>Ga0209427_10007868_pt1 | contig 12021 bp, 7 predicted proteins | sample DeeMarSWOR136_30_FD_187465 | JGI IMG/M metagenome (GOLD analysis project Ga0209427, IMG submission 187465) | Marine sediment microbial communities from White Oak River estuary, North Carolina - WOR-1-36_30 (SPAdes) (version 2) | ecosystem: Environmental > Aquatic > Marine > Intertidal zone >... | reverse complement strand
TGGATCAAGGCTTTTTCCAACTCACTCCGCGCTTCCTCAAAAAGTCCCCGATCTATGAGAAAGACGCCTATGTCGGAATGGATGATGGTGTCATTATATCCTATTCGGGAGGCCGATTTAATATGCTTCAAACCTTGGGCAGGCTGGCCGAGCATGAAAATATATTTGCCGAGGCTGAAATGAAAATAGGCAGAGACTTCCCGCGTCATGAAATCTCTTTCGAAACTGTCATAGAAGCTTTCCGTTGAGTAATGGTTCCAAATGTGTTCTACCTCCTTCAAATCGTAAGAACTTAGACTTTCAAAGACCCGATAGACAATGCCGTATGGCAACAGGCTGTGTCGATCAGGTATTGAGAAGGTAAATGGGTTATATGCCGCCAAGTAAACACCATGCTGTGCCTTTTCTGTAATCTGCTTTTCAACAATAGGTTTAAGGTTTTCCCACTTTCCGTAAAACACGCCGTTAATGTTGTCCGGGAAGGGCATCTTGAAGATGAGATCATAGCGATCATAAAGGATCACATCTTCGCGCATACGTTCGACTATCCGACCATAGGTCACGGGGAACAGGTTATTATCTCCGTCCAGGAAAAGAGTGCCCCGGCTATTGACAGTTCTGAAAATATTAAGGGCATGCTCGTAGGCTGTATAGTTATGACCCTGGTTACAGAGACCCATATTAAATGTGAGTAATATGGCCGGCAGTATACAGAAGGCTGCCTTCATAGTTTTATGGGTCATCTTACCAATCAAGGCGTGGTGCATAGTTGCCTTCAGAATGTGAGCCATTCCAATTCCTGTAAGGATGGCTAACATGATGCAGGTGGGAAGGCCGAAAGGGGTGATTTCGAGGGAAATAATATTAAGAAATACGGTATAGACGAAATCAAAAAAGATGACAGCCACGAAGAATATCCGCCAGCGGACCGATGCTGATTTGAGCCAACCCAAGAGGGCAAGTATAAGGGCCACACCGAACTGAGCACCAACAAACCACAGTGCTTCGCCCGTTCGGGAAAAATATTCCAATGGCCCCTCCGTCAATACATAGCCTCCCCGATGGGCGCGGGCAGTCACATGGGCTATGAATCGTTTCAAAGTATTTGGGTCTCCCCAGTGAATGGCCGCCCCGGCTTCGGTGCGAATAGGTAGATACAGGTAAAGCAAGAGGGCAAAAACAAACAAAACCGATAGAAAAAAGAAGTTTTTATAGCTCACAAGCATTTTGTAATCACCGGACAAAATGATGAAAAGGACTGCCGGTGCCAACATGACAGTTTGCATATGGTTGCCGAAACTGATTCCTGTTGCAAAAACAAAGAGGGCCAGGCGGGGAAACGTCCTCTTTTCATCCCACCACCACAACATTCTTATTAGCAATGCGACAAAAAACGTGTGTAAGGTGTAGATTTCCGCAGATACTGTTTGAGACCAAAGAATTGGAGTAAAGGCCAAGACAAAGGCTCCAACAAAGGCCGATACCTGAGAGGAAGTGATTCTGAGTATAAAGGAATAGACAAGCCATATGGTTAGGACAGCAAAGAGGGTTGACATCAGGTTTAACCTGAATCCGATATTGCCCAAGGGAATTAGGCAAAAAAGTTTACCCAATAGGGCATAAAGGGGATAGCCACTATTGTGAGGAATGCCAAGGCAGAATGCAGAGGCTGTAAGTTCTCCACTGTCGCCCAGATAGACAGTGGGACAGATGGTGCTCAGATAAACAGCAAAGACCGATATGGCCAAAGCTGCTGGGATATACTGCTGAAAGGAACGATGCTGCATGTTGAATCCGAAGTAGAATTCCACGTCTTTCTGGACGTGGTTGTTTATTCCTTGCAAACCTTATGCCTGTGGGTGCCTTTATTGACTGTCCTTGCGCGAAAGAATAGAAAGAATCGGCCGATCCCTTCTATGGTAAGACCCCGTGATTGAAGTCATGGATCAATCCAATGTACCGTCAAGCGGGGCAAAAAGGCGGTTTCGGCGTAGTCCCCACCGGTGTAGCCGGAATGCAACTGACGTTTTGATAACCCCGATACCATACAAGACGGCCCTGGGAAAACTAATGGATGAAGAATCTTCCATATAGCGTGTCGGGCAACTTATTTCGCCAATATTGTATCCGGCGTATATGATTTGAGAAAGGATCTGGTTGTCAAAGACAAAATCGTCGTCATTGTTATTCAAGGGGAGTGTTTCCAGAAGCTTCCTGGAAAATGCTCGATAGCCCGTGTGATATTCGGACAACTTGTAGCCCAGCAGCAAGTTTTGGACAAGGGTGAGTATGCGGTTGGAGATGTATTTGTAAAGTGGCATACCTCCCCTTAAGGCACCAACACCGAGAATACGGGATCCCAATACACAATCAAACAACCCCTCGGCTATGAGAGAAGCCATGGCAGTGATGAGTTTCGGGGTATATTGGTAATCGGGATGGACCATAATGACAATATCTGCTCCCAACTTAATGGCTTCCTTGTAACAGGTTTTTTGATTGCCTCCGTAACCCAGGTTCTTTGAATGGATGATAGTATTGATATTGAGAGACCTGGCGATTTCAGTTGTCCTATCCTGGCTTTGATCGTCCACCAAGATGACATCGTCTACAATCTCTTCCGGGATCTCTGCATAGGTCTTTCGGAGAGTCCTTTCAGCATTGTAGGCAGGCATGACTACCACAATCTTTTTCCCTTTGAGCATGTAACGTGCTCCCTCAACTTGGCCGTGCTGACAAAAATTATAGTGAACGACAAAAGAAAGTGGTCATTGCGAGGAACGATAGTGGTTGCGAGGCAGAGCCGAAGCAAACTCATAGATAGTGGTTTAGACCAAACGAGATTCCTCGCTACCATCGTAACAGGCTCCGCAATCCCATGAGATTACTTCGCTACGTACGCAATGACAGGCCATTGAGTATCAACTTATTTAAGTCGTTCACTATTTATCATGGTTTGACTGTTATTTGGGACAAGATATTTCTTGCAATGACCGCGTTATCGTATTCCGGATCTGTAGCCAGAGCCTTCTTGAAGTAGAATGTGGCTTTTTCAATATTTTTTAGCTGGTTCAGGTAGATGATACCAAGGTTATGCATAGCTTCAACATCTTTGGGACTGATTCCAATAAGAGTCTCGTATGTTTTTGCCGCCATTTCATACCGGCCGGTCAGATCATAGACCTTGGCCAGGTTAAAGAGGGCTTCGTGGTCCTTGGCGTTGATGCTTACGGCTTTCAGGAGCGCCGCCTCTGCGTGGTCAAAGCAGCCTTTCTCGGCCCGCACAAGGCCCAAGGTGCTGTATGCCTCACTCCACATAGGCCTCAAGGCGAGTGCCTGCGTTAACGTCTTGACAGCATTGTCCGTGTCTCCCATCTCGCTGTAAAGGGTTCCAAGGTTGTAATATGATGGGGCATATTTCGGGTTGATCGTCGTCGCCCTCCGATAATACCGGATGGCTTCGCTATGGCTTTTCTGTTTTCGGTATAAGGTTCCAAGGAAGTCGAGCCCAACGAAGTTGTTGGGGTTGAGCGATACAGCCCTTTCCAGATTTTGTCGGGCCTGGTCCTGTTTCCCGATCTCCAAGTAGAGCAGCCCTAGATTGGTATATATCTCGGCTGGATAAGGCGGGTTCAGCGTCAATGCCTTTTGAAGAGGCTTTAGGGCACTATCGTAGGCCTTGGCTTGCAGATAGCTCATGCCAAGATTGGCATGGGAACGAAAGTGATATGGAGATTTTCTTACTGCATCTTCCCAAAAGGCGACAGGGTCCATCCACAAAGCATTTCTCTGATATGTCCAGAACGATAAAACTATTATTAATGCGGTTATAACCGGAACAATTATTTTTGGTTTGTTTATGCCTCTGAACGCAACCCACACAAAAGGCACAAAAAAAAGCATGGAAGGCAGGTACGCCCTGTGCTCAAATATGGGTTCGGTGCCGGCGGCAAGCGCCTCTATTGCAACGTTTGCAAAGAACCATATCATGCAAAAAGCTACGATGCGATATCGCTTGGCCGTCAAAATTGTAAATACCAACAGAACAAAAAGAGCGGCAAACGAGAGCAGGGTGGTAAAAGGATCAAGCAGGCTGCGAGATATGGCCATATCATGATTAAGGTTAAGCCTCCCCGGATGGGGATAAGCCAACAGGCTGATATAAAAAAGAATAACTCGACCCTCGGTCAAAAACCGTTCCAGAGCAGTATATGGCCGGGGCTGAAATATCGAGGTAAAAAAGCTCAAAGGGGTGTAATGGTACACAAGATAGACGGCTGTCAGCACACCGGTCAAACCTATCACAACATAGATGGCCGATTTTTTAATCCATGCCCTTGCCAAGTCTTGGAAGAAAAGCCATTCATAGACGAATATTAACCCGGGCAGTGTCAATGCGATCTCTTTGGAGGCCATGGAAAAGACCCAGCACAATGCACACAGCGCAAGTAAGGCGATACGAGCCTGCGTTTTTCTTGCGAGTCGGCCATACACGTATGAAAGGAATGAACATAAGAAAAAGAGAGTGGCCATACTGTTCATGCGCTGAACAATGTACGTGACGGACTGGATTTGCACGGGGTTAACGAACCACAGCAGGCTGGCCAGGACTGCTGCCCACACGGGGTGCCGGCATTTGTGACGTAGCCCCGGCAGGGTTATTGTTTTGAGTACGAATAGGTAGAGGAGTATACCGTTTATCACGTGTATAACTATGTTGACCAAATGGTACCCCGGCAGACTAAGGCCATGAAAATAGTAGTTCATGGCAAAGCTAAGGTTGGCCAACGGGCGGCGAGGGGCGAAACTTTCAAATGTAGCGTTGACAAACTCACCGGGAGACAGGGAGTTAATGGCGCAAAGTCTATCCCTGATGTTGATGAAATCGTCAAGGTAGAACGGCACTTGCAGGGTATGACCGTAGAGCAGCAGACCTACCAGAGAAAATGTCAAAAACACCAAAGGATATTTGAACAGAGCATTAGTACTTGTAGAAATGCCTCCTTTTGACATAGCCATATGACAGTTGCCTTAAACCATATTCTCAACGCGAAGAAGTCGACAGAATGATGCCATAAAAAAAGGAGATAGGCCACTCCTTTCCGGTGGCCCATCTCCTCGTTTGAATGCAATCAGTTCACTAACCTGAAGACGTAATGGCACCGTCGGTGCTAACGTGATAGGTCCTGTTGCCAGCATTGTGATACGAGTTGGCTGAAAAAGACCCCTGGCTGCCGGCACCTACAACAGCAACGGTGACCTTGGACGTCTGCCGAAAACCGTAGTTCTTATAGACGTCTAACACGGTTGTTGCCCCATCGGGATTGTCGGTAAAGTAAGCCTGGGATGCCGTGTAAAGATTCTTGGAGTCAGCATTAGCCGCTGTGTTATAGGACCGTTTTCTGTACTGGATAAAGTTCGGGATAGCGATTGCTGCCAAGATGCCGATGATGGCAATAACGATCATCAACTCAATGAGGGTAAAACCCTTTTCGTTATTCTTGGTTAGTTTTTGTAACATAGTGAGACCTCCTTTCATAACAAAATCGTTTCATGATTTTATAAAGCATGCTATGCTCCTTGAAATTGGCACCTCGTCGTGTCCTCACCTCCCTTCAGGTTTAGTTCAATTGGAAAGTGGTCATTGGTCAAATGGTTCAGTTGTCACCCTATTCAGCAAGATGTATGCCATAATCCTTGAAACAGCGGAGGCCCTTAACAACTGTATGGTATTATGACTCATTTTGAAAATGCATCTAAAACAACCAGTGTCAGAACATCCGGAGATCGCGGAAAAATGTCACCTGTGTGACAATTTTTGTAACTCGAAAAGTTGTATGGAATAACGGACACATCGTCAAGCCTGATACATTCGTAAAAAGTCTTCTCACCGGTCATTGCGAGGCCCGCCCTGCCCGCCCTGGCGCGACAGAAGTTGGATCATGCCTAAGGGAAAAAACCCGGTCTGGGCCAGGGGCGCGACAGGCTCAAGACGGGTGGTTTCATCAATAATCCCGGTCTGGGCCAGGGAGCGAAGCGACAAAGCAATCTCCTGATTTCAAGCGGTTACCGCAAATGAGATTGCTTCGCTACGCTCGCAATGACACGAACAGGGAATTTTTGCGAGACCATCAAGCCTGTCAGATGATGGACTAATCCGCCACTGGAAGCCAACTTGCTGAAACTGTTGGCGATTTACTCCTTCGCTGGCGGAATGGCCAAGCTGTTGCGATCCAAAAATGCTGCCACCTGTCGAACCTATTCAAGCCCAAGCTTCTCCAGACGGTACCGCAAAGAGCGAAAGCTGATCCCGAGAAGCTTTGCGGCCTTTTGCTTGATTCCTCCCGACATTTCAAGGGCCTTGGACAGGTAAGCCCGCTCCGCATCGGCCAGCACAGAGTCCAAATCAATGCCGGTTGGGGGGATATCAAATTCCAAGAGATCGTGTTTTTTTGCGTCTTTCTCTCCCTTTTTGTACGTGGAAAGGGCAAGGCTTTCAGGGAGAATGATGTTGGTGGTGGCCATGGCCACGCTTCGCTCGATCATGTTTTCAAGTTCCCTGGCATTTCCCGGGAAGTCATATCGCGCGAGCATGTCTAGGGCATAGGATGAGAGCTTGTGGATCGATTTGCCCGTGTTACGGGCGTATTTTTCCAGAAAATGTTGCGCCAGGGGCGGTAAATCCTCTATCCTTTCCCGGAGCGGAGGGACATCAATATGGATAACGTTCAAGCGATAAAAAAGGTCTTCCCTGAAGTTTCCGGCAATCACCTCATCTTCCAGGTTTTTGTTCGTGGCTGAAATGATCCGGACGTCTACCTCAACATCCCGTGTCTCACCCACTGGCTTGAAGGCCTTTTCTTGGACCACCCGCAGGATTTTGACCTGGATGGCAGGCGTAAGCTCTGCGATCTCATCCAAGAATACTGTGCCACTGTCACTCGCCTCAAAAAGCCCCTTTCTGTCGTCAATGGCTCCCGTGAAGGCTCCTTTTCTGTAGCCAAATAGTTCACTTTCCATCAGAGTTTCCGGGATGCCGCCACAGTGAATCACAGTAAACGGCTTATCCTTTCTGGCGCTATTCTCATGGATCGCACGTGCGATCAACTCTTTACCAGTGCCGCTCTCTCCGGTAATGAGCAGATTGGTTCGGGTGTCAGCCACCTGCTTAATGGTATTGTAGATCTTTATCATGGCTGGGCTGTTGCCTACAATGCACCCAAAGTGGTAAGTTTTTTTCAGTTCGGCATCTAGAATCTCCTTTTCGCGTTCAAGGGTCTTTCTCTCCAAGGCCTTTTTGATCGTCTGTTTGATCTCATCCACGTTAAAAGGTTTGGGAATGTAGTCATAGGCGCCCTCCTTCATGGCCTCCACGGCGGTTTCGGTGGTCGCAAATGCTGAAATCATGATGACCACCGTTTCAGGCCACCGTTTCTTGGCCTCTTGCAGCACAGCAAGCCCCCCTACAGTCCCCATTCTGATATCGCAAAGGATCAAGTCATAATCCTTCTTCTCCAGCATGCGGATCGCCTTAGTACCGTCCTCTGCACACTCAACGTCGTATCCCTCTGATGTGAGCATGACCTCGAGCATCTCGCGTATGCTCAGGTCATCATCTACAACCAATAGGTTCGGCATGTTACTTGTCACTTGTCGATGAAAGTGAGCTAAAGTGAGCTAAAATGCCTAAAGTTAAAAGAATAAAACCAACCCGCAATCCCTAATGCTAATTCCGTGCCACATCAAAGACTATCTTGCCCCCCACCATGGTCAAAACCACCTTTCCTTTGAGCTCCCAGCCATTGAAAGGGGTGTTTTTGCTCTTGGACCGAAAGGTGTTGGCATCAACTGTGAATTTCTTTTCCAGGTCTATGATTGTCAGGTCCGCAGGGTTGCCGGGCTTCAGACCAATATGGGCAAGATTGAGAATTCGGGCCGGGTTGATTGACATCTTGGCAACCAGGTCATTCAAGTTGATCAGGCCCATCTCCACCAATTTCAAGCTCAAGGGCAGAGAGGTCTCGAGGCCGATCATGCCATTAGCTGCTTGATCGAACTCCAGATCCTTTTCAATACTGCTGTGCGGTGCATGGTCGCTGGCAATAACGTCAATCGTACCATCGGCGAGGGCCAGCCGGATTGCATCCCTATCTTTAGCCGTGCGCAGGGGAGGATGCACCTTGGCATTTGTATCATAGTCTATGACGGCCTCTTCGGTAAGGGAAAAATAGTGTGGTGCAGTTTCAGCGGTAACCGGCAGTCCCCGCGCCTTGGCCTCGCAGATCAGTCGTACTGAGCCTTTGGTACTTACATGAGCAATATGAAGTGGTGCCTCTGTGAGTTCACACAAGGCAATGTCTCTGGCCACCATTACACTCTCTTCGGCATTCGGTATGCCTGGAAGCCCTAAACGGGTGGCCGTTATCCCCTCGTTCATAACTCCATTTGCCGTGAGATTTCGGTCCTCGCAGTGGGCGATGACCAAGAACTCAAACCCTTTAGCGTACTCCAAGGCGCGCCGCATCAACTGAGCGTTCATCACCGGGTTGCCGTCGTCTGACACAGCAACAACACCGGCTGCCTTCAGCTCCCCGTAGTCAGCCAAGCTTTCCCCACGGAGTCCCCGGCTTATAGCGCCTACAGGGTAGACACGGACTGTTGCAGCCATTCTTGCTTTCTTGAGTATGTAGTCCGTGACCGACTGATTGTCATTGACCGGGTCTGTATTCGGCATGCAGCATATGGTTGTAAATCCCCCATGGGCTGCCGCCAGACAGCCCGTTTCAATGGTTTCTTTGTACTCGTGGCCGGGTTCACGCAGATGGACATGCATATCAATGAGGCCGGGTGTCACGAGTTTGCCAGAGGCGTCAATGATTCGGTCCGTTGTCCGTTGTCCGTTGTCCGTTGTCACGGCTTGGCTGTCAGCTACTGACCACTGACCACTGACCACTGACTCTGCTAGTCGGGCTATTTTCCCATCTTCTATGAGTATGTCCATAACGCCGTCCACGCGTGCTTCAGGGTCAATGACACGTCCGCCCTTAATCAAGTATCTCGAAGTTACCATAACCGATTCACATTATGAAGTCTGTTGTGTTTGTTGGGTCAACCTAATAAACGAACTTAGGGGCTTCCCCCCAATTGGCCTCAGGCCCGTAGGGCCTATGCCCCGGAGGGAGTATTGGAGCAATGGCATAAATCATGCGTCACAAAAAGATCTACAATTTCAATGCGTTGTAGAATTTCTGCAACGCCCAACTACCGTTGACCTCCCAGTAGAAGATAAAGGAGCGCCATTCGAATGGCCACACCGTTGGCAACCTGTTCTAAGATAACCGAGTAAGGGCCCTCAGCAACCTCAGGTGCTATTTCAACGCCTCTGTTAATTGGTCCAGGATGCATAATCAGGACATCTTCCTTCGCTCCAGCAAGCTTATCTTGAGTCAGTCCGTAACATTGTGCATATTCCCGCTCAGAAGGAAATACAAACGCCTGCTGGCGCTCTTTCTGAATACGCAGTACCATAACAACATCAGCATCCTTGATCGCCTCCTGGACATGATACCTGACAAGTGCCCCCATGGTCTCGACCCCGATCGGTATCATGGTGGGTGGGCCGGCAAGGATAACCTCTGCCCCCATCTTGACGAAACCGACGATATTAGAGCGGGCCACACGGCTATGGGCAACATCACCGATAATGGCAATCCTGAGTCCGGCAAGGCTGCCCTTTTTCTCCCTGACAGTCATCATGTCCAGAAGTGCCTGCGTGGGGTGGGCGTGCATACCGTCACCGGCATTGATTACAGAGGCCTGGACCAGCCGGGCCAGCATGTGGGGTGCCCCGGCGGCACGGTGACGGACAACAATGGCATCAGGGTTCATGGCTTCAAGATTCTTGGCCGTGTCAACCAGCGTTTCGCCCTTGACAATGCTGCTCGTGGAGGCGGAAATACTCACCGTATCGGCACTTAGCCTTTTTGCTGCAATCTCAAAGGAAGTTCTGGTTCTGGTGCTCGGCTCATAGAAGAAGTGGATAACTGTCTTGCCGCGGAGGGTCGGTACTTTCTTGATAGGACGGGTCGATATCTCTTTCAGGGTTTCCGCGGTATCCAGGATGTACTGAATCTCTCCAACGGAAAGACTCTCCATATCGAGAATGTCTTTCTTTTCAAACTTCATAAGTTTTCCCATAAAAAAAAGCCCCTTTACCCTAATTGGTAAAGAGGCTTACGCCAACTGCCGCTATGCTGCAGTCTACAACCATTGAGTTGCTGTCCTTCATGCAACGAAACCGGTGCCCCCATAGCATCCAGGCTTTGAATAAGTCAAGCCAAAAAACAGGTGGCCCCATTGTTCTTTGAGAAAATCAGAACCTGGGGATCTTGCCCCAATCAGTGTATAATATCTCCCAATCGCCTCCACCTGACACCTGAATTTTCCTTGTCCCATGACCAATAGATAATAAAGGCTTTTCCTTTAACCGCTGACAGATTGACGAACTTCCAAAATCGGCTGTCGTGGCTATGATCGCGGTTGTCTCCCATGACAAAGAGGGAATCGGGTGGAACGGTCACAGGACCGAAGTTGTCGCGCGGTGAAACCTGGCCCGGGATAGAGTGGGGATCCAGAAAGGTGCCGTAGGGATCCTCCAGAGGCTCACTATTAATGTAGACCTTTTTGTTTTGGATTTGGATTGTATCGCCCGCTACGGCAATGACCCGCTTTATAAAATCTTTCTTAGGGTCTTCTGGGAATTTGAATACCACGATATCTCCCTGCTTGGGATCCTTGACAGGGATGAGGGTAATGTTTGAGAATGGAATTTTTACACCGTATATAAACTTATTTACCAGGATATGGTCCCCGACCAAAAGGGTTGGCTTCATGGAACCAGACGGGATTTTAAATGCCTGTACAACAAAGGTGCGGATAAAAAGGGCAAGGATAACGGCGATGAGGATCGCCTCTCCATATTCCCGCAAGATGTTCTTTTTGGGCTGAATAGGGCCTTCAGTTGGTTTGTCTTGTTTCAATGACTCTTTCCTGTCCTGTGATGCCTGATGCCTGATGGACATTTCATCTATCATCCGGCCTCCTGCATCCGCCATTTTGCTACACCGAGGGGAGTAACTGCTGGGGTTCACCTAAGGTAAACTTTCCTTTCTGTATCCATTTCTTCAAGGTCTCTGCAATCTCCCTTGCCCGAACCACACTCGAAAGGGGTACAGTCGGCACGTCTTGGCCCTTGAATCGGATGGTACCGCTTTTAAGATCGCTGTAACTGATCGTGCCATAATTTTTTGATATACCACGTGGATAATCGTTTCCATAGTCTACAATCCGGGTAAAGATCTGTTCATCCGAAATACCGGCAAATTTCGCAATCTCTTCATTTAAGATCGGGATGGGTACACCCAATCCGACTGCCAATGAGCAGCCGTACCCCTGCATACTAACACCAACAAGCCACTTTGGCCTCATCTTTTTCAAGTCTCCTATCACCCACAGGGTGCCGGCCGGGGTAACGGGAACCCCCTTTTTGGTTCGCTTGACCCTTGGTTTGTGCTGGGTGCCGTGCCAAGTGACAAATCCCTGCCCCCCTCCAAGGAAGACCTTTGTGCCTATGCCGATAGTCATGTAATACGGGTCGTTCATGAGCGGACTCAACTGTCCGGCAGAGCAATAGTTTGCGTTTCCTGCATTTGGCCGAAGAGTACCCATATAGGTATAAATAGTCTTGTTGCTTAGGTTTATTGCACAGTTATAGTTTTGATATCCATTCCTTGGATTACAAAGAGTCGCCTGAGGGAGTCTTCTTAGGGTGACATCCTTTTCGATGGCTCGATTGGGATAACAATCGGTTCCATAGGCAGTCGCCTTGAGGTGAACCGTATCACCGGCAACAAGGTCGTGAATCACATGGCCGCCACCATACTTGAATTCTCCAGGGTGGACCTTGTTCAGGGGGTCTTCCTCACATGCTTCGGTGGCCCCAATATAGCAATCCACAGCAGC
>Ga0209427_10007866_pt1 | contig 12022 bp, 10 predicted proteins | sample DeeMarSWOR136_30_FD_187465 | JGI IMG/M metagenome (GOLD analysis project Ga0209427, IMG submission 187465) | Marine sediment microbial communities from White Oak River estuary, North Carolina - WOR-1-36_30 (SPAdes) (version 2) | ecosystem: Environmental > Aquatic > Marine > Intertidal zone >... | reverse complement strand
GAAGTGAGGAATCTGATTTTTACGAAAATATTGGACTTACAGATTTCTCCCTTCGGTCGAAATGACACAAACTTATTTCCCAGACAGACACTAATTAATGAAAAGCAACCATAGATTTTACACATTATTTTTTACATAAACTTTGAAATTCCGATACAGTAAAGTAACCATTTATTTATTTGCTTGGCTGGCACCTTCTCTAATAATATTTCGTGCAATGACCATACGCTGGATTTGATTTGTTCCTTCATAAATTTGTGTGATCTTGGCATCACGCATAAATTTTTCAATGGGATAATCTCGCATGTAGCCATACCCGCCAAATATTTGAACGGCATCTGTTGCCACGTTCATAGCTACATCTGAAGCTAATACTTTACACATAGCTGATTCTTTAGCAATATTTTTAACGCCGGAATCGATCATCTTAGCTGTGGCATAAATTAGCGCTCGTGCCGCTTCTATTTGAGTTGCCATATCTGCTAACATAAATTGAATAGCCTGAAATGAAATGATCGATTGACCAAATTGCTCCCGCTGGCGAGCATATTCAACTGCTAGATCAAAAGCGCCCTGGGCAATGCCTAATGCTTGTGCTGCAACGCCTGGTCGTGATTTATCAAGCGTTTTCATGGCTACGATAAAACCCTGTCCTTCCGCGCCAATTCTATTTTCCACCGGAACTTTGCAATCTTCAAAAATCACTTCGCTGGTAGCTGACGCCCTTATTCCTAACTTATCTTCCTTTTTACCATAGGATAATCCTTCAAACCCATCTTCAACAATAAAGGCAGAAGCGCCGCGACTTCCTTTAGAAGGATCAGTTGACGCAATTACCGTGTAAATTTTTGCCACACTACCGTTTGTAATAAAATGTTTTTTTCCATTGAGAATATAATAATCTCCATCACGAACTGCCTTTGTTTTAATTGCTCCAGCATCAGATCCAGCTTCTGGTTCAGTCAAACAAAAACCAGCCAGGTATTTTCCATCTGCTAAATCAGGTAAGTATTTCTCCTTTTGCTGTTTATTACCACTAATGATAATAGGAAACGTGCCTAAAGCTGAAGCTGCCAGGGAAAGGGCAATTCCTCCACAAGCCCGGGATAGTTCTTCTGTAACTATCGTCAGATCAGTAACTCCCCCTCCCATACCGCCATATTCCTCATCAACCCAAATCCTGAAAAAATCTAACTCGGCGAATAGGTTAACCAGTTCCCAAGGGAATTCACCAGTTTGGTCATGATAAGCTGCCACAGGTTTCAATTTTTCCACAGCTACTTTTCGAGTTAATTTCTGAAGTTCTTGTTGTTCTTCTGTTAAAAAATATTCCATAATTTGCCTCCCAAGCCAGTAGTCAAATAATATTTAATTTTTTTAATGCATTTCTTGCAGATATCTGTTCTGCTTTCTTTTTGCTATTACCTTTTCCCTTTCCTAATACTTTGCGATCTATTAAGACTTCAATGGTAAAGAGTTTATCGTGATCCGGTCCTTCTTCATTTCTTACGATATATTGAGGAAGCCCCAGGTTTTTACTTTGAGAATATTCTAATAGTATACTTTTAAAATTTTTATTCTGCTCCTCAGAGATAATTTTACTCGTTCTAACTAACAATTTGTTATGAATAAAATTAATTACAATATCTAAACCACCGTCAAGATAAATTGCACCGATAACTGCCTCAAAAGCATCTGCAACAATAGAAGATCGATTTCTACCGCCGGCTTTTTCTTCTGCATCATTTAATAAAATAAATTCACCAATTCCAATTTGTTTCGCAACGCGTGCCAGGATTTTACGGCTAACCATCAGCGATTTTATGGCTGTTAGCTCACCTTCTTCTTTTGTCGGGAATCTTTTGTATAAGAATTCGGTTACAACCAGGCCAAGAACAGCATCTCCCAGTAATTCCAAACGTTCATTCGATGAAATTCGCTCTTCATTTGTGACTGCAAGAAAAGATCGATGCTTTAACGCCCGAATAATTAAATTCTTATCATTAAATTTATATTTAAGTTTTGTTTCTACTTGAGATATATCTTTTTCAGAGAGATAGTTCTCTTTGCAATGTTTTCGAAGTATCTTTGAAAATAATGTAGAAATCCTGGTTAGCATAGGTCAATCAAAGCTGAGTGTTATTTTATTTTGGATATTTTGTTACAACCAAACAAACATTATGACCACCAAATCCGAATGAATTAGAAATTGCTATATCCACAGTTTTATCAATAGCTTTATTGGGCGTATAATTCAGATCGCATTCTGGATCCGGGGTTTCATAGTTAATTGTGGGATGAATTTTATTAGATTTTAAAGTTAATAAAGTAGCTATTAATTCTAAACAACCTGAGGCACCTAACAGGTGCCCGATCATTGATTTTGTAGAGCTTATTGGGATTTGATAAGCACGATCGCCAAATACTTTCTTTATCGCTAATGACTCGATTTTGTCGTTATATGGCGTCGAGGTTCCATGGGCATTGATATAATCGACATCATTAATTGAGATACCAGCGTCATCTAATGCGTATTTCATGACGCGTATCGCTCCATCACCATCTGAAGCAGGTGCAGTGATATGATAGGCATCAGCAGTATACCCAACGCCGATTAACTCTCCATAAATTTTTGCGCCTCTTCTGATTGCGCGATCTTCTGCTTCGAGCACAAGAATACCAGCGCCTTCCCCAATCACAAAACCATCTCGTTCTGCATCAAAGGGACGACTGGCTTTTTGTGGCGCATCGTTTCTTGTCGAAAGCGCCCTCATGGCATTAAAACCACCAACGCCCATAGGAGTCACCGTAGCTTCAGAACCCCCCGTTACCATTACATCAGCCTCACCATATTGGATGGCACGAAATGAATTTCCGATTGCATGGGAACTGGAGGCACATGCAGATATCGTTGAGTAATTTGGTCCCTTGAAACCAAAGCGAATGCTAATATAGCCTGGTGCAATATCAGGGATCATCATTGGAATAAAGAACGGACTGATCTTTCGTGGACCTTTATCAAAATAATTTCGATATTCACGCTCAAAGGTATCCATGCCTCCAATACCCGAACCAATAATAACCCCAATACGTGCAGGATTCTCATTTTCTAAATTCAATTCGGAATCATTAATGGCAAGTTGAGATGCGATGACCGCATATTGTGTGAAGGTGTCCATGCGCCGGGCTTCTTTACGCTCCAGATAGTCGGTAACCTCCAGATTTTTTACCTCCGCGGCAAATTTCGTATCGAATTCAGTCGCATCAAAATTTGTAATGTAATCGACTCCACTTTTACCTGCAATAAGAGCCTGCCAGTAGTCTTCTATGGTTTTGCCAATAGGACTAATTAAACCAATTCCAGTTACAACAACTCTTCTCTTCATTTAGTGATATTCCTTAACAAGAGTCAGTTTTTTTCTAGCCGCCTTTTGTAACCAGCAATCCACCCATTTTTTTTAATTTCACCGTTATTGCAAGCCTCTATTGATAAAAGTTATTTTAGTCTGAAAGAAATCCAAAGTTATGCAACCTTTGAAAGGGTACCGTTGACGCGTTCCTTAGAAGCTGTTCATGGCTATAAGACCATGATATTTGTAAATATCTAAGACCTCAGAGGTTGTGAAAACCTCAGAGGTCTTACAGCTTTCTTTAGAAGCATATCAGATATGATGATAATAATCAGAGGCAGTGCACAATAACAGCATTTTAATATCAATTTTCAAATAAAAATAAAATGTATTTATTGTTGAATTCTACTCTGCCCCTTTGTTCTTCAAATATTCAATGGCAGCGCCAACAGTAGTAATTTTTTCGGCATCTTCATCTGGAATTTCGATTTTAAATTCATCTTCAAATGCCATAACCAATTCGACAGTATCCAATGAATCAGCACCTAAATCTTCGATGAAATGAGCCTTATCTGTCACCTCACCAGGATCAACACCTAACTGATCCACAATAATCTCTTTTACTCTGTCTTCTAAAGCCATGAATTTTTCACCTCCTATTCTGTGTGAATTTAGTTGCTTTCAAGTTAAATTACTCATTTTCAATCTTTGGTTAGAATTTTTATTTTCAAAACAGTTATATTTGGTAAGAGTATTCAAATTTGATATCGTATAAGAAACGATGAATTTCTAAATTCGATATTTAAGATTCGACATTCATTATTAAAATTATCGACAAAATTTTGTCGCTGTTGTCGTACAAAGCGTCTCGAATCTTGTAAATATAAATTACATTACCATTCCACCGTCGATATGGATTACCTGACCCGTTATGTAATCTGCAGCAGGTGATACTAAAAAGCTCACAACATTTGCTACATCTTCGGGCTGTCCGGGACGTTTCAGCGGAATCAAATTCATAAACGCTTCTTTTACACTGTCATGCAAATTTTTTGTCATCTCCGTCTCAATAAAACCAGGAGCAACTGCATTTACCGTAATATTCCTGGCTGCTAATTCTTTCGCAGCGCTCTTTGTCAGACTGATGACCCCACCTTTGGAAGCTGCATAATTTGCTTGCCCAACATTTCCCATTACGCCAACAACAGAAGAAATATTCACAATTTTTCCGCTGCGCTGCTTCATCATAATTTTTGCAGCAGCTTTTAGGCAATTGAAACAGCCTTTCAAGTTAACAGCAATAACGGCATCCCATTCATTTTCATGCATGCGGATTAACAAATTGTCCCGGGTAATGCCAGCATTATTTACCAATGCATCCACCCTACCAAAAGTTGTCATCGTTTCATTAAATAAATGAGCAACTTCCGCTGTCCTGGTAACATCTAGTTTAATACCGAGTGTCTTACTTCCAGGTTGCTCAATTTCTTTGACAGTATTAGTGACTGCATCATAATCTACATCACATATTACGACATCCATACCTTGTTGAGCCAGTTTCAATGCTATGGATTTACCAATACCACGTCCCGAACCGGTAACTATTGCAACTTTATTGTCCATTTTTTCCTCCCTGAATTGAGGAATTTATAATCTGGAACTTATATTATAATTGTCAATTATTTTTTTCTACGAGCAAATATCGGTAATGCCCGTTGTTAGTTGTGTCAATATTTATGATCACGAAATGATTTCTTCAACCTTGCCTTTTGTCTGGATGGCATAATCCCGATTGATTCTTTTTACCAATCCTGCAAGCACTTTTCCGGGACCGACTTCATAAAAATCAGTTGCCCCGTCCGCAATCATGTTTTCAATCGTTTCTACCCACCTTACAGGATGAGTTAATTGCTTATATAATAATTGCCTGATTTCGTCAGCCTCTTTCACCGGCTTTGCTGTTACGTTAGCGTAGACAGGAAATTTAGCAGTTTGGATATCTGTATCTTCCAGAGCTGCTCTAAGCTCCTCTTGCGCACCTTCCATTAATGGAGAATGAAAAGCGCCGCTAACCACCAAAGGTGTCACCTTGTTAGCCCCTTTTTGTTTTGCTAATTCACAAGCCTGTGCAACAGCTTCATAGCAGCCAGAAATAGCAACCTGACGCGGTGAATTGAAATTGGCAGCTTCAACAATACCAACCGAGGAGGCTTCCTGGCAGATTTCAATGACCTCTTCCCCGGTTAATCCAATAATGGCTGCCATCGTACCGGGTTGCTTTTCTCCAGCATACTGCATTAATTCACCGCGCGTTTTTACAATGCGTAATCCATCCTCAAAGCTAATTGCCTGAGCTGCAACCAAGGCAGAATATTCCCCCAGACTATGACCGGCTGCCATTTCAGGATGAATATTTTTTTCAGCTAACAGTTGCGTAATTATTAAGCTATGAACAAAAATTGCAGGTTGAGTAATTCGAGTTTGTTTTAAATCTTCTTCGGGACCTTCAAAACAAACCGAAGTTAAATCAAAGCCCAGCAGATTATTTGCCCTGTCAAAAATTTGTTTTGAAATGGGAAATTTCTCGTTTAGATCTTTTCCCATGCCAACATATTGAGAAGCCTGTCCCGGATAGAGGAACGCAAGTTTTGCCATCATTTCTTCTGCCACATGTTCCCTAAATTTTGAACTGCTTGTTGATAAAGCTTCTTCTTTGGATTTAATAACGAAGCTTTTTTATAATATATCACAGCAGATTTATAATCACCCTGTGCCTCGAAAGCAAGCCCCATGTTGTATAGCACCCTGGCATCAGCAGGATAAACCTTTTGAGCCTGATCCCAATATTCCCTTGCCCGGTTCCATTGTCCTGTTTTTGCATATATCGCACCGCTATCAATTAATGCTGTTCCCATTTCAATCACTCTTTTTACGGTTATCGCTTTGGGAGCTATTTCATCAAAAAATTTCTGCACAATGTTCAGAGCAATCGTATTTTTAATTTCATCGTCGCTAGGAGCCTTTTGATTTTCCTCCTTTATAATCTTATCGCTCACATAATTTTCAGTCAACTCTCGTGTAACGATTGATGAACCCTGTTGAAGATTAACTAACTGAAAACTTGCTTCAATTTTTGCTTTACGAAATCGATAATGTTGATCTACTAGTTGATGTTTATATTTCTTCTTTTTCGTCTTTTCCCCTGTGGGGCTCAATTCTTCGATAATCGTACCATTTGCATCACGTTCATATTCACCAGTCCAAACATTCTTTTCAACCTTTTCTACACCCTGCTCATCAGCTGAAATTTCAAGTGATTTTAATTCCGAAAAAATGACTCCATTCACATTTAACAATTTTCCAACCTGGCTATTTAAACCAGCCTGCTTAATTTTTTCATAGCTAAGTTGTTCTTGTTCTAAAGCTGCACTAAATTTATTACTGTCAAATAACTCAAAATAATCCGTCTGCTTTATCAAAGTTGTGAGGAAATTACATAGCAAACCTGCTTCATCAGCACCATCACAGGGAGCAATAACCAGTCGCTTTATTCCGATCAAATGATCTTGTCCGGGCTGCTGAAATTGAAGCTTTACTCCTGATGAGCAGGAGAAAAAATCACCTATAATTATTAAAATTACTGCTGCTAAAATTTTTCGCCACATATCACACCAACCCTTCAATTTTATTAATATCACTTTCTAAAATCTCAATAAGACTCCGCCAGTGGTAAAGCCTCCCCCAAAACTAACGAGCAAACAATAATCGTCTTTTTTCAATCTTCCATTTTCCATTGCTTCTGTAAGTGCAATAGGAATTGAAGCTGCTGAAGTGTTTCCATATTTATGAACATTAACAAAAACTTTTTGAATGGGGAGTTTAATTCGCCTTGCAGTTGCATGAATAATACGGATATTGGCTTGATGGGGTATAAGTAGTGCCAATTGACTGGATTTCATACCAGCCATTTTTAGAATTTCGTCTGCGGCATCCCCCATCGCCTTAACAGCAGCCTTAAAAACCTCAGGTCCTTCCATTCTTAAGTAATGGAGTTTTTGATCAATTGTTTCGTGACTGGCAGGATGCCGGCTCCCTCCACCCGGCATGTATAACAGGTCTGTTAATCGACCATCACTCTTTATGTAAGTTTTAATAATACCTCGTGTGCCATCGGAAGGTTGCACGATAGCTGCCCCGGCTCCATCACCAAACAAAACACATGTTCGTCTGTCTGTATAATCTGTAATTTTGCTTAGTGTCTCAACGCCTATTACCAGAATATTTTTATAAGAACCAGTGGCAATAAAAGTGTTAGCTAAAGTTAATCCATAAAGGAAACCAGAACAGGCGGCACTGATATCAAATGCTGCTGCATTGGTAGCGCCAAGATTCTTTTGTACAAAACAGGCTGTTGATGGAAAAGGGGTGTCACCTGTAACCGTAGCAACAATAATAATATCTAAATCTTTTGCTTTAATACCTGCCATTGTTAAGGCTTTTTTGGCAGCTTTGGTACCAAGATCAGAATTGGCTATTGAATCATCTGCAATATGACGTTCGGACATTCCGGTGCGTGTTTTAATCCATTCATCACTTGTGTCAACAATCTTTTCCAGGTCAGCGTTAGTTAATATCTTTTCAGGAACATCAAATCCCAAACCCGTAATCATCGATTTATAATTATTTTCCACTCTCGTCCTCTTCTTCGTTTTCGCCTTGCTGACTCATTTTTAGAAATCACAATCGATACTAAAAATAAGATCAAACTGCTATCGTAACTTTCGAATTTAGTTCTTGTTCTATTTTGTCATTTACACGTTCGTTTATAATTTTTTCCGCTTCAAAAATCGCATTCCGAATTGCCTTTGGCGATGATCCTCCATGGCAGATAATGACGACACCATTTACTCCTAATAGCGGCACCCCACCATATTCAGCATAATCGAAAGTCTTTTTCAAGCGACGAAACGCAGGTCGAAGTAAATAAGCGCCAATATTGTATTGTAGCCGTTTCCCTATACGACGTCTCAGGTTAGATGAATAAACACTATTAAATGATTCTGCAAATTTTAAAATAATATTACCAACAAAACCATCACACACGACAACATCAGCTTTATCTCGAAGAATTGCCCCCCCTTCTACATTCCCGATAAAGTTCAAGTTGCTAGTTACAAAATAATCATAAGTCAATTGAACCAGTTCATTACCTTTACTTTTTTCAGTACCAATGTTGAGTAATCCCACTCTTGGCTCTTTAATTCCATACAGGTTACTCATAAAAATACTCCCCATGACTCCAAATTCAAAGAGCTGTCGTGGTTTACAATCTACATTGGTACCCGCGTCTATCAATAAGGTTGCACTTCTACCATTGGGAAGCAATGAACCGATTGCGGGTCTATTGACGCCTTTTATTCTGCGAAGTTGGAATAGCGCGGATGCCAAAATCGCTCCCGTATTTCCAGCGCTTACTACCGCATCGACGGCTCCCTCCTTATGAAGTTGCATGGCAACTGCTAAAGATGAATCTCTTTTTTGTTTTAGCGCACTAGCCGGGCTTTCACCCATTTCCACCTTTTCCGAAGCATGATGGATCGCTATCGCTAAATCCTGGGTCCGAAAATGACGAGATAATTCATTTTGAATTTGCTCTTCATCACCGACCAGCACAATTTCGAAACGGTCCCTTATCATGCCAGCGGCAGATATTGCTCCAACCACATTCTGTTTTGGAGCATAATCACCACCCATTGCGTCAACCGCAATCTTCATGATTTTTTCCATATAAAAAGTATTTTAGATAAACAACTGATTAGCTCTCTTTTGGCACAAAGACCATGCGATCATTATAAAATCCACAATTCGGACAAGCTCGATGCGGCAACTTTGGTTGATTACAATTGGAACACTCTACAATATTCGGTGCTGATAACTTCCAGTGTGTTCTTCGTTTATTTCTTCTGGATTTCGAATGTCTTCTCTTTTGTAACGCCATGCTTTCCTCTCAACTTTTTCAAATTTTATACATTATAAACCAAATTCGCTCATATCGGACATGAAAATCACTAAGGTGGTGGGATTAAGTAACCTGGACATTCTAAATTTTATCAACATTGAGGAATAATAACTTATCAACTTAAAATGGGAAACTTATTTTATCCCACCCTATAAAACATATCTTGCTATCCAATATGAGCGGATATTTTCAGAAAGACTTAATAATTTTTATTTTTGCAAATTTTTTAATACTTGCCATCTCGCGTCGATGGTAGTTCGCTCACACTCACATGTTTCATTATTTAAATTGACACCGCAATGAGAACATAATCCTGCACAATCTTCCTTACATAGATGCTTCATAGGTATTACTAATAAAAGATGCTCCCGAATATCTGTACTGAGATCAATTTCTGTGGCATTTTCTTCGATGAATCGATATTCATCATCTTCAAATTGATATCTAGTTTGTTTTGAATAAATAAGTTGAAAATTAGCTTCCAAATTTTGATCAAACACATCCAAACAGCGGTCACAAGTATAATGTGCAACAGTTAACAAATTGACCTTGATAAAAAACTTATCACTAAACTTTTGCACCTCAACATCAGCATCAATAATATTAGGAAATAAAAATAATGTTTCTTCCTCTCCATCAAAATCCAAATCGTCAGGTTTTATTTGAAAGTTTAACTTATTTAAACCTTCATGTAACTTAACAAGATTTATGTTCATTTTTCGTCCAAAATTCAAAATAAAATAAATCAAATTTAATAATTATTTTATCAATTGTCAAGTTAAAAATTGGATTATTACTGAATGATATTCAATTTTTAAGAGGTGTGACATTTTGGTAAATCGGATGTTGAGAGAGAAAAAAATTATGCACTTGATGTTGCTATATCTACCAGTTTGTTGTCAATAATTCTGTTGTCGCTGTTTCTGAACAATATGGTAGAGGAATAATAGAATGATGGATTATTGGAATATTGCATGGATATTTAAATCAACAATCCATTATTCCAACTTTCCACTATTCCATTTTTTCCAGAGAAGTCTGGAAAAAATCTTTGTAGTCAATGAAGTTTTTGTATAATGGTCAAAAATAGTTCTGGCTTGTCCAGGTTAGGGTAGACTTATTCACATAATAATTTTTTCACTTCGAAACATCACGCCGATTTTACCAGCAACAGCCGCTGCTTGCAATAATGCATTTTCCAAACGCTGTGGGGAATGCGCCAGTCCAGCCATAAAAATTCCAGGTTTATTGCATTGTAACGGTTTCATTAAATTTTCATTTTCCCAAAAGAATCCATCACCATTCAAAGATACATTCATAATATCGGAAATCTTTTGATTATCTACACCAGGGATAATTCCATTGCTTAATACAAGCAGATCACATTCCAACGCTACTAACTGTTGAGAAAGACGATCGACAACTTTAAGATGAAAGGTACCGTTGTCAGGTCTAACCTCAGGTGTTTTATCCATCCGGATAAATTTAATCCCCTGCTCTATTGCCTCTGTATAGTAGTCCTCTTTAAAATCGTAAACTCGAATATCTCGATGTAGAATATGGATTTCCGCATCTGGCTGGACTTGCTTAATTTTTATAGCATTTTTAATTGCCTGTTCACAACAGATTTGACTGCAATATTGCCTTGCGGATTGCCGTGAACCCACACATTGGATCATAACAATCTTTTTAAAGGAAAAATTATCTTCTGAAATAAATTCAGCTAACTCGCCTTGCGTAATAACATGCCTATTTTCATTATAAGAAAACTCGGAAGGCTGATAAGGTTGTGCACCAGGAGCTAATACAATGGCACCGGTAATGACATATTTTGCTTTGCCGTTTTCATTAAACACTAATTTATAGTTACCCGGTTTGCCTTCAAGCCTCTCGACCTGGCTTTCTTTATACAATTCAATATTTGAATGGTTGGAAACTTGTTCAATTAGGCTTTCTGATTTTTCAATAATATTATCAGAATGCCAGAAAATGTTGTGATAACTGCGGGCACTCGCTGATCCAGGAATTAATAGGTGGGCTTTGTAACCTAGCTTCGCGATATCCAGTGCTGCTTGCAATGCAGTGATTGAATTTCCAATGACAGCCGCTTCCGTCGTAATGGTGATCCCAGGCTCTTCTGGTGATGTAGCTTTTTCCTCTGACTTTATTAAATCCATCAATTTTTGTTTTAGATCTTCACTATTCCAACCGTGGTTTCGCTCTCCAGCGTCGAATATAGTTAATTTATTTCCGGATAATCCCACAGACTGGATTAATTGCTGGAACATTGTTAAATGAGCTTTTTCAGCATAACATGGAGCAATAATTATACGTCCCAAATTTTCTTCCGCAACCGCGTTGATAATTGATTTTTTCCCAGTAGTATTACAACCATATTCTAATTCACCAACATAAAAATTTCCATTTGTTTTTTCTATAAATTGAATGACATCATCACAGTCAATGTTTAATTGCGTACTCAAGCCAAAGCGGCAAAAGAAAATACCAATTCGATCACTATCTTTTCTTTCTTTTACCATAGTTTGGCGGTTGGAGTTATGATTAAACGCCACATTTTTCTTTGAAAATGATTGTATAACTTTAGCCGCGACAGCACTGGCTTGAGCGAGACTTGTCGAAACATCGGTGGGAG
>Ga0209427_10007862_pt1 | contig 12028 bp, 11 predicted proteins | sample DeeMarSWOR136_30_FD_187465 | JGI IMG/M metagenome (GOLD analysis project Ga0209427, IMG submission 187465) | Marine sediment microbial communities from White Oak River estuary, North Carolina - WOR-1-36_30 (SPAdes) (version 2) | ecosystem: Environmental > Aquatic > Marine > Intertidal zone >... | reverse complement strand
TGTACTCCTGATACTTATGCAGTGACCCGCTACACCACCGATGTCAATATCCAGACTGTCGATGATATACGGGTTCCCGGGCGAACCATCGCCAGGCCACCCCTCCGCCTGGGCTTGCGCTGAGAAATCAGCATCCCCATCAATGACTATAGCGTCGTGTGGAGTGCTTGCAACATGCATTCCCCTATCCTCAGGTTCTATTTCTGGTTGAAAACAGTCACTACTCGTTTCCCTCTGAACGAGGTCTTCCGCCGGCACAGCATGTAGCCCTGACGAGGACTGAACTGCAAGCACCAGCGGCAGCAAGAAGACCACAGCCAAGAACAAACCTAATACAAACTTCTTCAATCTCTCTCCTCCTTTGTCCACGCATGGGAAATCAAAGTACGATGTAGAACAGGCTTGCACCCTATCAGTCAAGGCACATTCATGCCGACATAATGTAACTCCTAGCCATCGAATACGTAAGCCCTGTACCGACTAATTGCACATGATAAGACTTCCGAAAATGAGTAGTGTTAGACCGGGCGAGATTTGAATTCACTACTCTTTGCGCGAGTCATCTCTCAGACGAGTATAGGATTTTGGACTGACATTGCGCTAACTATTCCAAATATATGCGTTCGAAACAAAGCATGCTTTCGAGAATTCCCATAGCTGAGAGTGACCAATCATGAGGAGGTTAATCACCTCAGTCTGTATCATGCTCTTTATCGTTGGTCTATTGATTCCACCAAGTGGCGCTGCTGGAACAGGGGTCGTTTCACCTCACACTGAAGAGGAGATTGAAAGAATTGTCAGCGAAGGCAACATCCCGTCATTTCATGCATGCGTAGTTTCTGATGGCGGGATAAGCTGGGTGAAAGGTTTTGGAGCACAGACAGATAGTGAAACTACCTTCCTCATAGGCTCCATTCAGAAAGTACTAGTAGCAATCTCAATACTTCAACTTCATGAGAACGGTAGTATTGAATTAGACAACGCTGTCAGTGACTATCTTCCCTTTGGAATCTCGAATCCGAGTTACCCCGATGTGGCCATCACAACCAGAATGTTGCTTGCACATCGAACAGGATTGGACACTATTCTGCCACACGAGTTCTGCTACGACTGGGATGGCTCCTACTATCCCGACTACGCCTACGGGAGAGAATACTATACTCCGGTGATTGGTATCCCACTAGGCGAGTTCCTGAACGAGTGCTTGACTCCAAGCGGGTCTTACTACAGCGGCTCTAACTGGCTGTATGAACCAGGAACCCAGTATAGCTACTCTAACTCTGGCTACAAGATCCTGATGTATCTCCTAGAAATGGTGTCAAAGCAGACTATTTCAGAGTACATGCAAGAGAACATCTTCAGTCCTTTACTCATGAACAATACAGGATTCAATTCATCAGACTTTGTAGGTCATCATGCCGTACCTCACACACGCATTTCAGGGTCAAATCTTGAGTTGCCCATATGGGATGGACAGTATATGATGCGAAGTACAGTGAGTGATCTTGGACATCTCATGATTGCCCTATTGAATGGGGGCCAGTTTGGCGACTCTCAGATTCTCCAACCAGAAACAATCGACATGATGCTTGAAAGAGTATCTGACTTCGCCAGCGAGAATACTGTTCCGTCTGAACTTCGCTGGGAGGGCTATGGTCTTGGTCTGGATATCTTCTCCCACGGGCTCTATGGCCACGGAGGTTCTACCATTGGATTTCGGGGTCTGATGTATTTCAATCCTACAAAGACGATGGGGTATGTCTGGCTTTCAAATGTGAACTGTATCCTGAACTATGATTCCAAAGACTGGTACGAGATTGCCCGAAACACAACAGAGATTCGAGATCTAGTACTCATTGAAGTGGGCCTGTTTCCTGCATCTCACATCAATCCAGTCCTCCTCATAGTTACAAGCGTGGTATTAGTCATTGTGCTAATCAACCTCATCCGTCTTCGTAGACGTTAGTTGAGATCTGGTCATATTGTCTTGGGAAGGAATTCACAAGCTACAACATAAGGAGAAGAGAGATGGTGGACCGGGCGAGATTTGAACTCCCGGCGATTTCTGCCTGAGTGACCTAAGCAACATTAGAACGGATGACTATTAACCAGCTTCGGACTCTAGGATTCAGATTGTGTGGGGAAATATAGACTAGCGTGATGGAGATGAAGGCAGAGAAACTGTACAAGAGCCTGGAAGACCAATTCGAACTTGGCAAGTTCGAGAGAGAGGAGTGGGGCTTCTCTGATGAAGATGTTCACATCACAGGGAGTTTCAAGGAAAAAGGGATGGGTGCAGTATTAGACAACACAGAAGAAGTCCAGAAGGTCTACACAGCTGTGTTTCCGAGCGAACATGTACTCGACCAACTTCTTGTTTCTGGCGAGAGAGATATTCTGCTCTTTACTCATCATCCCTTGATCTGGGACATAAGCACAGGTGGCCCATTCAGAAAGATACCAGGTGAGTACTTGGAGAAGCTCAGTGAGCGTGCAATCTCTTTATACTCAATCCATGCTCCTCTCGATAAGAATGGCCCCTACAGTGTAAGCACATCCTTGGCCAAAGCGATGAAGGTCGAAGCTGAGAGCGAGTTCTTTGAATACGAGGGTGTGCTGGTTGGTATAATTGGGAGCACTGACTGTAAGACTGTGCCCGAGATGACGAAACAAGTCGAGGATGCTGTAGGTCATCACGTGAAGACTTGGGAATATGGAGCACCGGAGATTGCAGACCAGAAAGTTGCTGTTATCGCAGGAGGAGGAAATTTCCCAGAGATAGCGGAACAGCTTGCTGAAACCGATGTTAGGATGTATGTCACAGGAGTAACCAGGAGGGTGCCTGAGAGGCCCTCATGGAGGTTTCATGAAATCTGCCAAGAGCACGGGATCAATGTGATTGGAGCCACTCACTATTCGACTGAGAAGTTCGCATGCATTGCAGTGCAGAAATTCTTTGATACACTGGGTGTGCCCAATGAGTTTGTAGAGGGTGTTCCATCATTCAACGATTATGAGTGAATTTCAGAGGTGTTGGGTGATAGATAGACCTCAGTACATTGCCAACGAAGTATTGTCTATGAAGTTAGTGGACCGGGCGGTTTAGTTGGCCCGTGAACCACCAACAGCAAGGCGATTATCTTACGTTTCATATCCTTCAACCTTCTGTGCAAGGTCCTTAGTCCATCTTCGAATTTCATCCCAATCGCGTGTATCATAGACTCCAGGTTCGACTTCCTCTATTCCAACTTCTTCAAGCTTCATTCGAAAAGGTCCCATGGTTCTCCTGAATACGAAATTCATCTTGTTGTAATCCCATATACCACCGAACCTGCCTAGTGCTATGGGATTAATAGAGTACATCTCTGCCTTGTCAACTAGTTGCTTCTGCCAATGGTCTTCCATCTCTTCTGTTTGCCCATCATGCTCCATAACTGCTATCCCTCCGGATGAAACAAAGATTGCAGTCCTTGTAGCTCGAAGATCCTTCTGGAACTTCTTCAGAAACTTCTCCGATTCTTTGCACCATCTGAACATCTGCAGTCCCGCTCCGACAATCACGAGGTTATATTCAGAGATGCTCCTGATTTTCTCCTTCTTCGCATTGGCAACTCGTACATCAAAACCCTCCTCTCGGAGCACCTTGGCAATCTCCTCGGATGTACTTGCTGTGGCTCCATATCTGGTACAATAGGCAATTAGAACTCTCATATGCAAAGTCTCCATTTGCGTTGCACCTATGTCCTTCTATTAAGTTAGTAGCAAAATAACGGTGGACCGGGCGAGATTTGAACCCGCGACCTGTTCCGAACCGGTAGTAAGCCTGATATTCTTTCAATCTGACACAGATATGTGGTAGTTGAATGTCATCATTGCGGAGTTCACCTAGGAGGGTTTGGCTTGTTATTATGGCCTTAGCCATCTCAGGAATGGTATTTGTTGGATTTTCTATTGCCTTAAATCCACCAACTGATGATATTCCTGCCCCGTCAATCGAGTATGCGTCCTACTCCTTTGATAACATGTTCCGCTATGTCAATGGTAGCCAAGGTGGCTCGACAAACAATATGGCTGAGTTTCACATCACCTTCGATAACATAGAGAGTGGCAGCGCTTTCTTACGCCTAAGAGCACTCACGATTACCTTCTGGGTAAAGGATGTAACAACTGATCAAGCCAATATCTCTCTCATCGGTGTTGATGACCTCGCTACCATAATTGCTCTTAATCCAGGACGAGAGGAAAACGAGATTAGTGTACAACCTGCGGGTCTCATTGAGGACAATTGGTGGACTACAGGAGTCTGTCGGATAGATGTCTTGACAAATGAGTTGCTGCCGGACATGGCTGCGAATATTCAGTATGCATTTAGAGTGAACAATGGAGTTGCTGAAGCACATCATGGACATCGGTTCCATGTAAAGATCCAGGCAGACGTCACCTATCATGCCTTCTACTTGGGAGGAGTCTTCAACACGCATTTTCAAGATAGGACATACAACTGGACTCTGGGTGAAGACTACCCGATCTACATGCTTCCATATGGTTCTCCATGATTAGAAAGAGAAGTGTTGGTGGGCCGGGCGAGATTTGGTGTTGCTACGAGGTCTTCATTTGTGTCTCCCTGATGATAATGATTTCTTTCTCTTTCTCACGATAGGGGACTTCAAAGTACGTTGGAGGCGGAGCAGTGGGCGTGGGTCTATACTCTTCTCTGACTCCGATGAGAGCATATCCACAACGGACGCAGTATCTGCTATTGAGTCGGTCGAGTCTTCCTCACTTGGCGCAGGTCCTCGACTTCTCAGTCGGACTCTCTACTCCTACAGGCATCACGTCTTCTTTCTCCTGGTCAGGTAGGTTGAAAGTCCAGCAAACCCCAAGGCAGCCCATGAAGAAAAGGGTACAACCCAACAAGAATATGTCAGTAGAGGGGACTATACTTCCAAATACCATCCCAAGAAATGTGCCGATCACCATTGTACCACAGCCGACCAAGCCAAGCATAGTCGAGTATTCTCTTGCTTGGGATGGCCTTACATCTCCCATAGAACCGCACCGCCTAGGTATAAGTGGTCAAAGGATGCCTTCCTTCTATCTGTTTCTCATTTGAGTAAGTATTCCTATAAGCATTGGCCTGCGTTGGCACGAAAATGAGTGGTGGTGGACCGGGCGAGATTTGAACTCGCGACCTCCTCCACTTTGGGAATCACGCCAGAGCGTGAAAAGTGCCAAGGAGGCGATCTGACCCTGTGACTGCGGAAATCGAAGTCACAACCGGGCTGATCTACCGGCCCATGTCGTGATTGGCTTTTCGCTGTTGAACGGTTAAAAGAATTGTGGAGCGGGGTTTATTCAATGTCACGTAGCACGTCCTCTGACAGGGAAGTCGAGGAGATTTGGCCACCCAAAGACTTCTGCCTGTCTATTGAGCGGTCTAGTCCACGACTTTGTCTGACACCAGGACAGAAGATAGGTCTAGGTTCTTGCGGCATCAAGGAAGTATATGCCTGTGACTATGCCATTCGCTAATTGGAACCAATACCACCAGCCACCAATACCACCAGATCCGATTAAAAGGGCCAAGAAGGTCGAAGCGCCAAAAGCTACAAACACCAAGGCAGCAACCATGGAAAACTGACTGAATTCCTCGCGAAGCAACCATGCAGCAATCCCTGCAACGATCCAGCCCACGCCTCCGAATATATACCCGATGCCATAAAAAACTGCGGGGTCGAACCCAACAGGCAACAACAAGGTGTAGGTCACCAAGTATGTTAATAGAGGACGGGTGATATCCATCAAGATGATGAATATAGCACTGACTAGCAGAATGACGTTCCCGCTCTTTCGCCATAGTCCAAAGAACCCTATACTGATTAGGATCAAAGCCAGGATAAGTATCTGGAAGTGAAGCTGATAAGCATCTGCAGCCTCGGTCCAGCCAAGATTTCCTGGGATTCTTAGTAGTGCGATGATGAAACCACCAATAGCACCGATTACAAACGAAGCTTTTGTTCCACTATTCAACGATTATCTCCTCCTTACAAATAATTCTCATGAATTTCCATTCTTCGGAATCTCGCGGACGCAATTACCGAAACCACAATAATCATTCCACAACCTGCAAGGAACCACACAGACTGCTTGGCCACATACTCCCTGCGTGCTAGCTCCCTGAGTTCAGACTCATCGACCATATCATGTTCAGTGTTGCCCGAGAAGGTGTTGTTATCCCCGGTGTCAAGATACGATTCTTCGAGATAGATGCCAATTCTGTTGTCGGTGCAATTGTTGTTGGCCACGGTGTTGAAATCAGATTCATGGAGGTAGATGCCTATGTCGTTGCTGTTGCACGTGTTGTTCGCCACAGTGTTGGAATCCGACCACTCTAGGACGATGCCAATTTCGTTGCTTCGGCAGGTGTCGCCACAACACACAGGGCCGAGGAAGATGCCGTCCATGGTGTTGTTGTTGCAGGTGTTGTTAACCACGGTGTTGTAATCCGACCACTCTAGGACGATGCCAATGTCGTTGCTGAGGCAGGTGTTGTTCACCACAGTGTTGGATTCTGAGCCCGAGAGGGAGATGCCGTCCATGGCGTTGTTGTTGCAGGTGTTCTTCGTTATAGTATTGTAATATGGTCCATGGAGGACGATGCCTTGGTCGTTGTTGTTGCAGGTGTTGTTGACCACGGTGTTGTGACCGCACTCACCTAAGAGTTGGATGCCGTTCCAGGTGTTGTTGTTGCAGGTGTTGTCTTTCACTGTATTGGATTTTGAGTTCATGAGGTAGATGCCACATCTGTTGTTGCTGCACGTGTTGTTAACCACCGTGTTGGAATCTGAGCGAGCTAGCCAGATGCCATCGCCATTGTAGTTGCATGTGTTGTCGGTGATGCTGCAATTGATTGAGTATACTACTATTAAGCCGTGGGAGGTACCATCGAGTATGTTATTCACCAGTTCTCCATTCGTGACATTTCTCAGTCCAATCCCTGCCCACGCACCAGTGAGCTTGCAGTTGCGTATGATGAAGCTCACTCGTGTATTGTTGATGAATATGCAGGATCTGCTTCCAGTGCTAAGGTCAATGTCTAACCCATCAATTATGTAGGGATTCCCAGGAGAACCATCACCAGGCCATCCCTCTAGCAGAGCTGTGTCAGAGAAGTTCGCATCCCCATCAATCGCGATGTCGTTCCCAAACTCCACGAGTATGTCATGTTCGATGTTGCCAAAGTAGGAGTTGTTAACCACGGTGTTGGCAGTCGAGTCAGTGAGGTAGATGCCGACATTGTTGTTGTTACATGTGCTGTTGGCCACGGTGTTGGAATCCGACCAACCTAGGACGATGCCAATGTTGTTGCTGAGGCAGGTGTTGTTCACCAAGGTGCTCGTATCTGAGTAATAGAGCTCGATACCAGAGTCGGTGTTGCTGAAACAGGTGTTGTTGACCACGGCGTTGGAATCTGATTCATGAAGGTAGATGCCAAACGTGTTGTTGTTGCAGGTGTTGTTCGCTACAGTGTTGGAATGTGTTACCTCCCTTCCTCCTTTATCCCACCATATCTCCCGCCACGAAGCCGGTATTTCATCATGAGGTTGGCCGGTAATAGGATGGGTTGCACCGAGGAGGATGCCAATCTCGTTGTTATTGCAGGTGTTGTTAGCCACAGTGTTAGATTCTGAGTCCCAGAGGCAGATGCCACTTCCCAAAAGATCATCTCTATCGTTGCCATTGCACGTGTTATTGGCCACGGTGTTGGAATGCGCTTCATAGAGGGCGATGCCAGATAGTTCATTGTCGTTGCATGTGTTGTTGACCACAGTATTGGAACTGGACTCACTAAGGTAGATGCCGGAGTCGTTACTGGTGCAGGTGTTGTTCGACACGGTATTGGAATCTGAGCCAACTAGATTGATGCAGGTGCAGGTGTTGTTCGCCAGGGTGTTGGAATGCGAGTTTCCTAGGAACGCGGTGTTGAAGAAATTGTTGACTATCAAACCGCTGGTTACATTGTCTAGAAGGATATCCACTGCAAGTTCGAAAATCATATGAGTTCCACCCCCAGTGATCTTGCAGTTGCTAATGGTGAAGCTGACTCGTGTATTGTTAATCAATATGCAGTTACCCTCATCGTCCAATGATCCACTGCGTGCAATTCGCAACCCGTCAATCAAGTACGGGTTCCCAGGAGAACCATCGCCAGGCCATCCCTCTAGCAGAGCTGTGGCTGAGAAGTCGGCATCCCCATCAATCTCTATGGGAGCATGTTGTGTGAGTTGCAGTGGAGGTGGTGGTGCCCACAACAGATAGGTCGAGAGGGCTGCTATGGACAAGACTGTGATTAGACCCGCAGCCACGATTATTTCTCTACGAACGGTATTCGTACTCAATCCTATCTTTGAGCTAGGTGTCAGTGGACAGTGAGTTGCAATCTCTATTCCTTCTCCTTGATCCATTTCAACCGCCTCGTTATCTTATCGAACAGATAGGTGGACAGAACAGTAGGAGGTCTGTCATCTGGAATGGGAATCTCCCATTCCTCAGCAAGCTGTTGAAGTGTGTCTACGCATTGGTTGATGTGGTCACATGTGCCGCATTCACCCTCATGATTGAACCATGTCTGGACCCCAATCTTCGGTGAGTAGAGAATATACGTTTCCATGCCGTAGGCTGGACAAAAGCCCGCGGCGATACCATAGCGTGTATTAATGTGTCTTATCTTGATCCGGTTTATTGATGCTGCATGGCGAAGTAGTTTGTCGATTCTCTCTTCTGCAATTCGTTGAGCCTTGCTCACAAAGGGTCTTGATACGTTCAACTCATTGGCTATCTTATAGGGACGGACATTCTGTCTCCTCTTCAGCCAGATGTATGCCTGTTGCTTTGTTGGATAGACCAATGGAGTGAACGTGTCGCTCTCCTCCTAACTTGAACATTAACCTAACTTTGGCAACTATACTCTAACGGCCCTTTGATATATAAATTAACCGGTTGGAGGTTAACCCAATGACTACAGCCAAAAACCAATCAATTAGCCACCAGGATTCACTAGATAAGACTTCCAACTTCCAGAGCCGGTTAATGACAATTTCATTGACCACAATATGACAATCAAATCCACCTCTCAGAAGATGGAGTCCATATCGTGGTTGGCTGTTCGCCGTTGAACGACTGGGAGAATTGTGGATTGAAACTGTCAATATCCTGAAGTGGCTCTCTCTTCTAGTCTTTCAAGTTTGAAACAGACTGGCTTCTTTCCGTCGGTGCAGGAAGTATATTGTATGCCCGGCCCCATGGCAAAGTTTCCCCCAAAGAAGAGGACTGCAATGTCCTTGTATAAATCACGCCAGGCCCAGCCGCAGAAACCTTCGGGCTGCTGCATCACGCTGTCAATGATGAACTCATCACCTTCGTTGAAGAGAGAGCATTTGCTAATCTTCTGTCCTGATGGAAGATGTAGCTCGTGCCCAAATACATCCTCTGGACTAAATATCTTGATCACCGTAACTCTGACTTTCCACGCTTCAAACATGTCAGTTCATCCTCTGGGAACGGCGGGCAATGTGGTAAAAAGAAGCCCAATAACGCAACCACTTCTGATTCTGTATCAGGCCGCGCCTCTTCTGCGGACTGCGTAGAGTGCAATTACGAGAGCAATAGCTCCGCCAACACCGGCTATGATGACAATTGAGTAGTCCAATCTAGCTATCGAGAAGGCTGAATCCGACACATCCTCCGCTACTAGACCGGCAGAACTCCTTGCAGCAACCCGTATGAGGTATTCCTCTCCGGGCGAGAGTCCGCGCACGTTCCAGTGAGTTTCAGTCCCCTCAGTATCACGAAGAATCTCAGTCCACGTTTCTCCACCATCCGCAGAGAAGAACACATCGTAGGTAACCTGAAGGCCCCACGATTCCTCGGACTCCATCCAAGTTATTGAGCAGTCATCGACTATTGTTTCTCCCCCGTTCGGTGTCAAGACAGTCGGAATTGACAGAGTGTGACTTGCGACTTCGTACATTGCACTAGTGACATACTCGGACACCAAGCCGCTGCTACATTGTGCAACAACCTTGAACTTGTATTCAGAACTCTCTGCGAACTCTGAAGAGTTCCAGTCAAGCAGTGTATCAGTTAGACCGTGAGCAATCTCAATCCATGAAGATCCCATGTCTGTTGAAACTGACACGTTATAGGTCACATCGTGGCCAAATGTGTCACTAGCAATACTCCAGCTAATCTGTACAGGTCCCCAGAACTTCTCTCCCGTCATTGATTCGTTTGGAAAAATCAGTCTTGGCTTTGTGAGGATATGCATCAAATCCGTCAGGAACACTCTGACATGTGGCTCACTGTCACTCTGGGCAGCAACAAGCCCGTACTGGTAGGGTCGGTCAACAATGTCGTTTTCATCCAAATCTGGCCATGTCCAGACGTCGTAGTAGTTGCCTGCAATATCATTGTTTGTACCTGTGTGGTCAAGATATGTGGCGCTCCCTGAGAATAGCAGATTGTTCTCAATGAAGTTGTTCTGGGTAACATAGTTGTCGTCTGATTGGCAACGGAGCCCCTGCATCTGACTCCTGTAGAACGTATTGGCAACAATGTCCGTATATTCGCCAGCCACATCCAGAGAGTATCCTCCACTCTCATACAGGACATTATCTTGAATGATAGAATCAGCTGAGGCCTCTATCGAGATTCCATCTACGAGGCTATGACCCACCAGATTCCTCTCTAGTCTGCATCTATGCGAGTTACCAAGTTTGATGCCACTCATGTCGCTATGCGTCACTACGTTGAGCGTTATGTTGGTCTCAGAGGAGTCTCGCAGACGAATACCATCATTTGAGGACTCATATACGTCGTTTTCAGTGATTGAGCAGTTATCTGAATAGTCAGCAAGAATGCCCCAACCGTCTACACTCTGTATTGTGTTGTTTGAGAACTCGCAATAGTCTGAACCGAGAGAGTAGATTCCCGTAGAGTCTGCACCAGTGATACTGTGAATTGAATTATTGGTTGCCAGTACATTATCCGACACTGTGACTAGTATGCCGGAACTCACTGAACTCTGTATTGTGTTATTCCAGATCTTTGCATTCGTCACATTCTGTAGAACGATCCCTATTGGCCCTCCAACTAGAAGACACCCTCGAACTTCAAAGAATACAGTCGTATTCCCAATCTGAATTGGAGAAGTCGCCGACACTGTGATATTCAACTCTTCAATGACATAAGGATCAATGAGTGAACCGCTGCCGTTCCAAGAGTTTGAAGCCGCTTGAGCAGCGAAGTCATCATTATCTGTGATATGAATAGGTAGGCTCTCTTCATACCCGGATTCAACAGAAACGAAGCCATCTGCAACATCTGGTTTGTGGAAGGCAGTCGGATCGCCAGGGCAACAATGAGTCGCCGTTATCGAACAAGAAACGAGTACAGCCAAACATAACAGAGCAATTGACTTCACCCTCATATACAATCAGACCTCCTTGAAGCATCGACTCCCTCGTCATCAGGTTTCGACGGTGCCTCGCATCCTAATCACAATCACCAAGACAACTACAATGGCCGCTGCCCCAACCCCCACTCCAACCAACATTAGAGTCATGTCACCGTCCCCTCCAGTAGTTGTAGTAGTAGCATCTTGAATAGAGAACGTCACAGAAACTGCTTCAGATGTCAGCCCCCCGTCTGCTGAAGCTTTTAGTTTGACGACATAGTCCTCGCCAGCTTCTAGCTCTGAGATATCCCATTGATAGCTATTCCCAGTCAATCCAGAGGTCAAGTCAGTCCAGCTTGAACCTCCATCTGATGAGTACTGTATGGAATAGCTCACGGTGTAGTCCCAGGAATCTACAGCATCGTTCCATCCAATCGTTAGGCTCGTATCGAAAGGTCCAGAAGTGGTCGGTGAGGTGATGATGGGATCTGACAGAGTATGAGCAATCAGAGAGAACTCTCCATCAGACTCATCTGACACAGTCAAACCTTCTGAACACTCAGCAACTACTCG
>Ga0209427_10007861_pt1 | contig 12029 bp, 9 predicted proteins | sample DeeMarSWOR136_30_FD_187465 | JGI IMG/M metagenome (GOLD analysis project Ga0209427, IMG submission 187465) | Marine sediment microbial communities from White Oak River estuary, North Carolina - WOR-1-36_30 (SPAdes) (version 2) | ecosystem: Environmental > Aquatic > Marine > Intertidal zone >... | reverse complement strand
CTCCATGGCCACCGCAATGGTGGCACCCATCTCGATGGTATCCAAGCCGTAATCATCATCAAGACGATCTAGCATTGCAATGGCGTCAAGATCGTCTATACCACAATTCCCGCCGTGGGCCCATACCGTCTCATATTCAGGCTGTTTTGTGAGGTAGTGGCCGTCCTTGTTCATGTAGGTCCCCGAGCACCGGATCACACAGCCGCGATGGCAGCCATGGGTGGCCAGGCCACCACGAGCCGTCTCAGTCTCAGCCTCAGTCTCGCCACTGATCTTCTGACATGTATCAAAACGACCCCACATGAAGTTTTTCGTTGGATATGCCCCGACTTCATTGATGATATTTGTCAAGACGTTGGTCCCGTATGCGGGAAGCCCCTCGCCCGTGACGGGATGCTTCCGAAGACCTTCCACAAATCTCGTATTTGCCTCTTTGAACTTGTCAGCGTCTTTGGCACTTCGCATCCCCATTCCAGTGTCATCGAGCAGGATCACCTTCACGCCTTTGGCACCCATGACTGCCCCGGGTCCACCACGTGCAGCGTGACGGGTGGGTCTGAGTTCCATGTCCGTGCAGGCCACCGATGCGGCAGCCATCTTCATCTCCCCGGCTGGACCAATGGAAATACAGGCAATCTTGTCTCCATACTCCCCCTTCATTTTTTCCACGAGGTCATAGTTGCCGAGCATCTTCAAGCTGTTATCAGCAGCTATCGTCACACCAGCTTTGTTGATGAGGACCTTATACAGGTTGTCATCTTTTGGCTTTCCCTCCAGCACGACAGCTGCGTACCCGAGCCTGGCGATCACCTGCGCGGCTTGACCCCCTGCATTGGCCTCTTTGATAGTCCCGGTGAGCGGGCTCTTGCAACCTACCGATAGCCGCCCCGACATGGCCGCAGTCGTTCCACTGAGCAGGCCGGGAGCGATCACTAGCTTGTTGTCCTCGCCCAAGGGATGGCACAGTGGAGGTACTTCCTTAGAGATCATGGTGGAGGTTAATGCCCTTCCTCCCAGACCCTCATATTCTCCCATGGGCTCTTCAGAGGCCTTTGGCCCGCCATCTGCTCCCATGTTAATTCTCAAGATCTTCACGGGTATGCCCTCCTTTCTATGATCAGGTGCCGGAAATCGCAGCTTTTACACCCCATTAAAGCAGATCTCCAATGAATGTCAAGAAGATGGTAAGCACCCGCCATCAACGTTCAGGGTTCAGTTGGTTCCATCATGTCACGGGTAAGCATGAGGCGTGGCTGGTTGGTGACGCTCACGAGAAAGATGCGTTTACATCCAGTGCTGTGACCAGTGTCCTCGGCCTTTGCGGCCATGTATTGCCAATTCGGGGCGTTTATTCGCGGTCACATGTTTTCAGCAGCCCTGAAGAATATAATGCCGAGGATAACATCGGCGATGGCACTGGTCATGAGGCCCACGGGAATAAGTACAATAGTCGCAAAGCAGATGCCTGTGACAATGGACATGTAAGAGAATGGCTTCAAGAGTCCAAAGAGGGGCTGAGAGAAGCGAAGCAGCCTGACTCCGAATGCTACGTAAATGAGTCCAAATGCAACGAGGGCAATGACCAACAACGCACCGATCAGCGCCTCGAGCCGACTGACGAGAAGGACTAGCAGATTCAGAATGGCGGCGCCGATGTTAATCCATATCAGCAAATTGATTAAGACATCCGTATCATGGAAATCGAAGCGAATATTAAGCAGTTGCAGCAGCGATGAAAAAATGTATATGAAAAGCGCCAAGCCAATGAGTGTCAACGTTGCCTGGAAGACGTCAGCACCGGAGCTTGGGTGTGAATCCAGGAATGCCCATAACATGAAGCTTGGAATGGTTATAACCCCGCTGGTCACTGCACACCACCCGGCGAGATTCAGCTTCTCTTTTGTCAGTGTCGTGATTTCTCCATACATCATGGGCCCACATTGGACGCAGCCGCTACAGCGATCCGGAAGGCGGGCTCAGGGATCGTCTAGCGCAGGACGCCTCGCGGCTTTGAATCTGGAATATTGTCATCTACTGGTCTTTCATTTGTTACGGAGTGATCTTAACCCTAGGGCCGAATGGATTGCAAGTGTGGTTATCACCAGGGTACCACCGAGGAAGGTTTCAACGGTGGGGACTTCCTTCATGGCCAGCCAGACCCACAGGGGGCCAAGGACCGTTTCCAGCAGCATCAGTAAAGCAACCTCTGGTGCGGGCAAATAGCGAGGACCAACGGTAATGAGGCCAATAGAGATGGGTAAGACGACAGCACCAAGCAGTAGCAACAGTACCAAGTCGCGGGTGCTGACTGCGAATGGCGACGCGAATGGGATAACAGCAATAGCGACAACAATGCCACTCAAAGCCAAAGCCGGCACCATGCTGACTGAGCGAGCGTGGCGGATGATGACAAGATTGCCAGCCAGAGCGCAGGCGGTACCAGCGGCACAGAAGTCGCCCAAGGGCGCGCCACGACCCAGACTGCCGGCAAAGATCGATGCAATACCAACCATACAGGCAAAGGTAGCAAGCCAGGTGCGCAGAGGAACATCCTCGTGCAGGAATAGATGGCTGAAGATAGCGGCTAACAGTGGGGCAGCACTTATGATGACGAGCGTGTTCGCAACGGCGGTCATTATGATTGAGGTTACAAACAAAATTGTGCCGCTGGCGAATAGCAGGACAACGAATAGACCATGAATACCAATAGTCCAGAACTGCCGGAGGACGGTGCGGTTGTACCGCACTGCAAAGAAGATACCGAGGGAGAGAGACAGCAACAGACCCCGCCAGAAGAGAAGGGTTAACGGATCAGCTTCAATCAGCCGGATGAGTAGGCTGTCCGGAGTCAGTACCAATACCCCAAGGCCCGTCAACAGCATGCCGTGCAAGCGTCGAGAGTAAGCACTCATGGGTACCAGTTTCCTGTCGTGGCCAACACCGAATTCGTCCGAGGTTGGACGGGCAGCACAAGCGGCCGGGCATACACCTATTTCAGGTCTTGGATCGCACCATCAAGACCGAGGCTGGTGCACGGTTGGCGACCCGGTCGGGAAGGGAACCAAAAAGCCATTGGCGCAGGAACCAATCATTCGACGCGCCAATGATGATGAGGTCATGATTGGCAGCAGCGTTCACAATGGCTCGAGCGATGTCGGTGTCGATGGTGGCCTGTATGTCAGCAGTAACACCGGCCTCAGCCAGAGCATCATGAACGAAATCCTCTGCTAGTCCTTGGAAGAACTGCAGGCTTTCGCGGTCAAAGTCGGATCGGGCCGCAGAGTACCCACGACCGACCTGAACAGTCATCGCCGTAATGGAAGCACCCCATTCGGTAGCCAGCTCATGGGCCACCTTCAGCCCGAGTTTCGAGTGTGGGCCGCTCCCGACCGGAACCAGAATGCGATGAACCTCATTAAGGCCATTGTCCTTGAGCACAAGAACGCTGCAGTTGGCAAGTTTCAATACGTTGGCCACGTTAGTACGGTGCGTTCGAGGAGCCCGAACCTCACCGTGCCAGCCCATGAGAATCAGATCAGGATTTTCCACGTCCGCTACGCTTAGGATAGCGGACGGCACGTTGTGCGCGATGAGGGCGTTAACTCGGGTGCGTACCCCTCGCTCCGTAGCATGTTGTAGAGCGACATCCAAGAGAGTTTCCTGTTCGTGCCGCTTCCTCTCGAACTCCATGCGACCCGCCTCCAAAGGTGTTTGTGTCGGAACGGTCACAACATGTACGAGGTGCAAACGAGCTCGGTGCTCCCTGGCCAAGGCCGTGCCGACCTTTACTAGTGACCCCTCCGTCTCAGGATAGGCCAGGGGGAGCAGGATAACGGGGAATGCCTCAGGCCGGGTTGTGACATAAGTTTCGGCTCGGGCCACGAGAGGTTCAATGACTTTCTGATGTAAGAGGACGTTCGATGCCCCGACCAGTTGGGTTTGGCCGCGCAGAAACAGGAGATACCAGATAATTGTTGCGGCGATAATGGCAGATCCGATGAGCAGTGTGAGGCCGCTGGTGATGGCGATGACGAACAGGCAGCCCAGAAGACCGAAGAGCGGCAAGGCAGGGTAGGCCGGCGTCTTGAACGTGGGTCGGTACCAATCAGGACCCACGTGCCGCATGATCATGCAAGCCAGACAGATGAGGCCGTACAGCAGTAAACTCAAAAAGGCTGCCACCTCCGCCAGAAGCTCCAGGTTCGATCCTAAAACGACCAACAGAACAAGAGTAAGTCCCCCGGTTACAGCGATTGATCGGTACGGGGTCTTAAATCGCAGGTGAATGTGATTGAACCAATCGGGCAGGAGCCGATCGCGCCCCATGGCGAAACAGATCCGGGAGGCAGCCATGATACTGGCATTGGCGGAGGAGACGGTGGCAAAAATACCGCCCAGTAGGATGAGCCCATAGCCCGTTCGCCCCATGAGTGTGCGTGCCAGCTCCATAAGGACGGTCTCACTGGCCATAGTCGGGTCGTCGTAACGACGCATTCCTACCACGCAGAACTCCACTGCACAGTAAATGAGGGTGACCACTATGACGGAACCAACCAATGCGAGAGGTAAGTTCCGAGCAGGATTCCTGATCTCTTCGGAAATGGCGGCGATTTCCGCAAACCCCATAAATGTTATGAACAAGATGGGGGTCACTGTGAGGAACCCGGACAGCCCGATTTCAGGTGGTACGAGGGGGCGCAGGTTACCTATGTCAACGGCGAACACCGCCCGGAAGAAAAAGACCAGAAGCACCAAGAGAAGTCCAGCCACGATGACGTTCTGTGTCCCCCCAGTCTCTTTGGCACCGATATAGTTCAGCCCGGTCAGTAACGTGGTGACGATGAGGGCTAGCATTATTGGGGGTATCCTCATAACGTCAGCCACATAGTATCCGAACCCAACCATATAAAAGGCTGATGCGAACACCAGGCTCAACCACAGGCACCAGCCCATGATGGCCCCCAATAGTGGGCCGAAGGCACGTACCACGAACAGGTAGCCACCGCCAGCCAGCGGCATACCGGTGGACAGCTCAGACATGCAGGTTGCGATTAAGACCGCGACTAGGCCACACAGAGCGAAGGCGAGGATGACCACGGGTCCGGCTTTACAAGCAGCGATTCCCGGCAATACAAAAATGCCGGCACAGATCATCGTGCCGATACCAACCGACATGGCTGCACCGAGGCCCAATTCTCGCGCCAGCCGGGTGGTCGTGTTGTCATTGGGGGAATTGTTTTTGGAATCTCCAGCGATGATCTTATACCTCCACTGCCGGAGACCTATAAATAATCCGTTGGTGGCACAGGAGCCGAGCATCAACGGAACTTTGCTTGTCTTCGATCGATACCTCTGTACTATTCACCCGTTGTGAACCGGGTTCCATCCTCGTTTTTTTCGAAGCTGCACCTTTCCCATCGCACAATTGCTCGGTGATTGTCAAGTACCAATTTCTGGACAGAGGGGCTCACCCACGCGCCGCCCCTTTTTTTTCTCCCGGATTTCTCGAAAAGAACAGGCCAACCTCTTTCTCATGTGTAAACATCTAGCAGTGATTCACCGTGTTGGGTCAATGACTCTGCCAATAAACAGTATGCTTTCCGAACGGTTGTCACGGATGAAGAAGATAAACGGATGATCTGCCCGAAACGCCCGAGGAGGCTGGGGTACCGATTTCAGCCCGATAACGACGCCCGTTGCTGCTGCTGCCTCAGTACCTTCTTCATTGACCTCAACGAATGCCTTGTGAACAATCGCGGAAATATAGAGCATTTTTGTACCGTCCATGCCTGAGAAGTCTGCCCTGTTTAAATCGAAAGCATCTAGCATGCCCATTGATGCAAGGACCCTCTCCAAGCTGAACTGGGATGTCATCTCGAACCGCGGCATCAACACCTTGACCTTCTGCTTGTTCAGCTGGCCCAACCATGCGTTCAGATTCTCCGCGCTCAGCGAAGCCTCCAATCTGGCCAGGCCGTCAATTGCTTTGGGTAACAGAATGATCATGAACAGGTCATTGCCAGCGTACGGTAGTTCCAGTATTTGCATCGTGTCGGTTTCCGCATAGTTGAACTCGGACTCGTGACTCATCATTGGGACGTCAACGCTCGTATCGGAAGTCACCCAGAACGCAGCGACTCTTGTTGCTCTCTTCGCAAACTGATTTGCCCAACGGCCCTTGAAATAGATCGCATTGATAAGAATGAGACGGGTCAACGGATCCAGTACTCCGGGCTTTAGTAATTCTGTGATCTTATCGTTGGTCTGATGTTCCACCCACGCATTGATCTCCTCGCGAGCAACTTCATATGCAGTCCTGAAGTCTGCATAACTGACCTTCGCACGGTAACACTCGGTCACCACGTCTAAAAAAGAGTCAAGAAGATGGTAGTTTTTTTCGGCCCAGAGCGCATTGGCAATACGTAGCTCGACGTGCCCTTTCTCTTGCACGGCGTTCAACTCTGACATGAGTTCTCCGAAGGCTCGATGGAGTCGTTTCTGTTCCATGGTGAATTGCAGGACTTCAGATATTTGCTTGGCGGTAGTCGCTCGGGCACCCGCATACGTCATAGCAAGGGCCGCTGAAATGCTGTAAGGAGAGAAGAAAAGATTTCCCTTCTGTGATTTTAATTGGGTATACAGATCAGTCGCAAATGTACTGTTGGCGGCGATGAGAACCTGCATATCCATACCGTCCTCCCCATGGACTGGTGCCTGCAGCGGTAGGAGTGCGGTAAGTAAGACAGCCGTGACAGTAAATGACAACCTGAGGATTGCACTCACAACTCATTCTCTTTCTCCGTCCACAACCCCGACGCCAACCAGCAGGTCTTGCGGTGAGGGGTGTTACGGTTCGTGCGGGTTTCCCCGAACGGGTGGATAATTGATTTCTCGGTTGTGTCTATATTGCTGCTCCTGTTATCGGGTCACTCTGAAGTGGACGGTCATATAGAAGTTGTGGATGCCGAATTGATCGAGAGGGACACTGACCGCATACTTGTCCGCGGTCCCAGGAGGAAACGATATTGAAACGGGGTACTCCCCCGTGATGGCGCCCTCTCCTCTGCAACGCCAGCACTCATAAAGACCTACGCCCCCGTATCCCAGGCAGGTCGAACATTTGACCCGTGCTGGGACCATAATACGGGCTTCACCGCCGCGACGGGCCTGATCAGGGGTGAGAGGGAGTTCCACGCTGAGACTCTCAATTCTCTCGGGCTTGGGTCGGGTGAGAGTCAAGAAATTACTCCACAGCCGGTCAAACGTCTCTTCGAAGGAGGGACGGAATGTCTCAAAAGAGCGAGTTAACGATGTCTCCTCGAAATCTGTCACGGGCTCGGTCGGTATAAGCGGTTCAATGGGTGCTCGTCTTGACAGGATTCGCTCTTCGTGGGTCATGTCAGTCCGGATGCCTGGTTGGCGCTCCTGACGTAATAACCTATCGTACGCCTTGCGACGAACGGGATCACTGAGAGCCGCGTAGGCTTCCTGTACGGCTAGAAATGGCTCTCGGTCTTCTCCGTAATGATCAGGATGCAATTCCTTGACCTGATCGCGGTATGCTGCTCTTATGTCTTCTTGAGTCGCATCATAATCGAGACCGAGGATGAGATAGTAGTCCTTGACCATGATCATACCTGCCAGCTCTCATTGCATATTACAGGAGATACATGGCTGGAAAAAGATTTCTGATCGTCATGGCGAGCTAATCTGGATCTTTAAAATCTATGATACTACGAATCTGGACAGTCATCAATTGCTTTCTGGAGTTTCCTGAGAAATCAGGGATGCGATTCGCCAAGTAGTTGAGATTCAACTCGGTTTCGGATTAGCACAGTGCCCAAATCCTTTTCGCTTTTCCCAAAGGTTTTTTGATAAATCTAAGGCTCGCTCCAGGCGATTTCAAAACTCGCCCTTCGGGCTCAAGCAGTTGAAATCGCTTCTCTTGCGCTCGCCTAAGGTTTATAAGCAAAAAACATTTGAAGGAACGCTCAAAGGGATTTGGGCCACAGGCCGACACCTGAGAGCCAAGAAATCCGGAAACTCCAGTCAATTTCTTTTTGTTGCAGCCTCCTCCCGTTATACCCTCCGTCGTCAAGTAACCGAGGCGCAACTTGAAGACCGGGTTTTGATGGTTATTTTATAACGAACATTCGCAAAACGTGCGGACGGAGGTTGGAACATGGAGATCAAGGATGTGTATGATTTGATTCCATGGGATGTGCTTAGGGGGTGGGCTGCATCAGTACGTTTTAATGACACGATCATCAGTCCAAATTTTCCCAAGTACACGGGCTGGTCTGAGAAGGCGGTTTACGCAGATTATCTTATGGACTACGCTGATGAGGGGTTTAATTTCGAGAATGTTGCTTATGAGAAAGCCGAGCACTTGAGGGAGCAAGATATCCCAGACGAAGATTTTCTGGAAGTGTACAAACTCTTTTTCGACAGCTCAATCGAGGAGGATGATCCTCCAGATTCTCCTAAGCGAAAAGCGTGGGAGAAACGATTAGAAGAGATGGGTCACTATCTCCGGGACAAGTATGGTGCCGACAGTCGATAGTCCCTAAGGCGAAGTGGGCCAGACCACAGGGTTGAACACGCCCTTCACTTCCAGGAAGTACATTGTATTGTCCCGTTGGCTGGTGGTCAGCCGCGCGTTCTACCCTACCTCTCCGTATCGGAAGCAGTTGGCAATGTGATCATTGACCATCCCGACTGCCTGCATGAAGGCATAGCAGATGGTCGTTCCAGCGAACTTGAACCCTCGGGCCTTCAGATCCCTACTCATGCGGTCCGAGATGTCGCTTCTCGCAGGTATTTCGTGGACAGATTTCCACTGATTCTTGATCGGCTCGCCGTCCACGAACTGCCAGATATATCTATCGAATGAGCCAAATTCGCGTTGAACATGTAAAAAGGCCTTGGCGTTGGTGACGGTAGCTTCGAGCTTTAGCCTATTGCGCACGATGCCAGGATCTTTGATGAGTTCCTGTATTTTATCGGCGTCATACTGTGCGATCCTTTCAGCGTCAAATCCATCCAATGCGCGGCGGTAATGCTCACGCTTCTTTAATATCGTGAGCCAGCTTAGACCGGCCTGCGCTCCTTCCAGAATCAGGAACTCGAAGAGCCGTCGGTCATCGTGGACAGGGACGCCCCATTCTTTATCGTGATAATCGATATACAAGGTATCACCCGTTGCCCAATCACAGCGCCTTTTCATAATGTTCGATCGACACTCTTGTATGACTCAGTAAACGAGTGGACATGTCATAGGTCCCTCCGACTAGTAGCAGAATCTTGAAAATGAGTCAAACGCATGTTTGACCCCCGGAAGCGATGAAAAGGCTGTGTGGCTAAAGGACATAGATCACGTACACTGTCTCCGGACTAATTGAGAAATATCTGTTGTAATGTTATTTGTGTGTACAATAGAATGGATGTTTTAGCAGGTTGCCAACGGTGGTGGAGGATGTCATGGAGAAAAAGACAATTGCCGTGTATGAGGAGAGCTGTGCCCATTGCCTCGTTTGCCAGTTGCGTTGCTCTTTTTTGCTCACAAAGTCCTTTAATCCTTCACAGGCGAGGATAATGGTTCGGTGGGATGATGGAGCAGAGATAACGTTCACGGAAGACTGTACCCAGTGTGGGGCATGTGCTCAGGCATGCCCCTATGGGGCGCTCATTGAAGAAAGAGAGAGATAAGCCATGCAGGGATACACCGGCAAAATCTTGGAAATCGATTTGACAAATCAGAAGATAGTCAGGAAGAAGTCTGACCGTAATTGGGGAAAAGACTTCATCGGAGGATTCGGGGTAAACGCGAAACTGGCCTTCGATCGCTTTGAGAAAGGAATAGGTCCTCTCTCTCCAGCGAACACCCTAATTATCGGAGCAGGGACATTAGGAGGAACGTTGGCACCTGGCTCTGCGAAGTTGTCAGTTACTTGCAAATTTCCTATGACAGGTAGTATTGGGACTGCCGTTGGCGGGATGACGTTGGCGAACCACCTGAAGTGGGCGGGATATGCGCACGTAGTCATAAGAGGGAGGGCTGCACACCCTGTGTACCTGAGGATTTTTGACGAGAGGGTCTCAATCTGTGACGCTTCTGACCTTTGGGGGAAAGATATATACGAGACTACTGATGAGCTTAGAAAACGCTACGGGCCCGACATTAGTGTTCTCGCGATCGGGCCTGCCGGAGAGAACCTCGTGAAAGTCAGCCTTGCCCTCATCGATAAGATATCCACGGTTGGAAAGGGAGGCCTGGGAGCAATTATAGGCTCTAAGAATCTGAAAGCGATCGTGGCGCGGGGAACAAACGGTGTCAGTGTGGCAGACCCGGACGAGTTTTCACACGTGCTCGGGCGGGTCTGGCAGAGGGTGCACGAGTTTGGCCCTCGAAAAACGTGGGTTGAATTAGGGATGATGCGAGCGTGGGACTACCGGAGTGCAGGGTTCCTTTATAGCAACTGGGCCCATTTGTACCCCAAGGAGAAAGCTACTGAGCGATTTGGACCCGAGGTTTACATACAAAAAGCGAAGAAAGGAAGAGTAGCATGCCCGAGCTGTCCTATTGCCGAGAAAGAGGTCCTAGAGGCGAAGGACGGCCCGTTCAAGGGAACAGTGACGTATGCGGGTAATTTCCCTGGCAGGGTGGGCAATTGGGGAATACGTTGCGGCGCGGAAAGCTATGACCAGGTAATCAAGTGCCAAGACATGGCCAACCGAAGCGGCATATGCGCACACTCGGCCAGTAATCTTATCGATTTCGTGATCTCTCTTTTTGAGAACCGGGTTATTACGCAGAAATCCACCGATGGACTTGAACTGAAGAGAGATTTTGCGACCACTGCTATACTATTGGAGAAGATAAAAACAAGAGAGGGCATTGGCGATATTATCGCAAATGGCTACCAGGGAGTCGCGGAAGCATTTGGCGAGGAGGTAAGAAGAGATGCTCAGCACATCAAATTCATGGATTTCCAAAAAGATCCAAGGAGCGGAGATCTCGATTCCGCGACGTTCGCGCAGGTGACGAATCCAAGAGGTGGACGGCATCAGTCCGGGGCCTCCTTCTCGAGTCACATGCAGTCATTGGAAGCCATGAGGAGATATGGGACGAGGATCGGAGTTCCAGAGAAGTGCTTCGAGAACATTTTCGATCCGCTGGAGGGTCTCAATGTTGGGCGCATGACTCGCCATTGTGAAGATTGGTATGCGGTACTCACTTCTTTGGGAATCTGTACGTTGTCTCAGGTGAATCAGTTTTACGACATGGAAACATGTGCTGAACTCTATTCTTCAGCCACGGGGGTTCGACTAGACGGACAGGAGCTGAAACAAGCCGGAGAGAGAGCTTGGAATCTTCTCAAAATGATCAATGTAATAGAGGGATTCTCCAGAAAAGATGATACGTTCCCCTCCAGATGGTTTGAACCCCTAGAGATAGAAGGGAAGAAGGTTTATTTACAGAGCTATGATCGGTCCAGAAAGCTTTCTCACGAGGACATGGAGAGGTTCCTGGACACCTATTATGAAGAGAGGGGATGGGAGGTCAACGAAGGAATCCCCACCAGGGAAAAACTGGTCGAACTGGGACTAGAGTATACGCTTCAGGATTTGGAGGAACCAGCGCTTCCATAAGATTTCTTCCGGCATGTTTCTCACGAATCCCCTCCTGCCGGGTGTGTCCCTAGACCGTCAGTGTTCCTGCAGGAATTCAATGAGGGCACGATTAAAGGCGTCGGCCTGTTCAACATTGGAAAAATGGCGGGCAGAGGGTAGTACCACCAGTCTAGAGTTCGGGATGCGTTCGTGCATGGCTTCCGAGGCCTCCACCGGTGTGCCAGGATCGTCTTCGCCAACGATGATCAGCGTAGGCGTTGTGACCTCGGAAAGCTGCTCTAGGTAATTCAGACGCCGGAGCGCCTCAGCACAGCCGACAAAGCCAGCAACCGGTGTAGCCAGGAACTGCTTACGAATTACTTCTAACTGCGGCGGGTTCTGACTGAGATAGGATG
>Ga0209427_10007860_pt1 | contig 12029 bp, 7 predicted proteins | sample DeeMarSWOR136_30_FD_187465 | JGI IMG/M metagenome (GOLD analysis project Ga0209427, IMG submission 187465) | Marine sediment microbial communities from White Oak River estuary, North Carolina - WOR-1-36_30 (SPAdes) (version 2) | ecosystem: Environmental > Aquatic > Marine > Intertidal zone >... | reverse complement strand
GGGGGGCCGTGTATATTCCGCGTATCGGCCAGGAAGTCATTGTGGAGTTCCTCGAGGGGGATCCCGACCAGCCGATCATAACCGGACGGGTCTATAACGCACAGGCCAAGCCGCCGTACGACCTGCCCGGCAACAAAACCATGTCCACCCTCAAATCGAATTCCAGTAAAGGGGGCGACGGTTTCAACGAAATCCGCTTCGAGGACAAAAAGGATGAAGAGCAGATCTATATCCACGCCGAGAAGAACCTGGATGTCCGAGTCAAGAACGATACAAAGGAATGGGTCGGACAGGACCGACATCTGATTGTAAAACGCGACCAGCTTGAAGAAGTCGGCGGCGACAAACACCTGACGGTCAACGGGGACCAAAACGAGAAAATAGATGGGACCGTCTCTTTGGATGTGGGGATGGACTTGCAGCAGAAGGTGGGAATGAAACATGCGCTGGAAGCGGGCCAGGACGTGCACCTTAAGGGGGGAATGAAGGTAGTTATTGAGGCCGGCAGGCAACTCTCTCTGAAAGCGGGTGCCAGCTTCATTGACATCGGCCCGGGGGGGGTGGCGATTTCCGGCACGCCTTCGGTGATGATCAATAGCGGCGGCTCAGCCGGCGCAGGTTCAAGCTGTTCACCGGATGCCGCGATGTTGCCCAAGGAAGCAGCAACCGCGGAACCGGGCGAGGTGAGCACTCCACCTAAACCGCCGAAGCCACCGAAGCCGGCTAAGTTCGGCACACAGGCGACGACGCTCAAACAGGCGGGCAAAGACGGCACGCCGTTCTGCGAAGAGTGTGAAAAAGCAAAGCAACAGCAATCTGGCTGACGAGCCGGCGGATCAGGGAGAATTTGATGGACGAAAAAGCTATAACTCAGTCGCTTGTCAAATATTTGTTCTCGCAGCCCGAGGCCAACATTCACGTGGTTCTCGACGGTGCTTCGGTGCCGGATTTGCCTGAGCTTCTATGGGAGCACGAACCCGAGCATGTGTGTCTCTACCGCGGCGAGCTCGAGCCCGATATGGCCGCCGCAGCGCCGTATCTGGTCAAACTGGAATCCGACCACCCCTTCACCAAAATAGTATGTGAAGAAGGCTGGGGCAACCATTGGGGCATCTTCGTGATAGCTCCGGCTGAAATCAATCTTCGTGATCTGCGCAAACACTTTCGCAGGTTTTTAATGGTCTATGACCCAGATGGAAAACTCATATATTTTCGCTACTATGACCCACGTGTTCTAAGGGTTTATTTACCGACCTGCAATGCGGAAGAAACAAAGATCGTCTTCGGCCCGATAAGCTGCTATGTGCTTGAGGACGAGGACCCTTCGGCGTTCCTGAGATTCTCATCTGACAACGGGAACGTCCGGGCCGAAAGAATGCAGCTCGGGCAATGGTAACAGGACCAAGAGGTATATATGCTGATAATTCGAAAAGAACAGATGAAGGTTTTCCAGCAACAGGCGGAAAGAAATTTTATCGACTCTGTTGTCAAACAACTCCGCTCTGGCCATGCCGCAGCCGTCAAGGATATACCTGAAGATACATTATATAGAAGGGTGGAGTACGGGATAGAGCAAGCCAGGGAGAACTATGAGCTGACGTGGCAAAACAACCTCGTCACCTTTGTGATTCTCATGTTCGAGATCGGTCCGAATTTCGATCGGTTTCCTGTGTTTGAGAAGTATCTGACAGACGACAGCGTACCGCCGGACGAGAGAATCTTTGTGCTCTTGAACAAAACGACAGAGGCCGATTGGGAGAATGCACGGCAAGCCTCCTCGCCGGACAAGTGGCCGGAAGATGCCCGATGACGCAAGGTTGTTTAAGACAACGGAAAAGGAATTGAGCTTATGCCGGAATACTGCGTAATTTGCAAAAAGCCGCTTCCCGAAGGACACGGCTCCGATGCCTGCTCCGTTGCGTGCGGGATTAAACTGCATAAAAAACATCAGGCTGAGGCGCGGAAAGAGCCTAAGAAGCAAGAACCTGACCAGCCGCCAGAAAGGGACAAGGTGAAGGCGCAGAAGGAATTTTTTGAGCGCCAGGCCCACCCGGTTCGGCCCGTCCAATCCTGCAAGGGGCCTGTTGCGGCGCCATCAAAGAAAAAAGCGCCCCCCAAAGAGGAGCCTCGCAAGAAAGAAGAAGAAAAGCCTTCAGAGCAGTTGAAGATATGGCTTTTGACCTGGAACTGTGCGAATACGACACCAAAACAAACTCAATTGAATTCGCTCATTGTTTCCGACCTAAAATCTTCTGCAGACAAACCCGACGTGATCGTGATCGGTGTGCAGGAATACCCGCGGAAGGATACAATCCCCAAAAAGATCGTACAATCGTTGGCAGACTCTTATCAATTTATTGATGAGAACGTGGTGGATGGATGGTCTGGCGGTACAAAATGGAAACTTGGGCTTGATGGGCGGAACTGCCAGGCGGTGGGAGTGCTGGCTAACAAGGACGTTCAGGCGCAGAAATTAGCCAAAGCAAACGGCAATAGGAAGCACGGGAAGGGAGGTGTCATTCTGGGCGTCAAGATAACGAAGAAAGAAAGTGCGTTTAACCTTGCGTTTATCAGTGCCCACCTCGACTCCTATGACAAGAGGGAGGCTGATATCCAGCTAATCACCAATGCAGTCCCAAAGATAGCGTTCGATGCGGTGTTCATGATGGGCGACTTGAACTACCGACTGGATCCGAAAGGGGTCACGTTCACCCGCACAAGCATCTGTGACATGATCAGCAGCAATCCCAGCGAACTATTGAAGAAACACGATGAACTGCTATCCTCCTCCCTGGTGCAAGAAGGAGCGTATCAGTTCGAGTTTCCCGATCCAGCAGTCAGCTTCCCGCCCACGTATAAGATCAAGTCCTATACGGCCGGGGACTATCTGCTCACCTATTTTGGAAAGAACGGAGTAAAAAAGCCTAATAAGAAACTTAAGCCCAAGAAGAAAAGAACTGGTGTCGACATCGGGTGGCTCGATCGGATCGGCTGGGCGAAGAAATGGGATAAGGTCCTTTCCGGAAAAGGCGAGGTGACCCAGGAGGATTACATGGGGCTGCATGATGTTGTCATGAGCGATCATGCGGCTGTGCTGATGAAGGTGACGGTAAGCGTCAAGAAATAATCAGGATCGTCATATCAAGGAATTTCCACAATGGCAAAACAGGTAGTCATGGGCGCGATGATGCAGTGCAGTTTCGGGGCGGCGCCGTCGGCCCTGATTGTGCTGCCGGCCAGCCGGGTAACGGTGGAGGGCAGACCCGCGGCCAACATCATGGACCACAAACCGGTGGTGAATATCCCGTCCTTCGGGATGTGCAGTGCACCGACAAACCCTGCGGTGATCGCGGCCACGTCAGCGGCCCTCGGGGTGCCGACCCCGGCGCCGTGCGTGCCGGTCATACCCAAACCGTGGGCGCCCGGCTCGCCGACCGTGCCCATCGCCAACATGCCGGCCCTGAACGACATGAGCAAGTGCATGTGCACGTGGGCAGGCGTCATCTCGATCACTAACGCCGGGACAATGAAAACCGATATCCCCTGAGGGCTGTGTGTCGTTACCCATATCTATCCCAATCGGCCGTTAATGTCGATCTGTACACCGCGCCAGGCAGCTATCGCCAGGGCCCGGCCAGGGGGGCAGGCGGGTCTGCGATCGATTGAAACCGCGGGATGCGAACAGCATCCCGGCCCTTCATAGATAGCACCGGCATAAGCCCCTTGCCAATGAGGACCTCCATTGCCCGCTCAGTCAGCACTGTCTCCGCACAGGGTGTGATGTGCTTCTCGCCGTCGGAGGTGTATATATGCATGGGTATGCCCGTCAGGTCGCAGCGAAGTCCACTCGTCAGGTTCCAGCCGAATTCACGATAGGATCCGGCCAGCAGGCATGCGCAGAGGGCCGCCGAAGTGCCCCACAGATACTGCTCGTGGCCCGCCAGAGGTGAAAATTCCTCAAAATCGAACTCCTCAACAGGATCGGTATCCTTGCCATAGGGCAAGCGAAGCAGGAACCGGGGCAAGACCAAGCCGAGATAGGCTGCTTCGGGCGAGCGCCGAAGCTCCTGCCATGGCTGGAGGGCGGATGGGTTCGGCTGCCATCGCCAGTCATTTGGGTCCGGTGTGGCGGCGACTGACGCACAGCCGGCAAAATGCGAGTGAGCTGCCGTCAGCAACGGAGCCCCTGTGGCCTGGGCAATCCGCCCAAGCTGACGGAGCAGCCTGATGTCCTCTGCGGTCTCATCGAAAGTATAGGCTCCAACCAAAACTGCATACGGCTCTGCCCCAGGCATGCCGACGCTTTGCCCGACGAGAAGCCGGTACGTGCCGGCCGATTGCAGCGCGTCCGCCGACGCCAGGTCGACCGCGAGTTCCGCTTTGCTGACGTCGATCGCGTATAGTTTCAATGTTTCGTCCGTCTCTACATGGCTGACCAGAAAGTGGAGCATCCGCCAAGCCGCCTCGAGTTCCTGAAAGTCCGGGTAATGGAGAAGCGCTCGCATTTGACCGCTGATGGCTCGATCAAACTGGGCGATCATCTCGGCTTGCTGTGGGTCGGGGGCCGGGACAACGTAAGGTTTGATGACCTCACGAATGAGCGACTCCACATCGGCCAATTTGCTCGGAGGAGCCGCTCGTTGCTCCCTACCAGTGGGCCTTCCCAACAGCCGCTCGATCGTATCAGAGTCAGACTCTTTTTGTGCTGTGGCGCTTTGCGGTTGTTTGTCCTCGGACCTGTTGGTTTCCTGGTCGTCCGCGATCCACGAACGCACCTGCGAGGCGGCCTCGGCGAACGTAGCGGAGTCCAGCAGGAGCTTTCGAGTCATCTTGAGCTTCTGAAAGATCTCCAGCCGCTCAAAGATTTGGTCAGGGTGAAAATCGCTCAGCTCATCGAATCGCACCGCGGTACGAGGCCCATCCTTGCTGCCGAAGGGAACGTGAAGCTCCGAGCCCAGTTTCACGGGCAGCTCCTCTACGTTGTCCACGTCGACCAGAACCCGCCCACGAGCAGCGAGTAGAGAGCCCGATTCGCAGAGACCGCGATTATCACGACCGCTGAAGTCAGCTAATACGGCCATGCAAAACGGCGTGTCATCCCTTGCCTTCCTTGGCGCAAATGAGGCATACGTTCCGAATTCAAAATCCACGCTTCCCAGAGAGACTCGTTCAGGCATGGCCGTCTACCTCCATAATGCAAGCTTGACTCTTCTTATAGTTCATCGAGCGCCCTATCCAGCCAAATGAGAATTTTGCGAGTCATCCTAACGCAGGGAGTTAAGACATTCAACAACCTTTAGCGACGTCTCTACCTTGCTGGCCCGATAAGGGCAGTTCTGGGAAGGCGAGCGTCTGCAATGGCGGATATTTATTCCTTGACATCTGAGTATGATTCAATAGAATCTGGATTCATATAGGTTAGAAGTTGCATTTGGCCCTGTCCAAAGAATACGGAATCTCTTGACGGCTATTGAGGCGAGTTGCCTGTGTCACCTCCCAGCACCATGAGCAGTTTTAGGAAGTTGCCTGAAGGTTATATCGCGATACCAATTGCTGAAGACCAGAAATCTTCGGCGCTGAGGATTTGTGTCCTCGTAAGGCCCGAGGCGGACCCTGTGGGAGGGCACTTGGCCGTGCTCCGCAATACAATCGACGCCAAGGTCTTTTTGGGATGCGTCGTTGACGCTTCGGGTTGCGTACTCGATTGGCTTGAACTATGGATTCAGAACGGCTGCACACTCCTCAACACTCCTGTCGCATCTCGCCTGTCCCTTACAAACGCGGCGCTCGATGAACGATGGCAGAGACAAGTCCGTGCATTTGAGCAAGTCGATGCGGCGGCAATTGTAAAGACCGGACTGGAGAGTTCCAACCCATTGCCCACGTTGCTGGACATTTCCGCCGGTGTGCCGGTTCACCCGACGGATGCCGGCTCCGGAACACCGTGGAAACTGTGCACGGATGAAGGATTGCTCCGGCAAAAAAGTCTGCCGAGTTACGGCGGCTCCTTGCATCGCTATCTATATGACCCCACTCCAGGAGCTGACTCGAAGTTGGTTCCGGTCACACCGGGAGCCCCGACCAACGAGTCCACAGAACCGCTGTCCGACGTATGGGCGGGAGGTAATGGGACCATCCCATTCAACATCGCTGCCGGTTTGATGTTGGTGAGGAGACATCACCCCATTAGCTTGGAAACCTACGTTGATATACTCAGCGGTGCGCCATGGGACGGACTCAAGCACGGCCGGTCTCTCATCGACTTGGGCGAACAGATGACGGTGTTGAGAAAGGATGAGGCAAATGTGAGTCACGAAGGTCGGCTCTTTCTTGATAGACGGGGTCGGTGTGGGCGCCTCATCGAGACGCTGCACCTGAAGCTTCGACTACTGGCGGACATTGTGTCATCGACGCATGCGATGGTATATCATCTCCAGCGTCCTCTTCTTGGTCTTGGCCCCGAAAGCTGGCAGGTGCGACTCGGTGAAGCAGGCAGGGGGCTGCCATTTCTGTGGACTGCCAGGGCGGTACTGAGCGACTCTGGCGATGCAATCTCATTAGCGATTGGAGGCAGCAACCTGCAGTACTACGCGCCATCGCCTGTGGCCGGTACCTCTATTTACCGGCCTATCGTCTCGTCTCTGGCAACCAAAGGGCAAGCATCCATCCGCATCCGCAGCGTCGTGTCCGAGGCGGCCGATACGACCGTGCTGGAGGGCACATTGGCCACCCAAGAGCGCATCGACATATCAGGTCATGATCTTGTCTGGTTGAGAATCAGTCTTGCCTGCGGGGATATCGACCTTTACGCTTATCTTGAATCAGATTCCGCCATGGCCGAACGTGAATGGCGCTTCAGAACGGTTGCTCAGAGCAAGAACAAGGCCGAGGTCGCCGCTCTGAAAGCCGCAGAAGGCGTCCCACTGCCGGAAGTACCGTTTGAAATCATACCCTTCTTGAGCACGCCCTGCGATCTGTATTCCTTGGCGGTCTTAGCCGTAAGGATCCTCCTTGTGAATAATACGAACAGTCTTCCCATCGTCCTTGATGAAATGTTGAGCCTGATGCGCCAAATTGAAGCCGACTATGACGAATCGGCCGGTTTGGAGAAACGCATAAGCGACCTATTCAACAGAGACAGCCGGTGGCTTGGATCATTGGGACCTCACCATCTGACATTCGACGACATAGGCCCCGATGAGGTTTTCTGCATGATTCCACAAGAGCTCTGGTGGGAAACGTTGGGAACCATCTTGAGAATGTTTCCCGGCCTGGGGCCGGACAGCGAGTGTAAAGACTATGGCGACGCCCACGCAGGGGGACTTCACAAAGTGTTCGAACAAACGATGGACGCTCTCGATAACTTGATCTTGAAAACTCGCAGCCTTATCGTCTCTGACTGGGAATCTAATCAAGAAATCTCTGCGGTGATACACGATTATCTCACGTAAGAAATCGCCGAGAGGACCAAAAGGAGAACGTTAATAGTGATATCGTCCGACGTATAGGGAATATTGGCCAAATTTGTGTAAGGAATTTATGGAGTTTACAATGAGAACCATTCGGCTTCGATGTTGTGTATTGGGATTGCTTTTATTGGGATTGTCGACAGGAGGATGTTCTTCAGGACTTACTGTGGTCGCAAGTGATCCCATCTGTAACAAATCAGTGGAGGTCCATCTGGTGGGCGTCAACAGATTCGAGAAGGACTTGTGGGAGACGACGTCCATGACCGATTACTGGACGCCCGGAAACCAACTTCGAAAGAGCGCTCAGGAGTACACTCATGTCATTCAATTCGGGCAGGGGCCATGCGAGGCGACTCTCGACAAGAAAGATCCCGTCCGGAAGGCCTGGAAAGAAAGGAAAGCGGAGTACCTGTTTGTACTGGCAGACCTGCCAGGGGTACATACAGACAGCGTCGGTAATGCCGACCCGAGACGGCTGCGCCTGCCTGCCGTGGGCTCCAAGCGTTGGGGGCTGCGCAAGAAGAAGATCGAGATCAGAATAGAAGAGAGCAACGTCGTTTCTTTGACCGTCCCGAAAAAGGATTAGGACTGGATTGAAGTTCCGTTCAGGCGGCAGATAGGGTAAAAGATGAATGGCACGTTTCGGTCGGTTTGAGAGCGTTCGTGAACTTTATCAGACTGGCCTTACTGTGGTCTATAGTGGGCAGGAGGCAGGCAACCCGGAAGAGAAGTTTGCCATCAAGGTCCTTCAGCCGTCCTCTCTGTTCCTGGCCGAGGACACAGTTCAAACCGAATCACACAGATTTCTGGGCAGCGCGCGTATTCAGCAAAAAGTCTCCGCCGGAGGCGCCCAACATTGGGCGCCCGTCCATGAGTTCGCTTCGGTTCCGGAGGGAACATTCTATGTGACTGACAAATACGACCGTTCCCTTCAACAGTTGATGGACGGCAGGATCCGACTCTCTGGCCCCATTCTTCATACGATTGTTGAGTCCATCACAAAGGGACTGACGGAATTGAAAGAAGAATGCGGGCGACCCCATGGCAACCTCAAAGCGACGAATGTTCTCATCGTCGGCACAGGGGAGATCTCGCAGACCAAGATTGTACTGTCCGACCCTTCATCAGAAGAGGATATCGACAGTGAGGTGTACTGGAATCGCGACCTGCGAGCCATCTCCGAACTGATCTACGAGCTGGTCACACATCGACCGACTCCCGCTGTTGACGGATGGCAAGTACCCGACTCGGAAGAATGGGCCAAACTGGGAGTACACGCCGACGGCTGGAGGAACCTGTGCAATCTGTTGCTGAGCACCTCCGTCAAATCAGAAACTATTACCATCGAGACGCTCATCGAGGAACTGGAGAAGCTGAGAGAGGTCAGGGCGCTTCTTTCGACTCGCCGGCTCATCGCAGCAGGAGCCGTCCTCATAGCCTGTTTCATAGTTCTTGTGGTACTGATTCGGCGGCCTCCACCTCCCCCTGAGCAAGCGGAATGGGAGAACCTGTGCAGCCAGTACGAAGCCTGGGTCAGTGGTCTGCGTCAAAGCTTGACCGAACAAGGGGTACGAGATCGTTGGAGCCGGGATCCAAATCTTGGTGGGATTCTGGAGAAGGTCAAAATAGCATCTTATCCGGACAAGGTGATGCGGGACGAAGCGAAGCTGTACATTCGGGAGATCATCGATCACCCGGAATACGCGGAACAGCGGAAAACGCAGGATGCCCTTGCAGCAATTGAGCAGATGAACAGCTTCTTTGATCCAAATTCGCCCCATGCGTGGCTCTCATTGGCAAGGACAGCCTATACTGCAAGGAAGTTTAAAGACCGTGGCTGGCACGAATCTGCCACCTATCTTAGCAATTTGGTCGAAAACGCAAAGCCCGAACCAAACAAGCCCATTGTCGAGCATGTAAATACAATCTTTGAAATAGACCAGAAAGGCATGCTGAGAAATATTGAATTGTCCCTGAAAAGCATGACTGAGTACGAGACAGCGATTCAGAGCACAAGCGATCCAATCCTTGTCAAGCTCGACTGTGCCTATGTCACAAATCAGGTTGCCGATGCAAATGACGTCAGCGAACTCAGCGACAGACTCGACAGATTAGTGGATTTGAGCCGGACGATCGCAGAACTTGTTGAACGTGACTGGCAGACAAATGTCGACCGAGAGACTTTCGCTCATGACCACGGAAACGACTCTGCAGAAACCCCGACGGAGCTTACTTTCCGGGAAAGGCTCGATGTCATCAAGGAGTATTATTACCTGCGTCCTGATCCGCGTGAAGCGATCTTCGGCCTCGTCAACGACATCGAACGTTATATTAAGGAAGCACTCATTTCCAACCCCAAAGAGGCGAAAGCATGCGCCGAGGACCTGGAAGGATTACGGCCACGAACGCAGGAAATTCAGGAGATAAAACCTATCGCCAAAAACGAGCGGCAGATCCATCAAATAGTCAGCCGGTACAAACCTCAACTCGATGAGCTGTTGGACCGAGCTGACAGAGCGCGAGAACTCCCAAGGGACTATGTTCAGCGTATACAAAAAGAAGGTACCCTAACTGTGAAGGCCGATAAGGTTAATGAGACGTGGATTATGGTGAGGGATGAGCTTCTGAGCAAATACCCGCTTTCTGCGATCGAACAAAATCTGGAGTCGTACGCTGAATTGCGACGCAAGATGGACGAGACACACAGCAGCCTCACCGTGTTGGACGGAGAATTGCAGACACAATTGCCCGAGCACATGGGCCCCGATGCGTCGCAAAAAAGTTGGGAGCGGAAACTTGAACAGCTCTATGAACTACAAAGGCACAACAGGATCAGCCGGATAGTCGAGAAAATTCCACTGTCAAATGGCGTGCCGGATATCAATGACGGCACATTCAAAGAGTACAGGATCACACAGTTCTCAGAGTTCAGGCAGTGGCGGGCTGAACTGGTTGGTATTGTGACAGCATTTGATACGATCGAAGGCGCACTGGAACTTTGCTATCTCCTTGACGACAATTTGCGCGGTGGCAATCAGAGCATCCGGTCAGTTTGGAACGAGTGGGGAGACAGCAATGCTCTCAAGGATTCAGGAATCCGCGAAGCGGTAGGAGAACTGATAGCCAGAGTCGAACGCCTTGAGCGGATAGAACAGCTTGGCGACCCACGCGAACTCGTACAAATAGCGCTTGACGCGAGCCTGAAGAGCGAGGCAGCCTTTGCTGCCTGGATAAGGTTGGGCAGACTCCCAGACTCATCGTGGCCAGTCCAACACGAAGACTTGACTCAAGATAGGAGTATTCGGGACCGCTTGAAAAAGGAATTTGAGACAATCGGATCCAAGAACGAAACACGTGGAAATTATCTGTCTGGAATGCTTGGCAATACAAGTCTCAGGCACGAAATGGAGTCTATTGAAAGGAACCGATCTGAGGACGCGGTACTCGGCGGATTGGTCGAATATGCAGCCCAGATCAATTTCACTGATTCGCCGGATGAATGTGAACGCATAGAATCTTCAGCAAAGGAGGTTGCGGACTTTCTGGCAAGTGAAGACTGGCAGACGGGCAATATCGAAAGGCAACTTTTTGCCACTGAAAGTGACGTTCACAACGCCAACACGCCGGTCACGACTGAGACCTTTAGCAAATGGCTGACAGAAGTCAGAGATTACAAGAGGTTGGAACGCGATCCACGAAATGACGTCCAACCTTCCTGGGATGAGAAGATTTCGAAAATCGACGGAGACATAAACAACGAACTTCGGCGCGGACCCGAGGGTGATTATCTGACCAAGCTCCAGAGCCTGAAAGCTGATTTTGACAGCGCCGTGCGGCGCATTGAAAACATGAGGGAATTGCCGCTTATAGAGAAGCACAAAGAAGAAATTTCCAGGTACGAGAACTACTGGGAGGAACTCCTTGGCATAGAGAGAAGGCTCAAACCCGAGTATTGCACGCGCCTGGATATTGACAACGGCCATTTAATTTTCTCCACAAATCAACTGCATCCGAATTTCGAGCCGGTGGACATTGAGAACAAGAATTCAGTGCAACTGCCTACTGCCTGGGAGCAGATAAGAGAGGCGGTCAAGAACGGGCAGAGAGAGTGGCTGGATTTCTTTTATACAGTCGATGGCAACGACGTCATGAACGTAGGTTGGCCCAGGTATATCAGGTCCACAAAGGATCCAACTGTCATATTAGTGTTCATTCCGGGCGGTCCGGGCAACAACGAACCTTTCTACATGGCTATCCACGAAATAACCAACCGACAATATCGTCTGTTCCTTGAAACAGGCGGTGCGACCAGAGGCAATCCCAAACTCCCGGGATGGTCTATATTTACTGACCAGACCAACAATAAGCTCATCCAATGCACCGTTGCGAACACACCACCCAGCGCCATTAAATGGGATGAATCAGGAAATAGTTTTACACTGGCCGAAGCTGACGCAGGGTTGCCTGTAACCTGGGTGACCTACTATGGCGCACAAGCCTATTCTCGATGGTTCGGCGGACAGTTGCCCAGCGCTACACAGCATGAATACGCATGCAAAG
>Ga0209427_10007858_pt1 | contig 12033 bp, 8 predicted proteins | sample DeeMarSWOR136_30_FD_187465 | JGI IMG/M metagenome (GOLD analysis project Ga0209427, IMG submission 187465) | Marine sediment microbial communities from White Oak River estuary, North Carolina - WOR-1-36_30 (SPAdes) (version 2) | ecosystem: Environmental > Aquatic > Marine > Intertidal zone >... | reverse complement strand
GCTTTCCCGCAACGCCATTGCGCGAGACTCACGGCCCCGAGGCGTCCCGAACCTCCGCTGATCTCGACATGCCGCGTGGCCCACCATTCGTCCGGGTGCATCTCGGTCACCAACCGGACGCGGAGTTCGCCTCGGCTGAGCAACAGGATGAGCCTCGTGCCAGCCCGCTCCATTGTTTCTTCGAGCGCGCCGTCAAGACCGAACCCACTGCTGCTCATTTTGTTCCCGTCCTCGAACGCAAGGACAAAGTCGTCGCCCTCAATGGCGGTTGTCTCGCCCGTGCGCCGGTTCGCGATCGAGGCAGTCCGAACTCGCTTGCCCGCAAGCGACATTTGCCAGGAAAGAAACTCGTTCGCTATTGTGGCCTGGTCCGACCCGATCTGAACCACGACCCCACTTGCACGTGCGGGTGATCGCGGCTCGCTCGCAGCCAGCGACCCACAGCTGGCAGACGCAATCAGGCAGGCAGTTGCCCACTCTCGCAAATTCCGGAAGGCACACATGTCGCTTTCTCCTCGAATCAGTCTCTCTTGCTGCGATCTCGCTTCTTCTTGGCTGGAGGGTTTTCGAAGATATCCATTTGATGGGGACATGGCACATTGGGGTCATCAACCAGGCCGTGATGACCCTCGTCCTGACGCCCTGTGCCCGTTTCGCAAGACCGGTGGGGCCTGTCAAGCCATTTACGAATTCTGCCGATGAATTGATCTTCTACTTTACATCTTGCAGCCTATCCCTATAGGCTTCAGGCGTGAGAGCAGGAGGCCGCCGTACGTCGGGCCACGTCCGGCGGGGTGTCATGGTGCGGAAATGGACGTGTGCTCACGGTGCAGCGTTTCGCAAGATCACATACCGGACTTTCGCACCTCTTTTCGTTTGAGCGGAGGGCAATTCTACCAAAGGGAGCAAGAACCATGAGAAGAGTACTCGTCTGTCTATGTGTGTTGAATTTGGTGATGGCGCGTTCCGTTTCCGCGGCCGATGACATCACCATAACCAAGGTTTACGGGACCGAGCTTCCGGGCCGGTACAAACACCCCGCCTCGATTACCGAGCTCGACAACGGCGACCTGTACATCGCGTACTACGGTGGGGGAGGGGAGTACAAAGACGATTCGTGCGTCTGGGGCGGGCGGCTCGAAGAGGGCAAGACGGAATGGACAAAACCCGTTGTTATTGCCGATACACCTTTCCGAGGCGAGGGCAATCCTGTCATCTGGCAGGCGCCCGACGGAACAGTCTGGCTTTTCTATGTCCAGCGCTACGGCGACACCTGGTCGGACGCCAGGGTCAAGGGCAAGATATCCAACGATGGCGCCAAGACCTGGTCCGACTCGTTTGTTGTCGCCTTTGAAAAGGGCATGATGGCTCGCGGCCGCCCCATCGTCCTGAACAGTGGCGAATACCTGCTGCCTCTCTACCACGAGACCGGGCAAGACCGCGAACGAACGGCGCCGGACACTGCGTCTTTGTTCTTGCGCTATGATCCGAAAACGCAGACGTGGACGGAAACAAATCGGATTCGGTCGAGGACCGGCAACCTTCAGGCCGAGCCGGTTCAAATTACCGACGACTACTTGGTAGCCTACTGTCGCCCTGGCGGCGACTTCAGACCCAGCAAGAACCGCTATGTCGTCCGCTCGGAATCGCACGACGGGGGCAAAACCTGGAGCGAAGGCCGCGATTCGCAGTTTCCCAATCCCAACGCGGCCGTCAGCTTTATCAAGCTGCAAAACGGTCATCTGCTGCTCCTGTATAACAACAGCATGTTGAGACGCAGCCCGCTGACCGCCGCCATCTCGACCGACAACGACAAAACCTATCCGTACCGGCGCAATATCGCCGAAGGCAACAATACTTTTGCCTATCCGATGGCGATCCAAACGCGCGACGGGAAAATCCACGTCGTCTATACCACAGATGAGCGCACGACCATCATGCACGCCGTGTTTGAGGAAAGCGTTATCCTTAGCTATCGAGCGGAGACACCCTGAAGCGATTTGAGAACCGCGAGGCTACGGAGGTGACTGCGAAACGGCGCGGGGGGCATGCGTTGGTCTGTCTATGTCTCCGAGATCGCATCCCATTGGATCCCGATTTTTCGCGCCGCGTATCCCACTTCTCTGAGATAATCGCCGCAAGCCATCATCCAGTGAGAATCACGGACTTCTTTGATGAGTTTCTTCCAATCGCCTTGAATCTCGATGTCTTGCTGTGAGCGGCATATCTCGTAAAACGGGTTGTCCTTGACGTTCCCTCTGAATCCAACCCATCGCCCCGTGCTGTATTCAGGATCAATGAAAGTCACTTCTTGTCCTTTTGTGAGTTCCACCTTTGGTGCTGCACCATACTCCGATTCATAATGTGTCATAATTTTTGCCGGTGCATAGTTGGTCCCATCCATCCGGCGAGGTGCGCTGCAATGTGCACACGTCGCCACGCCATTGTGGGGAAATGTTGAGTTGCACAGGAACACGGGCTTCCCCGATATATAGTGCAAGAGTATTCCCGACGGGATAATTACAAAATCGGATTCGCAGAAAGCAAGCAGCCCCTCATCATTGAGTAAGCTCAAGGTCAGACACGCCGTCGTCTTTGATATCGGCAAGAGAGTGGACATACAGTTCCTGATCGTGAACGCCGGTGCGTTGTTCTCGCTCATCCAGTCCTTGGCTATCCCATACAGCAGGAAGGCGTTGACCACAAACTGCTTGTCTGTCATGAGAGTCGTGTTCGGTAGCGAAAGGTACTGCTCAGCCCAGCGCTCTGCTCGCGAAACGGTCGTACTGTCTGCCATGGCACTACGCGTGCGCTGTGTCAGATCGCCATAGCCCACCTCGATGATTTCGATCTTGTGCTGTTCGCGCGCATATTTCGGCGCGTCCGGAGCGTACTTGCCCCCTGGACCGCCAAGAGCGACTATCCTGGCACCGATGAAGTTCTTGACCCCATAGAGTGCCCGCAGTCGCCACAAGAGCTCCTGATAGTCGTCAACTACGACGTCATAAACCGACACGCGCTCGCGCTCCAATTCTTCGGCCGTGCTCAGGTACTTGACGCTGAGAGCCTCGTACCAATAATAGATCGGGCCCGAACGATGCCGGACGAATACCAGCGTGTCGCCCTTTCCAGAGAGAGAGGCTTGCAAGAGACGTCCCGAACCCGTTGCCGGGTAGATTATGACCACGTCATGATCGCCGGCGCGCGCCTCTGCGGCTTCCTGAGCGGATTTGATCTTGATGACAGGCAGTATTTGCAGAGGAAATTCGGCCGCCGCCGCTAGTGATTTCAGCTCTTTTGATATCCTGTTCACTTCCTCGGAGGCCGCCTGCTCGGTCTGTATGCCTCCCCAGGATTTATAGGACGTTGTCGGCCTCTTCTGCGACGTGCCATACATGAGAATGGGCTGGACTCGCAGTGTTTGTCCCGTCCGAACAAGCGGTCTATCGGGGTCCCATCGATCAGGATCCCACCGCGCCTTGCCGGCAGCCGCAAGCATGGAAGGAGAGGCCAAACTCGCCCCGGCCATGGCTCCCGCCGTCAGTGAAAGAAAATCTCTTCGATTCAAATGATTGCAACACATGGGACTTGCCTCCTGAAGTAGTCTCCGCGCCGCAACGCAGAGGATCCGGTTTGCGCGGGATTCTTGCTCAGTACCAAGGGACGAGGACAAGCCATACGGTTTTCTGCCACACGATCTCGCCGCCGGCTATGGTTTTGTCCAAGCACCAGTCCAGGCCCTGGTAAAGATAAATATACGCACCCATCAGACCGTTCTGTGCCGAATCGACGCCGTCATTCGGCCTCGCCGTCCAAGTTCTCGGCAGCAGCGTGTCCTGGCCCGGGATCGCATAGCCGGCGACGCGATTCATCTCGCCCAGAGTTATCTGGAGCCAATCGGTCAGGTAGATGACACGTGGGAAAAAACCGGAGCCGCGCGTAGGAGAGAGTTTTTCGAATCCCATTGCCCAAAATAGTTCGCGAACGATAGTGACCGGCGCACAGGGCGGGAGCTTGGCGTACTGGTTCTTTATCCATTCAATCGCGTTCTCGATGGGCCGATGTTCCGGACCCGGCGTTAGTATATCCGACAGGATATCGAGAATGCGCACCGCTTCCAGTTCGGTGAGGCCAATGATGTTATTCTTGATTTGGTGAGCGTCCCAGACCGAGTTCTCATCGTGAACAATTACCATCAGAGGATACTCGAAGGTATGCAGCTCGCCGTCGGGGGCGCTTCGGACCGTTACCGTTTCGGGAGGGATCACTTTGCAAACGCACCCCGAGATTGTCCCCAGCATGCAAACTAGCAGGACAAGCAAGCCCGCCCTCTTAACCTCCAGAACGCAACTTCTCAGACGAATCTCCTTCATGTCACTCGTGCCCTTCCCAGATCCCGTTGACCGGAATTCCGTCAATCGCGTTGCCCTTCCAATCGCGCGACATCATGGTGAGGACGGTCGGAAGGATATCTACAATTCTGTGTGGTTCTTTGATGACATATCCCTGACGAATACCGGGGCCGGCAAAAAACATGCAAATCTGTGTCGCCTCCCTGAAAGCCATTCCGTGGCGACCTCCGGCGATTTCCTGGATGCGGATGTTAAGCATCACTTTCGGCATAAACGTCCATCCTCGGTTTGCGAACAATAGAACGTCGGGAAGGTTCTGTTCCTCATTCTCTTCTTTAAATTGATCATCGCATCGGAAGAATCGGCTGATTGCGTCGATGCAGCCCGGGTACTCTGTTCCGGCGGTGACCTTGAGCCATTCCTTGCCCGTGTGAAACCGACTCAACCAGTCTTCGACACTTCGGCCTTCTCTCGCGACTGCTTCAGAAAAAGCCTGACTATCGACGTAGCGAAGTGGGTCGCCGGAGCTGATGCGCTCGATCCTGCCGCCAGGCAGGTAGTCTCTGACCGGCTCGTACCTGAACTCCAGCTCCCCGTCCGGGCGCAGACGCTGCCTTATGAACGCCTGGCTCTTCGTGGTCCGCTGAAGAAAAACCGTGTCTTCGTCAGAGCGCGCCACAGCGAAATCCACCGGCTTGCTATCCAGATCCTCACGGCGGATGCGTCCTCTTGAGGTAAACTCCGTGAAAACTTCCAGGGCTCTCAATCGTCTGTCGTCGGCCAGCTCATAGTTCTGGAGTTGAACAAGGAAATTCGGGCGGGCTAGATTCCCGGAATCAGCATTGGTATAAGGCAAGGAAACCTGCACGGCGCCGTCGGTGTCGGAGATGAAGGCAAGGTGATCGCGCGGGGTGCCCGGACAACGAAACCGACCGTAGTAGCCCGCTGTATTCAAGCGAAAGTGGGGGTGCAAGACCTCCCGATGGAGATCAAACTTCTTGTTCACGAATCCGTTGCCACCCACGGTGCCATGGTCGGAGAACAGCACGAAGTAAGTATTGTCGAACTGATCACGGCGCTTCAGCTGCCGGACCACTTTCGCCATACATTCGTCGGCCTCGGCGATCTTGGCACGAGTTCTGCCAAATTGAGCGTGCTCATGTTTTTCGCTATAGACGTCCGTGCCTGGCAGCCAGATCAACATGACCCTGACGTTGGGGCACGAAGCCAGGTCCAGCCCGAATCGGGCTTGTGCTTTGTCAATCTGCTTGAGCACCTCGCTCATGCAATTCGCAACGTTCAGCGACCTGTGGGCCCACTCGAGCAGATTCACCTGCAGCACTTTTGGCGAACGGGGCTGCACCGGCAGAGCGCCGGCTCCGAACGAGTCCGGGAAGTAGTCGTAGATCGCCCTCACACCACGCTGTCGAATCTGCGCGGCTAATCTCGGGTATGAGTACTTGTTCAAGTTGCTGACAAATCGTCCCTTCTGGCGGTCGAAATGAAAGTTCGTTTTGCTGCCGTGTTTGTCCGAGAATGTGCCCGTTATCATGGAGGCGAAGTTGGCATCCGTCAGCGACGGCAGTATCGAGAAGGCATTCTCCACCTGAGTCCCGCCATCCATGAAGATCTCTCGAAACGTGGGCATGTGGCCCATCTGTGCCATCTCAACCGCCACGTCCGGTCTCAGACCATCAATGAAGAAAATCACGACATTGGCATCGGGGATCGGCCGAGGCTTCCCCCGATCAAGGGCCACACCGCGCGGCCATGTGTTTGGCTCCTCTGTTGACGGGTCTTCCACAGCAACTTTGCACAAGAACTCGCCCTTGTTTTTCGCAGGATTGGGATCGTTGATCCCCAGCCAGAGTTCTCCGGATGCGTCGGCCTTGCCGTCGTATCGCGGCCCAACGTAGAACACATCGCCATCTTCTCCGATGCGACCGACGAGACAATAGGCCGGAAAGCGCCTGTCATCGAGGACCGCAGGTAGTGGAAAATCGCGATCGCGCGTCCTCAGCGTATAGGATCCGCCGGCCGCAACCCTCGCTCGCACGCGGTCGAACGGCAGCCAGCCCCGGCGGACGGTTACGGATGACAAGCGTCCCTTCAGGTCCGGCACTTCCACGACGGTGAGGCGGTCGCCCCGTTCAACGCGGAGCCCTGTGGGTGTCCAGGCATGATTTCCGGGCACGGCAAAACACTGCATGCCGTCTTGGCATTGCACGGTTTCCTCCGCACCCCATCCTTGCGAGCTCACAAAGGCCGCCGAAAGCGCAAAAGCGACGGCGGCTGCCGGGATGATTCCGTGTCTCCTGCTCCGATTCACTCTGCCACCCTTTCCATGACTTCTCGCCCGTGAGAACGCCGTGGCATCTCGCGCGGCGTCGTCGGGCTATTGCAGTCTTCCGATGATGAGGCCTGCGTCAAAGTCGGTCTCTTTTCTAACGATCTCGGCCAAGCCCGCCTCCATCATCCACTGGCGGACCTCGGACTCCGTGTACGTGTCGCCGGCTTCCGTGTTGACCAGCATATTCAGGGCAAAAACGGCGCCCATCGGCGGATTCGCCCGATCTTCGTCCATGATGAAATCTTGGACGACGACTTGTCCACCCCGATTCAGTGCGTGTGCCGCCTTCTGTATCAACGCACGGTTTTCTTCGAAAGAATTCGCATGGATGATTGACGAGAGAAATGCAAGATCGAAGCCGCTTCCCAACTCATCGGCGTTGTAGTCGCCCGCCACAACTTCAATCTCGTCCGAGAGGTTCTCCTCTTCAATATACTTCGTCGTGAGAGGAACCACGCTCGGAAGATCGAAAGCCGTTGCCTTGATACCCTTTTTTGCTCGGACGAACGCCATCGAATACGCTCCTGAGCCGCCGCCGATGTCCAATACACGCAAGACGCCCGACAAGTCAAGCTCAGCAACCACGTGTGCGGCCCGTTTACGCGCAAAATGATGCATGGCAGTGATGAAAGCCGTCCGCGATTCGTCGCTGGCTTTCTCTGAATCTGGCGACAGAACCGACTTGCCGCGACGGACCGCCTCGGTGAGCGTACTCCAGGTGTGCCACAGATTTGCAGCGTGCATCAGGTTGGCCATGTAGTCGGGCTTGCCCTCGACCAGAAACCGCAAGGCGGCGGGCGAGTTGCAAAAGCGACCTTCCCTCTTTTCCAGCAGGCCCAGCGCGCACAGGGCATTCATCAATCGGTCCGTCGCGCGATGCGCCGCGCCGATAGCTTCGGCCACGTCGGCCGAGGGCTTGCTTTCGTCTCCCAGAACCGTGAACAGACCCAACTCGAAAGCGGTCAGCAGGATGCGACTTTGCCGAAACCCAGCGGCCATTTCCAGAATGCCGGCGGGTGAAAGTTCGTCTCTTGGACCTGGGTTTCTCGTGTTCACACGGCTTCTCCTCGAAAACCTTCAATTCACGCGAATCGCTGGAGAATGGCCTTTCCAGCCGAAAATTCTTGACCGCTAACCTGTTAGCGGCTGGATATGAAAAAGAAAGGAGAAAATGACAGCGGATGCGGAATCTGCGGCCGATCGCGTTGGTGATTTGCCTCGGAATCACCGGCCAACCCTCCCGGGCCGGTCAAAGCCTGGAGTTGTGGTCGTCGGCGGAAGAGCTGGCCAGCGTGCCAGTGTCCGGGCCCGCATGGAGTGCCGTGAAAAACGGGGCAGATGAGGACACCTCCAACCCGGACGTGTCCAACCAGGATGATCCGACCAATGTCCGCGTCCTGGCGGCGGCCATTGTATTCGCTCGCACGGGCGATTCCCATTACAAAGACAAAGTCGTCAGCGCCATCCAGACCCTGGTCACTCGCGGCTACCCCGGCGGGCGCACTCTGGCATGGGCGCGCGAGACGGGCGCCTACGCGCTCGCGGCCGACCTCGTCGGCTGCCGAACGCTGGAATTCGAAGCCTGGCTGCGCAAGATGGCCGACGTGTGGATCGCCAGCGACGGCCGGACATTGCGGGTGATCTTCGAACACCGGCCCAACAACTGGGGCACACACGCCTTCGGATCGCTATGCTCCATCTATGCCTACCTCGGCGACACCCAGGCCCTTGCGGCAATCCGAGCATATTGGATTCAATCGGTCACCGGACCAAAGCCGGCACTGTTGCACTATGGCAGCGACAAGTCCTGGCACCTCGACCCCAATGACCCAAGAATGATCAACCCCAAAGGTGCCATGAAGGAGGGGTTCAACATTGACGGTTTCTTCCCGGACGACATGCGCCGCGGGGGCTCGTTCTCCATTCCTCCAGGCTACACCGGCTACGTGTGGGAAGTCCAGCAGGGACTGATCCAGGCTGCGCGCGTTCTCGAGCGCCAGGGCATGGCGATCTGGGACGTGGACCAGCAGGCTCTTTACCGCGCGGCGTACGCCCTGCAGGTGCGTCTCGGCAACCAGGACGGCGCTTGGAAGGCCGCCGGCGACGACCTGTGGATGCTGGCCTTTCTGGATCGCGCCTACGGGACCGACTGGTCTGGCCACCAGGACGTTTGGGGAGCCGGGAAGAACGTCGGCTGGCCTTACGTGCTGCTCGGCGACGATGCCACGCAACCCTCCGCCGCATCGCCAATCTGGCTAAACATAGACAGGTTGACGCCCCGGATGCGCTGATCCCCAGGACATGTTCAGAGCGCCGGGGGATTGGCTGCCGGCGGATGTGGCCCGGCATTGGCCTCGTTTTCTGTTTTGCCGACCCAAAATGATGCTCCACTTATCATCCTCCCATCATATTCAATTGCTACATTTGCTGAGCGAAAGGAGGGGGGAAAAGGGGAGGTTGGCTCTCGGGCAAATTTCCGGGCACGTGTCCGAGCTGATCTTGTTTCTTTTGCGAAGCCATGGGCAGGCCTGATCTCAGGCCAGTGCTGCCCACATCCTGGAAGGAGGAAGTCTCATGAGAGAATCGCGTTTCTTTGTCTTTGGCTGGTCTGTGGCGGTGCGAGGCGCTGTCATGAAAAATGAAAGGCGCTCCTTGCTAGGTGTCCTCATCGCGCTCCTCACCGTCTGCCTGTCATTCCCTGCTTTGGCGGAGACGAAGGGAGTCCCACTCGATGATTTGCCTCCTGCCGTGCAGAAAACCATCAAAAGCCATCTCCAGGGCGGCGTCATCCAAGAAATCGAGCTGGCGACCGAGAAAGAACGGAAGGTGTACGAAGTAGAGATCCTGAAGGATGGGCAGGAAATCGAGTTCCTGGTCTCTTCGGACGGCAAGTATCTCGGCCGCGCGAGAGAAGAGATGGAGGAAGACGCAGAGAACGAAGCAGGCGCTGAAGAGGACGAGGACGAAAAGGAGGAGTACGAGGATGCCGCGAACGAGGAGAAGATCGCCCTTAGCGACGCCCCCGAAAAGGTCCGCGAGGCCGTCAAGAAAATCATCGGCAAGAATCCATTGAAACAGATGGAGCGCGAGACGGAAGACGGCGTTGTCATCTATGAAGCCGAATACGTCGCAGAGGGCGTTGTGCACTCGGTGGGATTAAGCGAAAATGGCGACGTCCTCGAGATCGAGATCCAGATGGCTCCCGACAAGCTGCCGCCAGCCGTCGCGCGAGCTTTGGAGGCCAAGTACGGGAAAATCGAAATCGGAGTCGCCGAATCGATCCAGATGTTCAGTTACGAGGTGAAGTTCCCGGACGGGGCCGAAAAGCGCGAGGTGAAACTCGACGCCACGGGCCGTATGCTGGAGGAGGAAACAGGCGGTGAGGAAGAAGGGGAAGAGGAAGGAGAGGAAGCGATCACGCTCAACGACGCTCCCAAGCAAGTGCAGAAGGCCGTGCGAAAGATCATCGGCGACAGGGAATTGAAACAGATGGAGCGCGAGAAGAAGGGCGACGCCTACGTCTATGAAGTGGAGTATGTTGTGGATGGCGCCACCCATTCGGTGGGGCTGAACGCAGCGGGCGACACCCTTGAGATCGAGATCGAGATCGCGCCCGACTCTTTGCCTGCGGCTGTCAAGAAAGCCTTGAAAGCCAAGTTTCCCGATGCCGGCAGTATCGAAATTGCGGAATCGATCCAGAGCTTCTTCTATGAAGTGAAGTTCCGTTCCGATGAGAAAATGCATGAGGTGAAACTCGATCCCTCGGGTCAAATCCTGGAGGCGGAGTGAAGCGGCGACCGGCTTCGGCCGAGGAGATGACCTGATGGAGGATTTGTCCCGGGGATTCGCGTGGCGAATCCCCGGGCTTTCCAAGGCCCGAATGGGAAATGTCCAGTCAAGAAAGGAGATCAATCATGAAACGGAAATCAGGTTGGGTTGGCGCAATTGTCATCGCTGTCGGGTTGTCGCTGATGCTGGGGGTCACAGGTTCTCCGGCTCAGGCTGCAGAACAAGAGAGAAAAGTCCTCGTCCCACCGTCGGAGTTTCCGCCTGCCATGAGAAAGGCCATCGAGGAAGCCTTTCCCAAGGGGGAGATCCTGAAAATTCAGAAGGAGGTCGAAGGGGAGGACCCGGGCCAATATGACGTGGACGTGCGTTCCGGCGGAAAAGAGTACGAAGTTGAAATCTCCCCGGAAGGCAAGATCATTGAGAGCAAGGAGAGGATGCCTTCAGAAACAGCCCCCGGCGGCGAGCAAGGCAAGAAATGGACGGACTCTTTCGATATGGAGAACCGCACGTTCTCTTCGGTTGGCAGGAATCGGTTCTTTATTCTGGAGCCCGGTTATCAACTGGTACTGGAAAGCCCTACGGAAAAAGTGGTGATTACCGCCCTGGATGAGACAAAGAAGATTGGGGATGTAGAAACGAGAGTTGTGGAAGAACGGGAAGAAGAGAACGGAGAACTGAAAGAGGTCTCCAGGAACTTCTTCGCCATTTGTGAAAAGCACGGCGACGTGTTCTATTTCGGCGAGGAAGTGGACATTTATAAAGAAGGTAAGGTGGTCAGGCACTCGGGAGAGTGGCGAGCGGACGAGAAGAACTCGAGAGCAGGCATCATAATGCCTGGGACGATTCTGTTGGGGTCCAGATATTACCAGGAGATCTCGCCGAACGCTATGGACAGGGCTGAGAACATAAGCGATGACGTGACGATGAAGACGCCCGCGGGAACATTCAAGAACTGCCTACGAATAGAGGAGACGTCCGGAATAGATCCCGACGAAAAATGCTACAAAACCTATGCACCGGGTGTGGGCATAATCCAGGATGAAGATCTGGTACTCACTAGCTATACTAAGGCGAAATGAGGAAACACTTCACTCGAGGATTTATGCGGGCGGGGAGAGCCCTTGTGGCCCTCCTCACGCTTTTCACCAGGGTCTTCTCGAAAGGTGCGATTTCGTCATCGCCATTGACTTTGTGCGTGGAGGTATGCTGTTTGTCTCAAGAAAGCGTCGTGCCAGGCGGATTGAACGATCGCGCTGGTGCCCTGACGACTTCCCGCTCAAAAGAGGCACCGCAAGCATGCGTGTTCTACTCGTCGAGGATTCCCGTCGGCTTCAACAGGCAATTGGCACAGGTCTTCGCAAGGCGGGCTACGCCGTGGATGTCGCCGGTGACGGCGAAGAAGGACTCTGGTTTGCCGATTCTGGTAACTACGACGTGATCGTGCTCGATCTGATGCTCCCCAAAATGGATGGTTTGACCGTGCTACAGCGCCTTCGCGAGCGGGGCAAAACGACTCACGTTCTGATCCTGACCGCCAAGGAC
>Ga0209427_10007857_pt1 | contig 12034 bp, 14 predicted proteins | sample DeeMarSWOR136_30_FD_187465 | JGI IMG/M metagenome (GOLD analysis project Ga0209427, IMG submission 187465) | Marine sediment microbial communities from White Oak River estuary, North Carolina - WOR-1-36_30 (SPAdes) (version 2) | ecosystem: Environmental > Aquatic > Marine > Intertidal zone >... | reverse complement strand
AAGTACAATCAGATGGAAATGCGAATCAGCATAACCCGGCCGGCTACGCAATAACAAAACATCGCTATGAAAAGGCCGGGGATTACATTGTCACAGTTAGACGCAGTGATGAGAATGGTTACGAGGCGATTGGACACCTGCATGTCCGCATAGATTAAATGAATAATCCACTTTTTCAGGCTGTACCTGAAAAAATCATTTTTCAAACACAATCTTGCCACCGACAATCGTCGACTGCACCGAAAATTCTTCATCCAACAGAACCAAGTCAGCGTCCTTACCGACGGCTATCGAACCTTTCCGGTCCGCAAGGCCCAATACTTTCGCGGGATTTTCGGTAACCATCCTGACTGCAACATCAAGACCGCAACCTGTAAAGCTGATAAGTCTTTTCACCAGTTCACTCAGGCCAAGCGCCGTTCCGATTAACGTTCCATCTTTATACCTGGCAGCGCCGTTTTTGGATTCGTACTCAACACCGTTATAGATATATTGACCATCCGGAAGCCCCATCGCCTGCATACCGTCGGTGATAAGTACAATCCGTTCCGGTCCGAGTATCTCGAACGTCAATTTTAAAACGGATGGATGTATATGCACACCATCGGCGATAAGCTGGGCCGTAATGTTTTCATTTTCAAAAATTGCAACCAGTGGCCCAGGCGAACGATGATGAATACCAGTCATCGCATTGAAAAAATGCGTCGCGTGTGAGATGCCCGCAGTAATTCCTGCCAACGTCTGCTCGTAATTCGCCCCCGAATGCGCAAATGAAGCTACGATATTGGAACCGGCCAGCCGTCGGATTATCTCTAATCCGCCCTCAAGCTCCGGCGCAACTGTCATCATCGCCAGTTTACCCCCCGTTATATCCAGAATCTCACCCAAAACTTTCATCGATGGCCCGCATATACAATCCGGCTGAATCATACCTTTCTTATTCGCTGCAATAAACGGCCCCTCCAGATGAATACCAAGCAAGCTTGCCCCGCCGAGGTCACGGCCTGTATGCTCAGCCACCAATTCAAGGTGCCCATTGCCACCGTCGACCCTATAGACAGTCGTCGCTAAAAAGCTCGTCGCTCCGTACCGCGCACACGTCTGTGATATTGCTTTTAGTGCACCCTCCGTTCCATCGAGCACATCGGCTCCGCCCGCTCCCTGAATATGCACGTCGATAAACCCGGGAGCAACTATTCGTCCGTCCGCATCGAGCAAATCACAGCCGGCTCCGATATCCACATCACCAATTTCTACAATGATCCCATCTTCGACAAGAATCGATAACGTCTTTTTATCAACGCCATCAAACAATCTGCAATTATTTATAAGAAGTTTTTGTCCCATATCAGCTTTTTCCGATTAGTCGTCCCTTCTTCCTGTCACGGCCAAAACCAACGCAAACACCTTTGAAGCACCGGCCTCTTTCAATGTCTTTGCGCACTCGTTTAGCGTCGCGCCGGTTGTTTTAATATCATCTACCAGACATACCGACCGGCCGGCAAATCGATGCCCCCGCCGAACCGCAAACGCACCGGCGACATTTCTCGCACGCGCAGCTTCACTTACCATTGTAGGCTGCAACTTCGTGCGCCGAATACGTACAAGCTCAGTATTGATTTTAGCAGTCGAGTGCTTCAATTTCTTCGATAAAACCAAAGATTGATTGTAACCGCGAGACAAACGCCTCGACCAGTGCAGCGGGACCGGAACAAATAATTCTATCTGGCCCGCAAAGCCACCGCCCTCAAGTGCCGAATTAGCCAGAAAGCCCAGCATCGAATCCAGTTCCGTGCGGTCCTTCTTAAACGCCAATATCATCCTCTGTAATGCTCCTCCGTAAACCCCGCTTCGTGCAATCTTATCGAAATAAAATTCCCTGCCCTGACAATCCCCACATGCCCCGCCAACCAGCCCGTACAAGCTCGCATCCCGCCCGCATCTCCGGCAGTAATCGCCGCCCGCACAGGACATAAGCTCGCCCCAGCAATCCCGGCACAAAGTCCTGTCTCCCTCACCAGCACTTTCACCGCAGCCGGCGCAAACCGCAGGCCACAGAAGATGATTCAAACTCTGCAATCCAAAAGACACTATTCGTTTTAGTTTTACAGTCTCCACTCCGACAATTATACGCTGAAACAATCCTTATTTCAAATCAAACGGCGTATTATCTATAGGCTCAAACCAACCCAGTTTCATCCTGGCAGAATCTACATCGTAAACATTAGTACCGCTGAAGTCGGCCATCCGACGCGAATCGCTGTGCCCATCCGCCCATTCGACTTTCGCCCGGCCACGATGCCGAAAATGAATGGACGGCGACAGGTAAAAACCCGTCATCGGCCTGCCCCTGTAGACATAGAAAGGCGGTTCGGCAAAAGAATATTCTATCAAGGTCGAGCCCTCAACACACATTGCCGTATCGGCGAACATCAAGGTTTCAGCCGGGTTACTTACTTCTATCGTCATCGTTGTCTCCCATCCGGCTTTCTCCATCTGTTCAATCGTCACGAACTGCCGATCCTGCCATTCTCGCGAGCCAAGGTATACACGGTTGTATCCATATCCCCCGCAGCCCTGCTCGAAGTTTTCATTCCACGACCCGCCCCTGGCAAAATCACCCCACTCGGGACATTCCTTGACCTTACCGTCGGCAAGATACCCCTTCAGTGGACCTCGCAGCGGATCAAAAGGCTCATCGGCACTCTCTCGCACACCGTGCCACCGCCATTTGCCCCCCTTTTCAGACATAATATCGGCCGCCGCCGGAACGTAATAGCCGTCGTTCTCAAGCGTATATCCCATGTTGGCCAAAAAAAGCTGGCGAAGATTGGACTGGCACATCGCACCACACGCCTGCGACCTTGCAGTAGCCAACACCGGCAGCAATATCGCCATTATCAGCGAAATCACCGATATCACTACCAGCAGTTCTACAAGACTAAAACCTTTCTTTTTCCCGGCACACATCATAAATCCTTTGTCCCCCGCCATGCTTCCACTTTCAGCCATTGTACACAAAACACCGCCAGATCGAAGCTGTCAATAACATAATCTTTTGGCTCTGCAAGGTCACACCTGCCTATCCATTTCACCTGCCCAAAATGGCTTCCCCACGCCGAAGAAAACAGCACGAAGTCAAACATATCAACCACGCTGTCCAGGTTGATATCAGCCGAATAATTCTGTTCTTCCAGAACGCCCACAGCCTCTAAATCCACGCCGCCTGATTCGAGCGTCAGCCACGCATCGTAAATCGAATGGTTATTCGCAAAGTAATCCCATTCAGGCCGGCTACCCGCCTCGATATGTTTGACCGCCTCATCCTCAAAATCCCCGCTGCCGGGAATATCAACAATCCTAACATAGCTTATATTGTTGATATCGACCACGCCCGATACAACATACTCTTCCTGGGCGATTTCCCTCAAATCGAACGGCGTACCGGTGCACACACCTTCGCCGTTGGGATGCTTGCCCGCAAGGTTATAAACGTCACTAATCTCAATCGTGCCATACATTCCTACTAATCCCGTAGTCAGCGAAACAGATGGAAACCGGACAAAATCAACACCGTTGGATGACACTTCCACGTATCCCAATTCGGCGAACATTTGCCCTTTGACAGATCCGCCGCCCGTATTATAGTTTGAGACCAAACCGTTCTCGAAAACAACAAAATCGTAGCCGTTGCAATCGCGAACAGGTGCGCTAAAAGCCAGCGTTATTTGACCCGGCTCTAAACCCACCCCAATCTGGCTCTGTTCAAGGTCGCCCAGGCTGACAACATCGAGATTGTCTCCCGCAGCCTCCCCCAATGCCTTGTTTGGATCGGCCCACACAGCAAATACCCCGGGCGCAGGCTCATAACTTACTACTGATGTCGCCCAGCCCCGGAATATCGGGTTAATCACCGCATTTGCATCCGTAGGGTCAGCGTGCCGCCCATTCTCGCCGACATAGCCGTTCACGCCTGGCTCGGTATAAGGGCCGGTGTACAAAAGCACCGATATGAGCAGCAGTATTACCTGCATAACAAATACCTCATTTTTATCCCCCAAACTTATTAGAGGATTTCCTTACCAGTAAAACAAAGCTGGCCGCCACCAATGCAAGCGTCCCCGGCTCGGGCACTACCGTATCCATCGCAAAGTAACCCGGCGTGTTCATCCCGAAGCTGCCAATGTCGCTGGAACTGAGGCTAAACTCCAGGCTCTTGACCATCCCAAGCCCCGTCAAATCAACGTACTCCCATGTATTGATAATGTAATCCTGGCCGTTGTCGGCAAACCTGTAATCAGCCAGGTAAAAATCAACGCTCCCGACCTCAGTCCCACCGACATCTTTGCCTGTAATAGTCAACAGGAACCAGTCTTCATCATCCCCGCTCACCCCACCGAACTTCTTCGCATACGCATCCCCGTTAAGCATGGAATAGTATGCATAGCTATTGTTCGTAATGTACAAGCCGCCAACAATCCCGGCCGTATTCAGTGTCATCGTCGGCGGCTCGGTCCCGAATCCCGATGGCAAGGGGTCAAAACCTATAGCGTAATTCGCTGATCCCCCTTGCCCACCACCGGTAATGGCATTGTACTGCGCCGACCATCCCGATGAAGTCGTATCGGTGATATTCGAATATGCAAATCCATCCCACGACATGTACGTGGTATTATAGTTATTGTTAAAGGCCGCGCCCCCGCTGCCAAAACCGCCCGAGCCGTCGGAGCCGTTCCAGTAGGATTCAGCCGACAGGCTCAAATCATCAAAAGTGGCAATCGCCGCACCCGATACACTGCTTATCATTAAAACCAATATCAAACTCACCAATTCCTTCGAAGCCATCTATTGTACCTCCACCTAAAAATCACGATTTTTTCCAAATAAATAATTCTCCTTTTTAAACTAAACGTTGTAAGCTGGATTTACCTCCTTTCTGCACCTCTCTTATCCTTGACGCGAGGGCCTTCGAAACCAATAAAAAAACCGCCGTTCCCATGAGAGGAACGGCGGTCTTAAAAAATTAATAAACCGAACGCTTATCCGCGCAATGCATATCCCAAGGCGGCTTCGTCAGGCGCGGTAAGCACAGTGTTCCAGCTCGCGAGAACACATTAATAAGGTACAGCTAACCACAGGCAGGTTTTCTGACTCGCGTCTTACCTTGAGGCTCCTTCCCATCCTGCACTGATCTTTGTAATGAATGAACAAATATTCCAATCAGTATAAAAATTAGTGCGGAACAGTGGACAAATGCCTCTCGGATTTCCGACTTCCGTATCGGAACAGACGCACACAGCGGCGCGACCGTCGCGGCTTTGAACCGCATTCCCGTTTGGTTATCCAAAAGCTTACACTTTCGGACCTACAGTCAGTTTATGTCATTATCAAAGAGCGATCTTATGTCCTTTTAACACATTGCCTCACAACCTTCAAGCAAAAGAAAATTATATTTCCAACCATTGTAAAAATTTTTTCAATTTGCCTCTTCAATCAATGTAAAAGCCTATCAGACAGGCAAGATTATAATGACTAATCTAAAACCTGTGATCTAAATCTATCAAAAGATGTGTTAATTCGTAAAAATCCGACTCGATTTGAGCAGGTTTATTCCACGATTAAATGACAGTGTCGGTGGTAAATAAGGAATATTTCCTGTTAAAATAGGAAATTTGCACTTGACTTGGCATGGTAAAATAGGATATAATATCTCCATGACTGGAGATATTATATCCTTTGTCTTACGCATAACACTTGTTGTTATGCTTTGTTCCTGTGTTTGGCGTTTTGTCGAGCCCAGAACACAGCTTATGCGTGTATTCAGGGCCGCGATTCTCGTGCTTACCCTCTTGGGGATACTCGTCGTCCTGAGGATCACGGCTGCTAATTAATCAACCGACAAGAACGCCGCTCTACTTCAGACAATTTCAAGCAACCGGCAAAATACCTGATGCTCTGTGCTAAACAGAAGCTCTTTTTCTGAGCACAGCAGGGTTAACCATGCGTTGGGGCACCCTTTCTATAGAACAGCCAAAGTATAATACTCAACGCGATCAGGCCGACAAGACCATTATCGCCGAGAGTATTAAGCAACACTGTCAGGTTCGGAATAATCCCACCAAAGAATTGGACCGTGCTGCCAAAAAGGATCTCGAATACGATCCCTAAGGCCACCAGCAGCAGAGCAATCTCTACAATCTCACCCAGCCATCTTTTGATTTCTTCCAAAAAGCGCATCTGTGACTCTCCTAATCAAAACATTAAAAATTGCCAACTAAGCACGTCACGTTATAAACTTTATTCGGACTATCTTTTTCACTTTCTTGAATATAACATTAATAAAATATCGGGCTTTAATCGTCACAGAAATGCCTCTATACCACCGCCATCTCTAACAAAAATATCCCTAAAAAACGCAATATCAGTATTAATATCGCCGATAATAATCTGCATCACAAGTCTTGAATACATGCTGTTTACGCCCGGCCCTCAGAGGAAAACAATTATTTTTTACCGATTCGGATCTTTCTGTTACCAGGTTTTTGCATTTCTACAGCAACGCTCGAAGCCGGCAATCTCATCACCTTTTGGATTTCGCCATTTTCCCCGCAAAGGAGAGCAGCCTTAGGGGTCAGTCGCTGTCAAAGTTCATTCAAACGACCTGTCCGATTGCATTCCTTGACATAACAGCGGCCCCGCAGTTAGAATTGCGCTCAAGTATAGTATATTACCGAAACAGCCGCTCCACTCAGACAACGAGTGCGCAGCACCCTTGGATTTCGCCGTTTTGCACAAGTGAAAAAGGTATCTGACATGAAAAAAGGAACAGAAAAAAAGGACATTGCAGGCCGGGCAATCATCACTTTCTCTCGTGGCTGGCAGACACTGGTTGCCACCCGCAGCCTCGGCCGCCGGGGTATCGAAGTCATCACCGGTGATGAATATGCAATGACCGCCGCCTCATTCTCCCGGTACAGCGTCGGTGAATTCCGTTATCCCAATCCAACCAAAGAGCCGCAGGCCTTTCTTGACGTCCTTGAGAAAGTGGTCCTGGAGCGCAAACCGCAGGATCCGGCCACCCCTTACGTCCTGATGCCCATCCACAAGGAGACCTATCTTATCGCCCGCCATCGCCGGCGCTTCGAGCCGCACATACGCGTACCTGTCCCGCAAATCGAACATATCGAACGGGTACACAACAAGGGCACACTCGCCGCCTATGCCATGGAACGCAAGCTGCCTATTCCAAAAACCTGGATACCGGAGGATTTGGCCCACTTTCGGTCGATTGCCTCGGATGTGAGGCTGCCGGCATTCGTGAAATTGCGGGAATCGGCCTCCGGTGTCGGCATCCGAAAAGTCAGAACCCTCGATGAGCTAAAGTCCACCTACACAGAATTTACAGAGCATTTCAAGCTGAAGGAAAAAGACTACCCCATCATCCAGCAGGCCGTTCCGGGCAACGACTACTGCGTAACGGCCCTCTTCGACCACGGCCGGATGGCCGCGTCAATGACGTATCGGGGGCTTCGTGCGTTCCCCGCCGAGCGTGGTGCGACCGTGATGCGCGAGACCGTCGAAGCGCCGGAAATGGAAAAGATCACGGCCGACCTCATGGGCTCGCTCGGCTGGCACGGCGTCGCCGAACTGGACTTCCGCTGGGAAGGCAAACCCGAAAGCACGCCGCAGCTAATAGAAGTAAATCCCCGTTTCTTTGGCGGCCTGATTCAGTCCGTTGAATCGGGATGGGACTATCCTTGGCTGCTCTTCCAGCTTGCAGTCAAGGGACACATCGAACCGGTAAAGGACACCCGCTCCGATGTTCGAACGGAAACCCCGATCCTTGCCTTTCTGGCGACACTTCAGGAAATCGCACAAAACGAACGAGGCATGGCCGCACTGACCAACTCCTGGCAGCACGCAAAACAGGAATTCCGTACAGGCTCCAAACGCCGGGGCATCCGCAAACTCTTTCGAGGAGTTAGGGACTATTTTGATGTCAAGGCCCGGTACAAAAAGGCCAAACAGCTCCTTGAGGAGCACAAGGACAACGTCTATGATGTCCTCTCCAGCGACGACCCCCTCGCCGCGCTGGGTGTGCTGTACCCTCTGGCTGTCTTCCTTCGACATGGAAAGGTGAACCTCGAACTTATTACGGGGGAAGGCGGGCCCGGCAGCGAAGATGAATAAAAGGCAAAGTAGCAAAACCAAAAAGAATGCCAAACCAAAAAGGCGTAAAAGGCGCTGGCTCCGCCGAATCGGCATTGTCTTTGCGCTCCTGATTGTCACCTACTTGTTGTTCCGTCTTTTCTATCCGCTTTGGATAAACATCCGCCTGCCAGACGACGCCCCGCGCATAGCCTTCTCGCTGGACAACACACTAATCGGACATATCGGAGTAACCGACGCATCTTACCAGCGTGCAATGTTCAAAGCCGGAGGACGCCTCATTACCCTCCGCCCCGATGCAGCCGGTGATCCCGTAGTAAGCACAGATGCAATAAAAGACATCTTGAAAGGAAAAGAAATCGACGGCATTCTCCTGGCTGGCGGCGGTGACGTGGATCCGAAGCTTTACGGAGGCGACCCAAACAGGACCATGCTCGTACATCGTCTACGGGATGACTTCGAAATCGCCCTCGTTCGCGAAGCTAAGAAACGTGGCCTCCCAATCCTCGGCATCTGTCGCGGTTGCCAGATATTAAACATCGCTCTGGGCGGGACCTTACGAAACCTTCGCAAAGAAGATAACGTCAAAGGCCGCCACTTGTCCCTTAAACGTCACACCGTAGAAATAACACCCAAAACCAACCTCGCCGAACTTTTGGGCGTAACACATCTGAACAAAGTTATCAGCCTACATGGTCAGGCCGTCGAAACACCTGGCCGAGGGATTAGAATCGCTGCAACAGGCCCCGGCGATGTTGTCGAGGCCATCGAGGCCGAAAACGGATGGGCACTTGGCATACAATGGCATCCCGAATTGACACTTAACGACAAAGTTCAGCACAGGGTCTTTGAAGCCTTCGTCGAACACGCCCGAAAAGCTCGTGAATCCCGCGAATCTCATTGATAATTCGAAGTGTTAAAGGAAACACTCCCACACAAAATTCCCTCACCAACTACACTCGCTGTTAGCCGCTAACCCCCAGACTTGAGAAAAATAACGATTCCCGCCAGAATCAATATCGCCATCACGCACACACCTATAGCGGCTATAAAGACCCACATAAAGCGTCGGTTTTGCTTCGAGAGTATATACTTAAGGTACCTGTCGCTCGTCGCGAACGTCCGGCTCATCTGCACGATGCTGTCTGTCTGGTTGACTGTCCTCTGGTTGAGTTTGTCCAATGTCTCGTTAAACTTGTTGAAGTTCTCCACCATTTGCACGTCCGTATCGGCCGCCGCCGCAAGCTGATGGTCGATATCGACAAGAGCATCGGTTTGTTTGGCCGTCTCCATCGGTATCTTCTCAACTGTATCTACAAACTGCTGGTCCTTGGCGATTGCCGCCTTGATCTGCTCGAACAATCCCTCCGTTATCTGCTTTTGATTCTGAACCAAATCCGGAAAGCTCTCCAGTAATTTCGGCAGTTGTTCGATTCGGCTCATCAACTCTTCATTCTGTGCAATCTGACGATTCAGATGCTGGTTGATGCCCTGCAATTGCTCGATTAGCTTGTCGAAGCCGGCCTGAAGTTTGTCAAGAGATTGTTGCCTATCTGTCGGCGGGACCATTTTGACTAAAACTTTATCGCTTTGCGCACCGCCCTGTTCCGATTCACCAACAACCGATTCATCGTTTGCGTCGATTAAACCTTTATCATTCACCTCCGGCCGGTAACTGCCCGCCCGCCTCGGTTTATGAGCATGAAGCCACGTAGTTGTCTTCGACTTCGTCCTTGTCCAAAACTCCTTTACAGTCATCCTATGATTCCCCAAGTATAATCGTCTTTAATTGTCAACTTCTCATTCCCGCCTAACCCGGCCCCAATCGCCGGGCTAAAACCCGATTTCCTGACTGCCTTACGTCTGTTTTTACAGCTAAAATTCTTTTCCTGTTTCCCCCCGGCAATTCCCTTTACGCTCAATCCACATTAAAAACTCTTTCCAAGGTAAAAGCAAGTAATTTTTTGATATGGAAACCACAGAGCTTTCTGTCGCATCTATAGGTATATTTTTCGGGTTGGTTTCCGCAAAAAAGTGTCATAAAATCATCTGGCAGGAACTGGTCCCGGACCAGGTATAGCCCGGAGGTTTGAACACAACCGTCACAACAATTGTCATTCCCCCGCCGGCCGGCGAATACTCACTATAATCTCCGCCTTGTATGACAATTCCTTTAACAGGATAAGTTTACGCTATAGAATGGGAGATTTCTTCCAGCCAGTGGTATATTTGTGTAGTGATTGTCGCCTGTTCTTCCTTGCTGTCCGGCTTGGCCCAAACCGTCAGGTGCGCATCTTCATCCTGCTTATAACAAATCTTAAGGTCAAACTCCTTACCCTCCTTTGTAACACAATTCCAGTGTTCACTATACCGGTCTTTATCGAAAAGAGATGTTTTAGCGGTCTTTTCAACAACCGAAAATTCCCACCCGTTTTCCGACATCTTACCTTTGAGCTGTTGCTTGACCGCCGGCATCCGACCAACATTGAATGCAATTCCCGGAAGCTGGATCGTCCCTTCTTTGGCATTCACCTGTGAATTATTCTTGAACTCTTTTGGGATATCGGCCGTCATATAACAGATGCCCCTGACCAGGTCATCGCCAAAATCGATCGCCGCCCCGATTGCCAACCCCGCCGCCAGTTCGCCCGATTGATGCCCGATTATACCGCCGAGAATTGTCGCGCACGAGCAGCAAAAACAGGCAATCACAATTAATAATCCATACAGAATCATCTTTCTCATTTTATTGCTCCTGACTGTATCCACACTGAAACCGGTAATATCTTCCTCTAATAAGACGTTATACACGTTAGAAAGGTTACAAAAAATTTCCCATTTACTCACCTTTTTGTAATCTTTTCACCTTTTGAGTGTTATAAACTACCGAATCCACCCTAAAACCGCAACTATTTTTCATCATTTCCGAAGATTCCGCGGATAGGCTTTACCGCGCAGATTTCTCAACATCACCACACCCAGAGCCGGCAGGAAGAACACAACCAGCTCAGAGGCGTTTTGATTCCAAGGGTCGATTTCTGTTCTCATTTCAGCGGCCAGCCCACTGGGAAATAAACTGAGTGCCCACTCAGTTATAAACCCAGATGCGAACTCGTATATCTTCCGCCGTGACATTGTATGTCTGTCGGTGTACGAAGATTTCTGTATCTGTTAGACCAAACCAAAAAGCTCCACTTCCATCGACGGCACCATCGCCACCGTAAAGGGCTTGATTTACCCCTACCACACCACCTTTGAACTGCATGTCGACAACATAGTTGTTTGGGTCACCTCCTATGTTGTGTTGTAGCGCCACGCTCAGGCCTGGTAACACCTCCTGCCACCCGCTGTCATAGGCCGGACGGGGAAAAGGAGCGCCATCACTGCCTGAAGATGACGAAATGTTACCCTTGTAAGCTCCAGTAACCTTCAGGTCGCCATCGACCTCCAGCTTTGCACCTGGACTTGTTGTTCCAATGCCAACCTGACCACCTTGTTCAATATACATCGCATGACCTTCTCCGGTTTCAGTAAATACTAATCCGGAATTGTATCCCGCAATGGACCACTTCTTGTTACTCTGGTCGGATTCTTCAAGCCGAACCTCCGGGTAAGAAGACCTGATATGCAGTTTCGCCTCTGGAGTTGTTGTCCCTATACCAACTTCCCCTGTGCCTTGTTCGGCAAACAAAACACTCGAATATGCGTTGTCACGCAGGCTCAACCCCCCAGCGCCTGCTTCATTGAAAAGGTGCCACTTAACAGAAGTGCCTTCATACAGACGAAAACCGGTGTCCTCGTTATTGCTGCTCTCCAGGTACATAAAGGAACTTGGGTGATCCGTTCCCTTCAAATGCAGCCCTGC
>Ga0209427_10007856_pt1 | contig 12035 bp, 10 predicted proteins | sample DeeMarSWOR136_30_FD_187465 | JGI IMG/M metagenome (GOLD analysis project Ga0209427, IMG submission 187465) | Marine sediment microbial communities from White Oak River estuary, North Carolina - WOR-1-36_30 (SPAdes) (version 2) | ecosystem: Environmental > Aquatic > Marine > Intertidal zone >... | reverse complement strand
ATCCATCAGCCCAAGTACTCTCGGCTTTGAGACTTTTGCCGTAGCCGAAGAGCTTGTCCAGTCTCAGCAATAGCGGATTCAGCCAGGGCGCACTTCGCACCAAGAACCTGGCGCTGTTGCAGGTATGTGTACTTAACCACAGGCCCGAGTTCAGGAGCAAAGCCTCAAGCCCTGGCTACAAGGACAGGATCAGGCCGGGCGCGATCCTGCCTATTGCACAACATAGAGGTAGATCTTGTGTGGCCAAAACCTCCACAACCGCAGTTTTTCAACCTTCGCTGGTTTCCAGCCTTTAATCTCATAGTCGTGGCATACGATTCTCGTCCCTTGCTTAAGCCGGCTTTCAAGTTTAGGCCTCAGACTCTCGAGGGCTTGGCGGGTAAGATACAATGCCACCACATCCGCTTCATCTATCGGCACCTGAAACAGGTCTCCCTGAATCACCAAAGCTCGGTCTTCCAACCCCTTCTTCCTTATCTCGTTGCGTGCTGCCCTGACCAAGTCTTCCCTAATCTCAATTCCAATGGCTTTCTTGGCCCCAAACCACTCCACTGCAGCGATCAAAATCCTGCCGTCGCCTGAGCCTAAGTCGAGCAAAGTCTCCCCCTCGTGCAACTCAGCTATCTCGAGCATCCTCTTTGCCACCGAAAGCGGCGAGGGTACAAATGGGATGGCTGCCGGCAGAAAATCTCCCCAGTAACTCATGCCATCATTTGGCTCCCTTGGCTCGGCGTCAACTCAGGCATATCTCTTCCACCCCAATTCTAGCAACGCGCGTCGCCTTGTGCAACAGAACCAGTGGAAACCATTAAAGTCCTGCTTCACCAACTCCTCAAAGCTGCGCCCGCCTTGCAGGAATCCGGAGGTGGGCGATGAGCAGCGATACCCTTGCCCACCTCCAGCTTTGCCAACGCAAAGCTGTAATCGCCCCCTCCTTCGAAGCTCCGTCGGCCACATGCCCCGAAGTCACTCCTGACGGCTATCCCCGCTTCAGGCTCCGCGGCGGCTCGCTTTCGCTGAACGGCGAGATAGCCCTGGGTTACCTTGCCCTTGGCTACCGACCGATCCCGCTCATGCAAGATGACAATGGCTCCTGGATCCCGGCAGTCAAGTGGGCGCCCTTTCGGCGCCGGCCCACTGCAAGGCAAGAGGTCATTCAATGGTGGATGAAATACCCCAACATAGGGATAGCCCAGGTCTGCGGCCGAGAGGTGCTGGATGTCAATCCGCGACATGGCAGGGTTGACCCAAAGCTTTCGGCGCCGGCCTGCTCCACACCTCGAGGAGGCATCCACTATCACTTTGTCGCTCCTGCGTCCATCCCTCAGCTGGCTGGCCCCGGCCTGGAGTGGCTGGGGGACGGCCACATAGCCAGAGTGCCGCCCACGCCGGCCGTAGACGGGCACCTCTATGAAGGAGACCTCTCCACGCTTCGTGTCCTGCTCTTCAGCCATGCCCCTTCTGTCAATCGAGCATGAATCCGATCTGCCGTGCGTTTGTCACAGCCTTGTCCCCGTAGCAGTTGTTGAAAAGGACATGAAGCTCCTGCGTTTTCGCAGCCAGCTCCTTCATCTTTGGCACCCATTCCGCCAGTTCCTGTTCTGTATAAAGATAGTTGAAGCGCTCGGCTGTGCTTATCCCTTTTCTCTCCCACATATCCCTGTTTCGGCCGTGGAATCGCACCAGCCCGATATCACTGGTTGCCTCCGCAAGGGGAGGAACTGACGACTTAAAGCCCTGCGGTTCATCAACACAGACAAAAGCCAGATCATTGCCTTTGAGAAAGTCCAGCGTTCGCTCTCTATTCTTTTCGCTCAGCCAGGCACTATTTCTGAACTCCACCGCAATGCGATATTGGGGTAGTCTCTCATTGCATGACAGGATGTGCTCCCGCTGCTCGCTGCCGGGGAAGAACCAGGGTGGAAACTGGAACAACACCACCCCAAGCTTCATTGCGCTGTCGAGAGGGAGGAGTGCCTGCTCGAACCTGTGCCACAGCTCGTCCACGAGCTCCAGTGGCACATCCTTATGGTAAATGTTGGCCTTCTGTTTAAGCTCAGGAGCGAGTTCTTCTCTGATATCCTTTGGCAGCGCAGTCAGCGGCGTCGGATGGAGAGTAAATAGCCGGAAGGACTTGACGTCAAACAGGAATCTCTCAGCGGTCCGTTCCACCCAGAGCCCGCTTGTTCGCTGACTGGGCAGCGAGTAGAAAGTGCTGTCCACTTCCACGATACGAAACTGGCTGGCATAGTACTGGAGCCTGGCCTCCGCCGACCGTGCCGAGTCGGGGTAAAACCTGCCAGATTGAATAAGTGTTGGGTCCGTCCAGGAACATGTCCCGATCAGTATCTCTCCCATGCTTTGCTCCTCACCTGCCGGTTGAGCCATGGCCTCTCGGGCCGCGCTCAGTTTCGGAGAGCTCCTGCACTTCTACCAGAGGCAGGTCGGCCAGCTTTGTCACCACCAGCTGCGCTATCCTGTCTCCGTGCTTCACCTCAAAAGAGGAATCTGCCCCAAAGAGGTACATGGTTACCAGCACCTCACCCCTGTAATCGCTGTCAATCGTTCCCAGGGCAACGCCAACGCCTTTCGCGGACAGCCCCGACCTGGGGCGGATTTGGGCATCGTAACCTTTTGGCACTTCGATCGCGATGCCGGTGCCAACGAGTTTCGGCTGCCTTTCAAGTGTGACCTTGCCCTTGCCACCGATGCATGCCGACAAATCAAAGCCAGTGGCACCCTTAGTTGCCCGCTGTGGCAGACAAGCATCAGGGTGTAGCTTGGTGACCTTTATAAATGGCTGCGAGGCGCTCCTTGTCATGCTCTCCCTGATTTTAGCACGAAATAGGGGATAGTGGGCAGGGCGATCTCGAGGTGAAGCGTCAGTCAGGCAAAATTCCTTGCCTTTGGTGCTGGAGTGGGGTACATTGTGTCTTGCCGCTCTCTCTCCTCTCTTAGGGGAGTCAGGCGTTCGGCCACTATGTTGAGGATACCGTCTTTCTTCTGTAACGTGCCCTCGACCACAATGAACGGCTCCATCCTTGCCACCTGGCGGTACTTCTCATAGATGCGCGGCCTCAGGATGATGTTGACCAGGCCATGCTCATCCTCCAGGGTGATGAACACACAGCCCCTGGCTGTCATCGGGGCCTGCCTTGAGACAACGCATCCCGCTACACGCACCCTGGTATCTGGGAATAGGCCAGCGATCTCAGCGCTGCTGAGAATCCCATCCCTGGAAATTCCGTGACGAAAGACCTCCATGGGATGATGCCTGGCCGACAGCCCCTGAACCCGATACTCGGCTGCTATCTCCTCCATTAGCGTCATACTGGGCAGCGGTATCTGGTGTACCGGGAACTCGAGTGAAAGCATGTCATGAGTTTGACTCGTGATTAAGCCAAGCTCCCAGAGAAGCTCTCGCTTGGGCACTCCTATATAGTCAAAGGCACCAGCGAGAATCAGGTTCTCTATTGCTTCCCGCTCGAGCCCGGTGCGGCGATGGAAATCCCTTAGCGAGGTATAAGGGCCTTCGCCCCTTTCCTGCTCGATCTTCTGCCATGCCTTTTCACCAACGGCTTTGACGTAGCGAAAGCCGAGCCGTATCTTCTGGCCTTCAACGGTGCACCTCGCTTTGCTCCGGTTGATGTCCACTGGCAGAACCCCGATGCCCTGGCGCCGGGCATGATTCACTATGACCTCAGGCGAGTAGAAGCCCATAGGCTGGCAGTTCAACAGGGCGCAGTAATACTCGCAGGGGAAGTGGAGCTTGAGCCAGGCTGACCTGTAGGTTGTTTCCGCCAGAGCAGCGGCATGAGCCTTGCAGAAGCCGAACTCGGCAAAGCTCGCTATCTTTTTGAAGGCGAGCCTGGCAACGTTTTCATCTATGCCGTTCCTTCGCGCTCCGTCAAGGAAACGCTGCTTCAATTTAGCCATTGCCTCCTTTGAGCGTTTGCGGCTCATCGCTCGGCGCAGCGAATCGGCTTCACCAGCAGTGAAGCCAGCAATCGCGATGGCTGTCTGGATCACCTGTTCCTGGTAGATGATAACGCCCAATGTCTCCTTGAGGATGGGCCTCAATTTCGGGTGGAGGTAGCTGACCTTCTCCTTTCCCTGCCTTCTTCTCAGGTAGGGATGCACCGCATTGCCCTGAATCGGGCCCGGCCTGATGATCGCCACCTCGGCAATCAGGTCTTCAAAGCAGCGCGGCCGTGACCTCGGCAGTGTCGCCTGCTGGGCCCTGGACTCAACCTGAAACACGCCGAGGGTGTCACCATTGCACAGCATGTCATAGACCTCAGGGTCGTCGAGCGGGATGTGATCCAGGTCGAGGTCTACGCCTCTGGTCTCCTTGCCCAGCCTGACGGCCTCGTCGATGAGGGAGAGCATGCGCAGCCCGAGCAGGTCGATCTTGATCAGCTTGAGGTCATTGATGTCATCCTTGTCCCACTGCGTCACCACCCTGCCCGGCTTCGTCGCCCTTTCCACGGGGACGATATCGGTGAGCGGGGAGGTGGAGATCACCATGCCGCCGACGTGGATGCCAAGATGCCTGGGGAAGTCGGCTATCTCGGTGCAAAGCTCGACGAATTGCTCCCAGGGCTTCGAGCCTATATGGCGTTTGAACTCGCCAAGCCCTGATAGGTCCTCGCCTATGCTTTGTGCCGAATGCGTTTCCAGCGACCTCGCCATCCTGTCGACTATATGAAGTGGGAGCCCCATAGCCTTGCCCACATCCCTGATTGTGTTCCGCGCCTGGTAGGTCACCACGTTCGAGACCATGGCAGCATGGTCTGGCCCGTATTTCCGGTAAATGTACTGGATAAGCTTTTCCCGGTGGTCTTCGCAGTCAGAGGCGATGTCGATATCGATATCGGGTATCGCCGACATCTCATCGTTGAGAAAACGGCCGGCGAATAAGTTGTGCTTAATCGGGTCAACCCTGGTGACGCCGAGGATATAGGTGACGATCGAGCTTGCCGCTGAGCCTCTCCCCTGTGCCGGGATACCATTCCTTCTCGCATATTCAATTATGTCCCAGACTGTGAGGAAGTAGCCGGCGAGCCCCAGACTGTGAATAAGATCGAGCTCCTCCCTGAGCCGGCGCTCGACCTCGGCTGTGACTGTCTCATATCTCTCACGAACCTTCTCCCAGCAGAGCTGCTCAAGATAGCTATCTGCTGTCTCTGCCGCAGGGGTCTGGAAGTCAGGAAAACGGTAGCCGGTCAGGTCGAGAGCAACATCGCAGGCTTCGGCTATGGCGAGGGTATTGCTTATGGCATCGGGGTAATTCGCGAACAGGCGCGACATCTCCGCAGCTGATTTGAGGTAGTACTCTGAGTTGGGCCTCCGCAGGTGATGGGAGTTATCGAGGGTCGTCCGGTTTTTGATGGCAACAAGCACATCCTGGAGACGGTGACCTTCCCTTCTCGCATAGTGGATGTTGTTGGTTGCCACATACCTGACCCCGACGTTGTCGGCGAGATCAACAAGTTCCCGACAGAGCTGTCGGTCCTCCGGGCAGAGATTATTCTGAAGTTCGATAAAGAAGTTGTCTCTGCCAAAGATGTCAACATACCTTTCCATCACAACTGTGGCCTGTTCTCGCTTTCCGCTCAGAAGCGCCGTTGGGATCTCTCCTCTTTTGCAGCCTGAGAGGCAGAATAGTCCCTGCGAATGTCTGGCCAATGTGTCAAGAGCAACTGAAGCTCTACCTTTACTATGGCTGAGCTGGGCACGGCTGATCAGCCGGCACAGGCTGGAATAGCCAGCGTTATTTTGGGCCAGCAGGGTCAGGTGGTAGCCGCCATCCAGCGTCATCTCGGCACCGATAATGGGCTTCACCCCGAGTTCCCTGGCCTCACGGTAGAAGCGCACCACGCCATAAAGCCCGTCGTGGTCGGTGATGGCAAGGGCAGGCATACCCAGCTCCCCGGCCCTCGCCACCATGTCCCCAGAATGAGAGGCACCATCGAGAAATGAGAAATTGGTATGGCAGTGAAGCTCGACGTACATCGACTAATACCTTTGCTGATACCATTTCCGGGAGACGAGATCACGAAAGATGGTTGTGATAGAGCTATTATCCAACTCGACTTGGAAATAGAGTCGCGATATCTCTCCCCTCCACCATTCATCATCTATGCGCCACACATTTCGGATTCGGGCCACCCGCTTCCTGCCAGAGTCGAGCACAACAGCAACAGGTCTACCACAATCATCAGCGACTACTTCGATCTCCCTTGGAACGCAGATAGGGCTGGTCATCTTGCTCACTTTCGACCATTCACGGCTCAAACTCGATCAGGCCGGCGCGCCGCTCCGGTATCCGGGAGCGAGGATCGAGGGAAACGACCCTCTTCAGTGGGTTTCTGCCGAGCCTGATTTTGAGACGCTTTATCGCACGTTTCAATTGAGCCTCTTGCCTGACTCTTTCACTTTCCGGAAGGGGGTACTGGTTGCCCTGCTCGCTGCCGAGTTGTGAAAGCTCCAGATAGATACCTGTTACGCCACTGGGGAGCTGTACTGTCTCCAGGCGGTGCTTGAGCAGCTTCATGATTTCCCTCTCCGAATCGGTGGGGCTTTTCATGGTAAACGAATCGTGCCATACCCCGCCACCATCCAGTTGCAAGTGGAGCCTTAATTGCCCGCACACCTGGCTCCGGGCCCGAAGCTTCGGTATCAACCTGTCGAGAAGCAGCCCAATGGCGCCAAGCAGGGTTTCAGCCGTTACCAGCGGGTTATCCGGTGCGAACTCACCCTCGAGAATCATCGGCCTTGGTCTGGGCATTAGCCGGCTTTCATCCATTCCTCTGGCGAGCTGGTACGCCAGTAAGCCTTCCTGCCCGAATTGACTAGTCAGTGCATCTGGGGGAAGGGAGGCGATCTGGCCCAAAGCGCGGAGGCCGAGCAGATCGAGCCTCTTCTTGGTGGCTTCAGAGATTGGCAGCAGCTCTACAGGCAGCGGCGCTAAGAATTGCTTCTCTTCGCCCTCGCGGACTATCAAAGGTTCCTCGGCCGAGGCGATCGTGGCTACCACGTCAGCCACAAACTTGTTGCTCGCCATGCCCACCTTTGATAAGAGGCTGGTCTGACGATATACCTCGGAGGCAACACGCCGCACAAGCGTTTCTTTTGATCCGAACAGGTATTCAAGACCGGATGCATCAAGGAAAGCTTTGCCCAGATCACATGGTTCCACAGTCGGGCTGAAGTGGTGAAGCACCGCCAGGACATCGTCAAATGCTTCGGTGTACTTGGCCCGACCTGGGGGCAAGAAGATGGCATCCGGGCAGAGGTGATAGGCCTCTCGCAAAGACAACCCGGGGACGATGCCAAAACGAGCTGCTGCAATCGAGCAATCGAATACAGGCTTATGTTCGTGGGGAAACCCACCAATGACAACTGCCTGAGAGGAAAGCCCAGGGTTGTCCCTTATCTCCACCGCTGCTGCAAAATGTTCGGTGAGGGCACATATGACTTTCATTTTACAGCTCCACTCACCTCAGTTTAGCAGAACATCTGTTCTGTTGTCAACCCCTGAGCGCTTATATGAGTGGCAGATGTTGCGGTAGTTCCAAATAACCTTCGCTAGCAATGGATGCCGCGGACTGCCTGCGGGGACTCGAAGGGGCTTGACAGCCAAGTGCCATGAGCATATCATCAGAACCAAATGCGCTGAGGGCTGAAAGTCGCCCCATTGCCGGTTGAAATGGGAAATCCCGGCCTATTAATGCGGAGGGAGATTCTATGACTGAAAAAAGGTATAAGCCCATTACCATCACCCCAAATCTCTATCAATTGGGCACCCATTCTTTCCCAGCTTACCTGTCCATGGGAGACCATGGTATGATAATCGAAGGGGGCACCGGAGCCACCTCGGCTATCATCACAGAGCAGATCGAGGAATTGGGCATTGAACCACAGCGGATCAAATACGTTGTACTGACTCATACCCACACCGACCATATAGGGGCCGTGCCGCACCTGAAGCGGCTATGGCCTCACTTGAAGCTCGTAGCCAGCGCCGTGGCCGCCAAGCTGTTGCAGAGAGAAGAGATGATCAAGGAGTTTCTTCAGGGGGATCGCGATATCGCCGAGATCATGATCTCCAAAGGCGAGATTGCAGAATTCCCCCCCGAACTTGAAGATTATGCCTTCGACGTGGATCTGGTGGTCAAAGAAGGAGATAGGCTCGACCTTGGCTCGGGAATCGTATGGACTATCTGTGAGACTCCCGGTCATTCCCCTTGTCATATCTCCTTATACGAGGAAAGGGAGAAGACACTGGTCATCGGGGATGTGACCGGGTTTTATGTCCCCGAAAAGGATGTTTTCTGGCCCAATTACTTCCAATCCCTCGAGAATTACTGCAACAGCATTCGGAAGCTTTCCACCCTTTCACCCCAGAGGGGTGCTCTAAGTCACAATTGCGTGGTTGAAGGAGGGGTCGGACGCCATCTGCAAAGGGCCATTAGGGCAACAGAATCCTATCACCTGGAGCTACTGGAAAGGTTGGGCAAAGGGGAGGATCCCCAGCAGATCGCCCTGGAGAAGGCAAAGTGGGTGAACAGCCTCACCGACATGGTGCCCTTCGAGCTAATGTATAGCTTGGCCAGAATCCTGATCAAGCGCTCACAGTCCGAAGCCGAAAAGGAGAACTTGTTCACCATCACATGAGGAAAGATGTGACTATGGTTGAAAAGATTTCTGAAACTGAGAGGGACAAATGGAAGAGATAAAACGTGTGGAAATCAAGGCGGCGAAGCAACTGAGGGCCCTCATGGCACAGTACTTCCTGGAGATGGATGAGGCGGTAAAGACTAAAAGCAAGAAGATCGCCTGGTGCAGCAGTGTGGGGCCTGCCGAACTGGCACAATCCTTCGGCTTTCTACTCTACTATCCCGAAAACCACGCTGCCATGTTGGGCGCAAACCGAACGGCCAGCGATTACATCCCCATTGCCAACGCCCACGGTTACTCCCCAGAGATATGCTCCTATCTCACCAGCGACATCGGCGCCTACCTCAAGGGTGAAACCCCCCTTACTAAGGCCTACGGTATCCAGAAGATCCCCAAACCAGATGTGTTGCTCTATAATACCAACCAGTGCCGTGAGGTATACGATTGGATGAGTTATTATGCCCGGGAGTTCAAGGTGCCTATATTGGGCGTCAATACTCCCCGCACCCAGCGCGAGGTCCGTGAGGATGTGGTGAAGGCGGCAGCCGCTCAGTTAGAGGAGATGGTGCCTGCGCTGGAGGAAGTGGCCGGTCGCCCCTTCGATATCGACGAATTTCGTCAGAGTTTAGCTATCTCCCTTGAATGTTCCCAATTATGGGAGGCAGTTCTGGATACCGCCCTGGCCAGGCCCTGCCCCATAACCTTCTTCGATGCCTGCGTCCACATGGGCCCGGCAGTGGTTATGCGGGGTAGAAAAGAGCCCAACGATTACTACCGAATACTTCTGGCGGAGCTGAAGGAACGCGTCGATCAGGGAATTGCGGCTGTGCCGGGGGAGCGCCATCGCTTTTACTGGGAAGGGATGCCCATTTGGGGGAAACTGCGGAGTCTGAGTGAGCTCTTCTCCAGATTGAAATCCTGTGTCATGGTCAGCACTTATTGTAACAGTTGGGTCTTCTCCGACTTCGATCCCAAGGACCCCTTCCAAAGCATGGCCAGGGCATACTGTTCAATCTTCATAGGTCAGGACGATACCTTCAAAGAGAATTACATCGCCGACACGGTAGAGCGCTTCGGCCTTGATGGGATCCTGTACCACGATGCCAAGTGCTGTCCCAACAACACCAATAACCGCTATGGTATGGCAAATCGACTCAGAGAGCGGCTGGGTATACCCTATCTAGTAATCAACGGTGACCTTAATGACCTGCGCTGTTTTTCAGAGGAACAGACCGTGACCAACGGTGAAGCCTTTGTTGAGCAAATAGAGGAGCTGCAGTGAGACTATACGCCGGCATTGATATCGGTAGCTGCACCACGAAGGCAGTGGTGATCGACCAGGAAGGAAACATGGTGGGAAGCCATGTGCGCCGTTCCGGGATTAACTACCAGGAGGCTGCCAGGGAGGCACTGGACATTGCCTTTGGAGGGAGAGGGTGGGACGGTATAGCCATCATTTCCACTGGATACGGGAGGCATAGCATCGACTTCGTTTCTGAGGCGAAGACTGAGATCGCCTGTCATGCCCGGGGGGGATTTGCCCATGTCCCCCAGGCCATGACCCTGGTGGATATCGGCGGTCAGGATAGCAAGGTAATCAAGCTCGATGACCAAGGCCATAGGATCGACTTCAAGATGAATCGAAAGTGTGCTGCCGGTACCGGCACCTTCATTGAGGAGATCGCTGCCAAGCTGGACCTCCCCCTCGATCTATTAGATGGAATGGCGAGGAAGGCGCAGAAGCGGGTTAAGATCGGGAGTTACTGTACGGTATTCGCCTCTACCGAGATCCTGGCCCTCATCAGGGCGGGGGTTTCACCCGAGGAGCTGGTAAGAGGGATGTTCGAATCGGTGGTGGATCGAGTGATGGAGATGGTCCCCATCGCTGATCTTGTACTTCTGTGCGGTGGGGTGGTGCAGTATAACCCCATAGTCGCGGATATTTTCAAGGCGCGAATTTCGGGCGAGGTGATCGTCCCCCCACACCCCCAGCTCACCGGGGCCTATGGGGCTGCCCTCTTTGCCCGTGAATTAGTTGGCTGATATGCATTACCTCAACGGGAAGATTGTGGCGGCGGACTCCATCTCTAAGTTGGATCAAGCATCCTGGGCAAGAGGTGACCACCGCCTGAGCCCCTGTTCTGGCAATGGACTGCATCTTCCTGGCCTGGATGGCGAGGCTAACCTCGCGGTGGCTAATACCGAAGGCCCCACCCAGCCCACAGCATTCATCGGCGCCCTCCATCTCGATGTATTCCACTCCCGCAATAGAGCTTAAGAGCCGACGGGGCTCAGCGCTTATCCCCTGGTGCCACTTCAAATGGCACGGGTCATGGTAGGTAATGGTTATGGGATCGGTAGCCTGCGGCCGGAACCCCTCCCGGCCCAGGAATTCCGACAAGTCACTGACCCTGGCCGAAAGGTCCTTGGCTCGTGGTTGCCAGGGATCGTTGTCCGGAAACCACTTCCCATAATCCTTGAGGGCAGAGCCACAGGTGGCGCAGCCCGTGACTATATGGTCGAAGGGAGATAGCATTTCAATATTATGTCGAGCCATCAGCTGGGCAGTAGTGAGGTCACCTGCACTGCGCACAGCGAGTCCACAGCAGGTGAGGCCCTGTGGGTAGATCACCTCGAAGCCTGCCTCTGCCAGGGTCAAGGCCACCCCTTCCCCCATATCAGCGAAGAAGAACTCAAAGGCACACCCGGGGAAGATCGCCACCTGACCCCGGGCTTGGACTCCGTTTGGAGGATTCGTCCGCGACGGAAGCCGGGCTGAGAGGAAGGGACGCGATAACTTAGGGATGGACAGTCCGCCCGCAAATACCGAGGTGAAATCCGCGAGGTGGCGAAGCGGTCTCCCATCCTTCACTGAAACCCCCGGCACCCATGCCACCAGCCCCAAGAGTCTAGCCATGAGGGAGCGGTGCCTGAGTATCCCGCGGTAGGCGAATCGTTGGGGCCAGGTTAACCCCCTTTTGCTCACCAAGTCGGCCCGGGCGGCAACGGTGATAGCTACCGAGGGCACCTTGGCCGGACAGGTGACATCACAACGCCCACATAAAAGGCAGTAAGATAAACGCTCCCCATAAGCGCTATCCACAGAGATACTGCCATCACTGGCCCACTGGATGAGCACATTTCTCCCTCGGGCTACATGGCTTTCAATATGATCGATGGTATAGACCGGGCACGAGGACATGCAGAAGCCACATTTCATGCATCGACTGGCTTCGTCTATGGCGGGAACCTGGCTCATGCCTCCTCCCAAATCTTGCCCGGATTGAGGATCCCCATGGGATCGAAGACCTTTTTCATCCCCCGTAAAAGGTCGATGGCCCCAGGGGGCATGG
>Ga0209427_10007852_pt1 | contig 12038 bp, 8 predicted proteins | sample DeeMarSWOR136_30_FD_187465 | JGI IMG/M metagenome (GOLD analysis project Ga0209427, IMG submission 187465) | Marine sediment microbial communities from White Oak River estuary, North Carolina - WOR-1-36_30 (SPAdes) (version 2) | ecosystem: Environmental > Aquatic > Marine > Intertidal zone >... | reverse complement strand
ACCCCATTCCGCAGAATCCTCACCTGACACGACTACATCTGCAAGTATGCCACGTTCATTTTGAATCTTTGCCGATATTCTACGAACAAGTTTGTCATGAACAACAGGATCTACTGTCCGTCGATAGCCAAATTCGTCGTGTGTTGACCCAGTGACTAGTAGATTATGACCATTACCGAATCTTGGCATCTGGACCCAACCGCTATCATCGATTCCCCCAAAAGGGGGAACTCCCACTTTTGCATATCTTCTACGAACCCTAAAATCTTTCATCCTGTCTACAACCACTTTCTCCCGAGAGTGTCCAACAACCTCGTCCGAAAGAAGGATTACGGGATGTCTAAATCTCTCAGACAGGTGAAAAGCACGCAAGGTGAGCTCGAATGTTTCCTGTGCTGAGTTTGGAGACAAGACTATGCTTTCAACGTCACCATGCGTACCCCACCTTGATTGCATAAGATCGCCTTGTGCAGCTTTTGTTGCCTGTCCCGTACTTGGCCCTGCACGTTGGACATCTACAATAACGCATGGTGTTTCAGTCATGATGGCATATCCAATATTCTCTTGCATGAGACTGAAACCAGGACCCGATGTAGCGGTCATTGACAGAGCACCTCCCCATGAGGCCCCAATCACTGCTGAGATCGCACCTATCTCATCTTCCATCTGGAGATACGTTCCTCCGACCTTTGGAAGATTCTCTGCCATTATTTCTGCAATCTCAGATGCTGGAGTAATTGGATAGCCAGCAAAAAAACTGCAACCTGCTGCGATTGCAGCCTCTGCACATGCCTGATTTCCTTGCCAGAAATTGACTGATAAATCGTTACCGGGCATGAAGTATAATCCTCAGAGCCGGCTGTTCCATACGTCCTTGATAAGCATTGACTTGGAGCATTTCAGTTTGCCGATAGTCTTTTATCAAGCACCGTAGGGATGACCCCTTCAGCGGCCGTAGTCTAGCTTGGTTAGGACGGAGGCCTCCCAAGCCTCCAACCCGGGTTCGAATCGGCAGACGGCTATCGGATGTCGAGATAATCCCGGCGGCCGCACATTCTTTTCGTCAGACTTAAGGACAACTGAACCTAACTGAGTGTGGCGAGTGATGACTGCCATGACCCCAATGAGTCCAAAGTGACGATGATATGGATCTTGAGTAACGAGCTCGCCACTATTACTTTCGGTTAGCCCCACTTTTCGTATACGTTTAATCGGACAATTCTCACAACTCTTTTAAGTTACAAGATTGTTTCCATATTGGATTGGGATGACCCATGACGCATGACTATGTGGAAGACGAACTGAGTCGACAGAGTGTGTTCAAATCGGAGCAATTGCTTTCCATCGATTATGTTCCTGAAACCCTTCCGCATCGAGAGTCTGAGTTAAGAACACTTGCCCAGAGCTTCAAGACACTAATTGCTTCTCCTGGTCATACAAGTCAGAAGTTCATCATTGAGGGTCCAGTAGGAACTGGAAAAACGGCTGTGACTAAGCGGTTCGCAGATCAAATGATGAAAGCAGCAACCCGACGGGGCATAAATCTGCACAATCTGCACATAAATTGCCGGGTGAACAAGAGTACCTATCTTGTGTATCTACGGATGCTGAGGGAGTTTAAACCAAGATTTCCTCGGCGAGGTCACTCGCCGGAAGAAATCCTCCAAATGGTTGTTGAGGTACTTGATGAAGAAGACAAGTATCTTCTACTAATACTTGACGAACTCGACTATTTCATTAGACAGCGAGGTGCCGACATTCTCTACGACTTGACCCGACTAATGGATGATCGATTGAATGCTCCTCAACGTCTTTCCGTGATAGGAGTGGGAAGAAAGATACCTCTCGATGAGAGTATACTGGACCAAAGTACATTAAGTACACTTCAACGAAACGTCCTGCGGTTTGACCAATACACGTCTGATGCTCTATACGACATTCTAAAGGGGCGAGCTGATATTGCATTCGACCACGATGTAGTCATGGACGAGACACTACAACTCATCTGTGACATTGCATCAGAACGCGGAGACGCTCGTTATGCAATCGAACTTCTATGGCGTGCAGGGAAGCAGGCTGACAGTGAAAATTCCAGAAAAGTGATTCCTGATTATGCCCGTAAGGCTAAGGCCGACACACACCCTGAATTGAGAAAGGAAGTGTTTGCCGCTCTTCCGCGACAGAATATGCTTCTACTTCTAGCAGCCGCAAGACAGCTCAAGGAGAATCGGGGTGCCTATATCACAATGGGCGAGCTCGAAGAGATGTATCACCCGATCTGTGAGGAGTACAACGAAGAGCCAAGGGCTCATACTCAGGTCTGGGAGTGGGTCCAAGATCTAAATGCTCATGGACTTCTAGACACAAAACGTTCTGGTACTGGACAGAGAGGCCAGACAACTCTGATAGGCCTCTCTGACGTACCAGCTGAAATGTTAGAACAGCATCTACTCGACTTGCTTAATTGATGGGGGTTTTCATGATTTCTAAGGACGCTGATGATAGGTTTCGTGTGCCAATCGAGGAGCTATTCTCTTCGAGAGGGAGAATCAAGATACTGAAAGAGCTGGCTACTTCCAGCGAGCTGAATATATCCGAACTCTGCAGGAGAGTTTCTTTGAATCATAGCTCGACCAAATCACATCTCGAAGTGCTTATCGAATCCGGTCTAGTCGAGGAAAAGATGTTCGGGCGGATCAAAATCTACCGCTATCGAATAGAGGACCACAGGGCCCGAGCCTTACGAAACCTGTTTGGACTATGGCAGTCATGACTAAGAGGGCTATCAGTTGAACTCTTATATTGCACGTCTTTTCTATCTTGGAGATCGTTACTATGGGTCTCAATTTCAACCAAATCTCCTTACAGTACAGGGCGAACTGATTGACGCGTTAAACCAATGGGACATGCAGAGTGAAACTGATTACTCTACTCAGACAGTCCAATTATCGGGTCGTACTGACCGTGGCGTACATAGTATAGGTCAAATTGTATCAATAAAGACAGAAAGGGAACTCAACATTGACAAAGTAAATAGATATCTCCCGTCTGATATTGCTTTATGGGCATTTGCAGTAGTGCCAGCCAACTTTAATCCACGATATGATGTACTTATGAGACATTACAGATACTACTTCGATTTGGATTCAAGAGAGGTAAATCTACAATCAATGAGAAACGCGATACAGCTCTTATCGGGAACCCGCGATTTTTCTCTTTTCTCCAAACCAGATGGAGATAGACCGACCACGACTACCATTCTCAATGCATGTCTTCTTGAATCAGATACTGGTATTACAATGGACATCTTTGGGACAAATTTCCTCTGGAAGCTAATCAGAAAGACGGTATCTATGCTCATACAGATCGGTATCGGTAAACTGGATATGCAAACGTTCTCAAATCATCTCAATAGCCCTGGCATAATTCCAGGAGGGATTGAACCAGCTCCACCAGAATGTCTAGTACTTGTGGAAACAGCAATTCCTATCCGAATGACTACTAGCAAGTATGCTCTTTCAAGGATTCGAAAGCAATTGAATGCTCATCTGAATTATCTCAGGAGGTCCAGACGTGTCCTAAGTGCCATCAGCGACGACTACTTCTTTCATCAAAGAAACCCTTCTTAATCTCGAGCCAGTTCGAAAAGACGTCCTTCAATCCTGGATTTTGTCTGACTATCTCAAGTATTGCATCTTTGTAGGTACGTGCAGCCCTATTCTTTGAAACCGAGGCGATTTTAGCAATTTGCAGAAGGAAGTCTGATTCCTTGTCATGCTCTCTATTTCCACGCCAAATTAGCATTGGCCAAGACGGCTGAGAATATTCAACTATTCTATAGGGTGTTATTTTCCTGCTTGTTGACATCCCAATCGCAAGAAAGTCATATACATAGGCCAGTAATTTCCAATTCTGGCATTTCCAAATTCTTCCAAGTGATAAATCAGCGAGCGATAGATACTCAAATCCTTGATCAAGCTCTTCCGGAGTTGTGAGATGAAGATGGGCATTTTCTTCGAGCCACAGAAGCAGTTGATTGTAGTCTATATCTAGTTCCGAAATAACGCGTTTGGCTGTTTCTGGGTCTGTAGTCATAAACAATCTTCCAAAAGCATCACTAACCTCACGACGCACGTCACGAGACGGCAATCCTTCATCTGATGTACGCCCGCTTACAGAGAGCGTTTCAAGATCGGATATTGCAGCTCGAAGGTCGCCTCCCGCCTTATCTACAATTCCTTCTAATACCTCATCTGAAAATAAAGAATCATGTGCTAATGCAATCTCTCTAATGACACCTACCATTTCATTTGGTTCAATTGGCTCGAATCTAAACACCTTACAGATTTTCAGCAAGTCCTTGATTCGTGGACTGTTTGGATCATTTGCAGTCATTATGATGGGATGTACGGTCTCCTCGATGATTTTCAGGATTGCACCGACACCTCCGCGATCACTGGTGCCGGAAAGGCCATCCACCTCGTCCAAGAGAAGAAGACGAAGTCTACCATCCAACGTCTGCTGTGTTGCCGCTTTCCAGACCTGATTTTCAATACTTCCCTTGTTCCGTTTATCACTAGAATTGAACTCCACAAGTTCCAAGTCGTAATCATGAGAAAGCGCTCCCACAGATGCGGTTTTTCCTACTCCTGGAGGACCAATCAAGAGCGCAGCTTTCCTGTTAGGTGATCCACTAATCCACGCCCGAACCCATTCTTTCAGCTCTCTTATTGCATCGACATTTCCAGCGAGCTGTGTGAGTCTTGTAGGTCGATGAAGCTCTGGCCACGGTAGGTTCTTGTGACTCATGATTCACCCCGTTCCAGTCCTATATGAGCCAATAGTGCACTCAGCTGAATCTCCCCACTTGCTCCCTCTCCGATCCTGAACTCGGCTTCTGCTGTCCTTTCAAGAATTGCCATCTTTCGGTTTTCAGAAATGTTCAGTTTCAGTACTTCTCTATGTAATTGCCTTGCTAAATCTACGGGCGAAACTCCTTGCTGATAGATAAGCGCTCTTAGCTTTTCTAGAGATTCCTCGTAGTTTTCACCCACAGAATCCAACATTTCCTTAATCGCCTTGGGATTTGCTCTACCTGCTATTGCAAAGACTACTTTATCATCAACTGTTTCCCCTGCAGACGCAGAAGCCTGAAGGAGATTGATAGCAGCTCGCATGTCTCCTTCAGCAAGGTATAGTATCGCTTGGATTCCGGCGGCATTGGCAGAAATCTTCTCTTTCTTCGTTATATACTTCAGTCTTTCAGTAATTGAGCTATCGCTCAAACGTGCGAATCTGAATATTGCACACCTAGACTGAATCGGTGGAATTATCCTACTGGAATAGTTGCAAATCAGCACCATTCTGCATGAGCCAGCATACGATTCCATCGTGCGTCTCAAGGCATGTTGAGCGTCGGCAGTGAGATGGTCTGCTTCATCCAAGACCAGAATCTTAAAGGGAGCATCACCTGCTGGCATGATTCTGGCGAAGTTCTTTATTTGATTCCTAACGACATCAATACCTCTCTCATCACTCGCGTTTAATTCCATAAAGTTGCGGTCGAAAGTTTCTCCAAAGAGATCTCTTGCCATCGCCATGGCAGCTGTGGTCTTACTTGTACCTGGAGGTCCAGTGAACAGACAATGCGGCACATTCCTATTCTGTACAAACTTTGTCAGACTCTCAATGATTGATTTTTGCCCAATAATTCCTCCTAGTGTGGGAGGGCGATATTTCTCTGTCCAGAGGTCCAAATCCATTCGATTCCCATCCCGTCGTAGACTGCGGTGACAATCTTCTAGCGCTCTTAAAAGCTTCTCCGGAAGCATCGATTCACTTGAAGATGTAGTCTTACTCTACTAGAGAGCACTCTTGCTGGACTAAAAGGAGCACTATATGTCCGCATTCAAGAACAAGCTCTTTATGGTATGCCACTCAATCGATAAGTGTGTACATGATGACTTTCCAACGCGATGTCAAAACCATAAAAGAGCGTTTTGTGATACAGTTTCTGAACGAAGCACGTACATGTACTTTTCGAGAGGATGTGCCTGAGGTCATAATTGGCGGAGAAAAACTTGGTCCGTTCAAGGCTGGAACGACGACGCAATTTCAGAATTGGGCAATTGAAAGGCTCGTTGCACACAATCTTGTTGAATTGGATGCCACAGAGGCATATGAATCACTGAGACGTTTTCAAAACCTGTATAATGCAGAGGAAAAGCAGCCCCACAAATTGCAGGTATTTCCTCCATTACTTTATTCTGCACTTATCAGAAAGGTGACCCAACTTCAGAGTGATAAAACCTCAATAGACCCTAGACGCCATGACGAAATCGAGAAGATACGAAGGATGCTCAGAATTCTGGTTGAAAATCGTTTGTCTAAAATAATGCGCGTTGCCAAGTCTGGCACAAATCAGGATAGGCGTAAACAGATGGCACTGGAAGAAAGGTGGCTTGTCGACGAGCTTGGTATTCTCCTCTCTACTTGGCGCGAAATGGTGACGGAATAGAATCCTCACAAATTACAACTCGAACAAATCCTAGGCAGCTCTGGCAGAGTTAAAAAGGCACACTCACAACTAACGAGAGCGGGTTTTAATATCTGAGCCCACAGACATAGTGTGAGAGTCGTGTGACATCACTAGGACCAAATCCGGAGTGTTCGGAATAATCATGACATTAGAAATGGAAACTGAACAGGAGAGATTTGAAGAATTCATCCGTACTTTCAAGGATGAACAGGGGAGCACAGTCTATTGGTCTAGAGTTCAGCAGATGTCCATCGATGACGAATCTTCATTGGTTGTAGATTTCCAGGATCTTATTGGATTTGATAATGTGTTCATGGCATTTGCCACAGAAGACCCTCAGACATTTCTTAGGATGGCTCATAACGCTTTAGTTTCTATTCTCAAAATTGAAGACCCTGAGTATGTAGGCACAATTGGGCATGACGGACTGCAAGTTCGTATCATAAACTACAGCGAGAATGTTCCTCTTAGACACATAAGATCACGACATATTGGGAAGCTTATTCGCATAAGCGGCATCATGATGCGTGCAAGTGAAGTCAAGCCACTATTGGTCAATGCCACATTCCAATGTAGAGTCTGCATGGCTGAGATTCCTCAAGAACAAGAAGAGGGTCGATACACCGAACCTCCACTGTGTTCTACCTGTGGGAAGAAAACCCCAATGAAACTATTGCTTGCAAAGTCGCGGTTCATAGACTGGCAAAAGGTTCGAATACAGGAATCTCCTGAGGAGCTCCCTCCGGGTCAGATGCCTCGATCAGTTGACGTGGTGCTAAAAGGCGACATTGTAGATATCTCAAGACCTGGTGACATGGTGAAGGTGACTGGACTGCTACAGACTACCCCTGACTTTTCTAGGAGGGGTGGGAAGCTGGCCACCTTCAACGTGTTCATCGAGGCAAATGGGGTAGAAATTGCTGAGAAGGAATACGAGCAACTCGAAATTTCTGAAGAGGATGAGAAAGCAATAAACGAATTGTCTAAAAATCCGTACATCCATGAGAAGATTTACAGATCAATCGCTCCTGCAATACAAGGCCATGACGAAATAAAACAATCCATCTCACTCCTCCTATTTGGTGGGGTCGATAAGACACTGCCGGATGGAACTCGATTGAGAGGGCGGTCGAACATTCTGATGGTTGGTGATCCCGGCACAGGAAAAAGCCAGATTCTAAAATTCGTTTCAGGTCTTGCTTCCAGAGCCTTGTACACATCTGGAAAGGGTACTACTGCAGCGGGCCTGACAGCAGCAGTAATCCATGATGCTGATAGTGGAGCTATGACACTTGAAGCTGGAGCATTGGTCTTGGCAGATCAAGGGATTGCATGCATTGACGAGTTTGACAAAATGGATCCAAATGATCGAACAGCAATACATGAAGCAATGGAACAACATACTGTGAGCATAGCAAAGGCTGGCATTGTTGCTACACTGAATGCACGCACTTCAATCCTAGCCGCGGCAAATCCAACACTTGGTCGATATGAAACATCATGGACTCCTCAGGAAAATATCAAACTACCCTTCACAATACTGTCCAGATTTGACTTAGTCTGGGTCATGATTGACACTCCAAACGAAGAACGCGATAAGGAGCTAGCCAGATTCATTCTGGATATGCATCAGGGGAAGCCAACGAAAACAACAGACGAAACAGCTCCAATACCTCCAGGTCTCTTAAAGAAATACATTGGATATGCTAACCGTAACGTGATTCCCCAACTGTCTCCAGAGGCCGCTGAGGCAATTGAGGATTTCTACGTGGGTCTCCGAAAGCGGGCCGAAGGAGGGGCTGCTCCTGTACCAATTACTGCTCGGCAGCTGGAGTCATTAGTACGCCTTGCAGAAGCTCGAGCAAAAATGGCTCTGCGAAAGAATGTCACTAAAGAGGACGGTCAAGCAGCTGTGGCTCTTATGACCGCGTCATTGCAAGGAGTGGCTCTTGATGTTGAAACGGGCGAGCTTGACATTGATCGTTTAGTTTCGCAGGAAAGTGCCTCACAAAGAAGCGCCAGAACTGCTATTATCAATACTCTCAAGGAAATGGAAACTGATGGTTCGGAAAGTGAGGTCGAGTTACTGCAGAGATTAGAGGTCAAGGGCTTACCCAGAGAGAGAGCTGAAGCAATCATAGCACGACTTGTAGAGGAGGGTGCGGTATATAGACCCAAGGGCGAGGGCACAATACGACTGCCACCCAAAAGCTAGTAGAATCAGGTTTTGCAACGGAGATGACCGAAACGCAACTTGAGAGCTTGTCGATAAACAAGAAGGTCATCAAACTGCTTCAAGACAATGGAATATCTACACTCTTTCCACCTCAAGAGTCTGCATTTAATACAGGAGTATTGGAAGGCAGGAATCTTGTTCTAGCTGTTCCCACAAGTGCTGGAAAGACGTTAGTAGCTGAGATATGCATGCTCAAGAGCATTCTGGAAGGTCATGGCAAAGCACTGTATCTTGTTCCATTACGCTCACTTGCACGGGAGAAGTACTCTGAATTCAAGAAATATGAATCACTAGGGATTACTATATCAATGTCTATAGGGGACTACGACTCTCCAGGTACCCGTCTCAAAGACGCCGACATAGTTGTACTGACTACAGAAAGAGCTGACTCATTGGTACGTCATAAGACTCAATGGCTTGAAGAAGTAGGAATCATTGTTGTAGATGAGGTCCATCTGGTTAATGATTCAAATCGCGGTCCCACCTTGGAAATGCTTATCGCCAAAATGATGCAGGGCATTCCAGATGTACAAATTGTGGCATTAAGCGCTACAATTTCCAATTCAGATAGAATTGCTGAGTGGTTGAATGCAGAACTTGTCACAAGTACATGGAGACCAGTGCCTTTGAGAGAGGGGGTATATTTTGATAACAAGATATCATTCATTCTTGATGGCATGTCCAAGTCCATTCCAAGAAGGCGACCTGAGATCGTTAGTGACGTGATTTGTGATATTCTGGAAGAAAAGGGACAGGCTCTTGTCTTTGTATCAAGCAGGCGAGCGACTGTTGCCGTCGCCAAGAAGATTGCTTCGTCAGTTCGTCCTTATCTCAATATAAATGCATTAGAACTGCTGACGAAAGTAGCTAAGAAGTTGTCCGCAAGACCCTCAGCTCCAGAAGCAACAAAGATCCTTGCTCGGGTTATTGCTTCAGGAGTGGCCTTTCACCATGCTGGGCTCGACAACAGCGAAAGGACACTTGTTGAGGACTTCTTTAAAGATGACATGTTGAAGGTCGTTATAGCAACCCCTACCCTCGCTGCTGGTGTAAATCTACCAGCTAGACGTGTTATCATTCGTGACTATCGCCGCTTTGAGCAAGGTAGAGGCAGCTATACTATCCCTGTCCTTGAGTACAAGCAGATGGCAGGAAGAGCTGGCCGGCCCAAATATGACAGCTATGGAGAGGCAATACTCATTGCGAAATCCGAGCAAGAGCGTGACTCACTCACAGATGAATACGTGTTAGCTGAGCCAGAGAGAATCACATCAAAGCTCGCATCACCATCCGCTCTCCGTTCTCATCTGCTGGCATCTATTGCGACTGAGATGACACAGAACAGGGAGGAAGTTGACTCATTAATCAAAGGCACATTCTTCTCACACCAATTCGACCCGCTTGAAATCCAACACCATGTTTCATCAGCACTGATTTTCCTTGAAGATGGCCAATTGATTGATTGTACTGAATCTGGTGTATATTCCGCTACTCCTTTGGGCAAGAGGACATCTAGACTATACATTAACCCCTATACCGCCATACTACTTCGTGATGTACTTGCTGAAGCCAAAGAAGTAACTACTATTGGTGTTCTTCATCTCATCTGCCACACTCCTGACCAGCAAATCGCCTACCTGACTAAATCCGAATTTGACGAGTATGACTACTTCGTCGAAGAACACAGTAGTGACTTAATGATTGAACCGCCAATAGATGAAATAGAGGACTACGCACGGTTTCTTGCAGAAGTGAAGACAGCACGACTGTTGGAAGAGTGGATCTCTGAGAGTTCTGAACGTGAGATTACTGAAGGATTTAGTGTTGGTATGGGCGACGTTCACAGGTATGTTCAGACTGCAGAGTGGTTAGTCTATTCAACATCAGAGATTGCAAAAGTAATCAATGCTACACAACACATTCCATTGCTCTACAATCTTCGGTTTCGTCTCAAATACGGCGTACAAAAAGAGCTACTGGACCTTGTCCGCCTCAGAGGAGTCGGTCGTATAAGGGGTAGGATGTTATATGCCAATGGTTTGAAGAATCAGTCTGATCTCTATCATGCATCGCTTGAAAAAATCGCCCGTATACCAACAATAGGCACTTCATTAGCTAGGTCAATAAAGCGGCAGCTTGGAGTGGATCTACCCGTCACGGAAAATGAAGCTATTCTTATTGAGCCTGAAAATGACCAAGACTCTTTTTCAATTCAGACTCTTCTTGAGGACTTTGAAATCGAGAATGACTAGAAGTGAATACCACTCAAACTTCTTCTTAACCTATCAATGAGCTCTCTTGTGTATTGTGTACAATTCTCACTTTCATCATGTGTATCGGAATATGATGTTACTTCGGTACCACTGAGTTCTTCTATAATATTACGTGAACACTTTCCTACAATATCAAGATCATAACCGCCCTCAAGGAAGAATGCCAATTTTCCTCCACAGAGATTCTTTGCCATTGAATTTAGTCTAGAGTTCATCATTGCCATTCCAGAGGTGGTCAAACCCAATACGGTCAACGGATCACTGAAATGTCCATCAAAACCGCATGAAACAAGCACAAACTCGGGTCTATATGACTCACTGATCTTTTCCACGATTTCGGAAAATGCGATGTCATAGGATCTATCGCCTGCTCCTGGATACATTGCAAGATTGACATTGTAGCCCTCTCCCTCTCCGGAACCAATCTCATCAGGAAATCCCGAGCCTGGGAAGAGGGTTCGCCCATCTTGATGAAGCCCTATATAGAGGACCTTATTGATCGTATAGAATGCATTCTGGGTTCCGTTTCCATGATGGGCATCATAGTCCACAATCAGCACTCTCTGGGCTCCATGTTGTTGAATGAGATGTTTCGCTGCAACAGCCACATTATTGATGAAACAGAAACCGAGGGCTCTATCATATTCTGCATGATGTCCCGGTGGACGACACAACACGTATGCATTATTAGAGGTGCCCTCCATGATTCTGTCTACAGCTAATGTACCAGCGCCAGCAGCCATCATTGCAGCATCATAGGTGTATTTGTTAACAGCAGTGTCCAGTGTAAAATACCCACCCCCGCTCTCAGACTTGGATTTGACCATATCTATGTACTGCTTTGCATGAATAGAATGAACCAAATCTAGGTTGGCAGGAATACCTTCAACCACATTAACTTTGGATTCCTCAAGAAGACCAGTTTCTTGGATGTGCTTCATAGCTGAAATTAATCTTTCAGGTCTTTCCGGATGACTTGGTGACATCACAT
>Ga0209427_10007850_pt1 | contig 12040 bp, 5 predicted proteins | sample DeeMarSWOR136_30_FD_187465 | JGI IMG/M metagenome (GOLD analysis project Ga0209427, IMG submission 187465) | Marine sediment microbial communities from White Oak River estuary, North Carolina - WOR-1-36_30 (SPAdes) (version 2) | ecosystem: Environmental > Aquatic > Marine > Intertidal zone >... | reverse complement strand
TTAACGAATTACGACGTCTGCTGGCCTGGGTGTACGTCGTTCTGTCCATAGCCATTAATTGGCTTCCGGTTGCCAGGTAGGCCATATTACCCGTCACCGTGAGCCTTCGCCCCGGAAACCAGCCAAACCCCACTCTGCCGGTGTTCTGGTTGAGGGCCAAAAGGTGTTTCTGCGTTCCTGTGTAGATTTGCTCGTCCGCGAGCAGTGCGTATGTACCTCCAATAGCGCCTCCGGACTCTTCGCCCCTCCAGCCGTAACTTCGGCTGAAAACCTCACGCCCGGTCGAACGATCAAAGCCGACCGGTAAGGCCCTGCCGCATGGTACAAAGAGTCGACTGTTTGTGGCCAAAAGATATCCCTGAGGCGTGAACTCTTTTCGATATGCATCCTGTTCACTGATGCTGTCATTTTTCCAGACAACGGTACCGTCATCTGCCTTAACAGCGTATAGATAAACGTTTTCATGCGGGAATATACCGGCACCGAAATAAGCAATGTCCGAATCAACAAGTATTCCGGTACGGACAGGCCAGCGGGAGATCATTTTACCGCTGCCCAGAAGTTTTTCGTCGTTTGGTCCGCCTCGAACTTTCCAGATTAGTTTCCCGTTGTTTGCGTTTAAGCAATACACAAAACCGTCGTCGGAACCGACAAAAACCCGGCCTTTCCAGACCACCGGCGCCAGGCGCACCGGCCCGCCTGTGAAAAATGACCAGCGTTCATTACCGGTAACGGCGTCAAGAGCATAGACTTTATTGTCGGATGAAGACCCGAAATATACCATCCGGCCAACGACAGCCACCTGAAAAGCATCGTCGAAAATAACTCGATGGCGCAGCTCGAAACCCTCTCTCAGACGCTTGGCCGGTGGGGGCCAGGCGGGCCGGGGTTGATGGGCCGGAGTATAAATCCATTGCGGTTTCAGCGGGCCCGTCAACGATTCGGATGTGCAGCCCGTGCGTGCATTGTCATAACGGTAGGTGGGCCAGTCCGCCGCGCTCACTGAGACACCAATAATAAACAGACAAATAAGAATACTGAAGTGAAAGGATTTTAGGCTTGTCATAATAAATACTCCTGAATCTATTCTTTGTAAAAAATCGTTACCTCATGATACCACTTACTGTCACTGAGAGTCTCAATATATAGCAGGCTCCTGATGGCTGAAATTAAGGTTAATTGTCTTCTGTCACCACCAATGGTAGGGGGGTGATACTCGTACCTGCATCTCACTGAACGGCCGCCATTCGTTATGTCCGTCAAGAAAGATGATATTGGCACCGGCCGGTTTGGCTCCACGCCTCAAATGGTTCGTACGGTCGGGAAGTTGCCAATTAGACCATGACCCGCCGTGGACCTCGGTAAATGTAGCTGTCTCAGGGTCGGAAGTGCTGCTTAGTGTTGCATCGAGTACCAGTTCGGTTGATGCCGCCTGCTTATGCGTTAGTGTTGTCACCCAGTCCTTTTCAGGCGTTCCCTGCGGGTGATATGACCTCCCATTAACGGTATCCATCATCCAGAAATAGCCGGTGACCCTGAACTGGCTGCCTCGGTTGGTTTCCGGTTCCGGTACTTCATTGATTGCGGTCCCAAACGGAAGACTTTGGGAAAACTGCCAGAGGATTGCCATGTCCGGTGTTTTCAATGGATCGGATGGACAGTAAAAGGTTTTTCTATCGCCACCGGTTGCGATAATATAGTCGGTAGTGCTGTAAGCAATGTCCCACAGCCAGTTTCCGCTTTCATTGAGTGGTAACCGGTTGTCGTTCTCGTTGCCGTACAAATGCAAACTGATACAGATTTGTTTGAGGTTATTTGAGCAGCTTATTTTCTTCGCTTGTTCCCGCGCCATTTGCAGCGCAGGCATCAATATCGCCATCAATAAAGCGATGACGGCTATTACCACAAGTAATTCTATTAAGGTAAATCCTCTTTTTAAATTATTCATTGTGTTTTTGTCCTTTCCATATCGGTGGACCTGCACAATCATATCACAATTTCCATCCCTGTCGATAAGACGGATTGATATACTGATTCGCCTCGTCACAGTTGGTAAATCGCATGTTCTCACTGTCCCATTTCAGCTTACGTCCCAACATCTGAGTCGCGATAATTCCCAGCCGGGCTATCTCAGTCAAAGGCCCGCCGTAATGGAAATTCGACCCGGCCGGCCTGTTGTTCTTAACAGCCTCCAGCCAGTCCTGATGATGTCCCTTTACACGTGGGATTGTCGGCTCAGGTCGCTGGTATGCTTTCATTTTAGTCTCCGGGATTATCCTTACACCATTGGCACCGTGTGAGCCGTACATAATCTTGCCCTTATCGCCGATTACTATTGCTCCGGTTCTGGGCAATTTTCGCCCTTCTTCCAGTTCCTTCGGTCGTGGCAGCGTTTCCACACCATCGTGCCAGACGAGTTTGACGGGACCTCGCTTGTCGTTTGCAGGGAACTTAAATGTTATAACTGAGCCTTCGGGAAACGTATCGGCATGCTTTTTCGGGTCATAATCTTTGGCCTCGGCTTGGATAGTTTTCGGTGCTCCCAGGTCCAGCGCCCAGAACACAGGGTCAACAACGTGGCACACCCAGTCGCCAATCGTTCCGGAGCCGAAAGGCATCCAGCCTCGCCAGCGACCCGGCAGATACATCGGATTGTAAGCCCGGTATTTGGCCGGGCCAAGCCACAGGTCCCAGTTTAGTTCGGGTGGAATATCGTGTTTTTCACTGCGTTTCGGCAATTGATCAATCTTGCAGTGGTCGGCAGTGCAGCCCGCGTGGACCTCGTATACCTCACCTATCGCCCCGTCCCATATCCACTCACAGAACAGACGGATATGGTGATCTGAATGTCCCTGATTGCCCAATTGTGTTACTATCTTATGTTTCCGAGCGGCTTTCATAAGCTCGCGAATCTCATATATTGAGTGGGCAAGCGGTTTTTCGCAATACACATGCTTTCCTCTTCTGATAGCATCCATACATGCCACCGCATGTGTATGGTCCGGCGTGGAAACTACCACTGCGTCTATCCTGTTATCCATTTCATCCAGCATCCTGCGAAAATCCCGGTAATGCCGGGCTTTGGGATATTTTTCGAACGTTTTGCCGGCTCGTCGCGTATCCACATCACACAGAGCAACAATATTTTCCCCGCTGACTGCATTGAGATTACCTCCGCCTCTGCCGCTAACGCCGATACATGCGATGTTCAACTTATTGCTGGGAGCAGTTTTGCCTGCACCCAAAACGTGTCGCGGCACAATTGTAAAAGCTGCCACACTACCTGCTGTCTTATGCAGGAACTGACGTCGGTTTAAGCGTTTTATTTTTGTTCGTCTCATGTATTACTTACCTCCTTTACCGAAGTTTTACTCTCAGGACACAATGTTGGATGAATCAACGTCCATGGTTTAAAGCTTATCTTTACGATGTACTGTTCTTTTGGGAGATTCTAATATATTTGCAGGCTGATTACAAGCTGTTTAAGGATAGTGTGGGAATAAGATAAGCTGGGAACAAAATGGTAAATGGAGAGAAATCCAAGCAGTTCTCCACAGGCAATATGACAATTAGTTTACTTCCGTGAAGCCTCGATGTGTCAGGGAGCGGGTGTCACCGAGTTTTGGCCCATAGGCCGTAAGGCGAAAAGAATAGCTATAAGGTTTGGCCGGTAAGGTATATTCGGGGTGTGTTCGTGCGCCCCAGCTATCATCTCCACCGACACCCATCTGCTTGTAGTCGATGTTGACGGTTATCATGTCGCGCTGCGGCAGCTCGTGGATGTGCCTGGCTTTTTCAAGGTCGGCCATCGTGTAGGGCCAGGCACTGACATCAATAGTAGGCATGCCGACAGCGATAAGACCAATGCCATCGCGGTCGGTCAGGGACATCCAACGCACATCTGATTTGCTGCCGTTTTCCTGCGACAGAACATTGGTTAGAATCTTACAAGAGTTTTTGAGATGAACCGGAGACAGAACAGCAAGGCTTTTGGAGCCTTGCTGCTTTGTTTTTCAAATACGGCTTTTAAGTTGCAAAATTTTATCTGTGTAAGATATTTCCGCCGGTAATTTGTGATTTTATTATCGGTTTATTATATACATTTTCAGATTACTCCAGCTTCTGAAAAACAACAGCCGGGTGACTAATCCTTCGAAACGACCAATTGGATCGGCTCAGCCTCAACCCTGACATCGGGATTGTAATACTCATAGACGGCGGACTTGGGTGTCTTGGCTTTCAGCGGGTATTTTGCCAGCAGTTGATATTTTATCTCAACCGGTTTTCCATACTCGACTTCTCTTAGGTACACAATAATCTGTCTACCGGTAGTCGAATACTTCTCGATTACTTCCGATTCGACCAGACGGTTCAGTTTGTCAGGTATTAGCGTAAATCCCGGAGGCAGACCGAGGTCTACAATAATCATCTTGGCTTTACCGCGGCGATTATTCGTTACGGTTGCAGTGACATTGATAATATCATCAGAAGCCAGTTGCGTGCGGTCGTATTCAACCTTGATCGTCATAGGTTCCTCTCGATGCGGCAGAACCTTTTTCGGATAGGGCAAATAGTAGCGACCGACCACCTGATATAATAAGGCTCCCTCACCCTCAAATTTGATTGTAATCGTATTGTTGCCTTCGCGTGTGTGGTCTTTGAGGTCGACCAACTGCATTACGTCACTGTTATTATCATCGATCTTCAGTTCGGTAATTTTCTTGTCATTAAATGTCAGCTCGATGGTTGCATTTGCCGTAGCTGTTGCACCGCGTTCGGCCATCAGCATGGCCCGCAAAGCCTGAATAGTTGCCTGTGTTGATTGCCATGTACCGTATGCATCCTTATTCTTCACCAGATAGGTTATGACCTTACTCACTGTGCCCAGTTCCCGGCCGCAGCGTATGAATGCCTGTACGGCAAGGGCGGTTACTTCTATATCACCTGCCGTTCCCGATCCGTGCGTAGGAGTTTCAGACTGTGCTGCCCAGTAGGCAATATCATCTTTCTCTGTCCTTCTTTCGAAAAGCGTCTGTAACACGTCAAGAGTGGTTTTATGTTTAGTATCAACTGTAGCCAGGGCGTTAGCAGTCAGGGCAATAGTATAATTGTCCTTCATTTCGTCGAGGTGTTTCCGCAGGTAGTTTATGCCCTTGTCGACTTCCGGCCCCTCGTAGCCCGTGGATGCCAGTGCCCACGTTATATAGGCGGTATTACGAAAGACATCGTCGGTAAATTTATTTATTGCCCCTTCTCTGATGCCACCGGCGCTTGGCTTATATGAGCCGTCTTGTTCCTGGCATTTTGCCAGCCATTGTTGCGTTCTGCTGATGATGGCCGGATCAACTTCATAGACTTTGCTCATGTCGTAAAATTCCATCAGACCGTATGCCGTCAGGATACGGTGGGCCGGTGCCTTGCCGAACCACTCGAATCCGCCGCCCGGCACCTCGTAAGAGACGAGCCGCTGGTAACCGGTATTGATGAATCCTTCCGCCTTCATCTGCAGTTCCGGTGTGATTTTCCCTGTCGTCTTCATATAGTCCAGCACAAGAATATTCGGATATGTCACCGAAGATGTCTGTTCGAAACAGCCGAATGGCATCCTCAGCATCTTTTCAAGTCCCTCGGCAACTTGACTTAATACGCCCGGATAAATCTTGATGAAAATCTTGCTGGCATCATCGATGGCCCCGTCGGGTATCGTAATTGTGTGGGTAATTGTTCCTGCCAGCCGGCCGCTTTCGCTGACCAGATGTTCTTTTCCGTCCGGTACAATCTCCACGGTCCGTGCCACTGCATCGCTTTTCTTTGTACCACGGGCAGTTACCGTAAACTTTTGAAAGCCAATTTTGCGAACCGTGATGGGGAAATATACCGCCCTTACTTCCGATGGACCGAGTGTTACCGTCTTTTCCGCCAGACCTTCGAGTTCGAACCAGTCTTCTTTCTTAACCTGTAGTTGAATCTTCTGGTCGGTTTTCAGGTAGTTGTAGATGGCTATCGGCACGTGGACCTGGTCGTTCTGTGTCAGCGAGACAGGGAAATCAATATCTACGAAAAAGTCCTGAAATACCCGAATCCCCTCCGTAGTAGAGCCAAGCTGGCCCGCAACTGAAGAAGCCATGCACGTCATTCGCCATGTGGTGATGGAATCGGCCAGTGGGATATCGAGAATAGCATTACCCGCTTCATCAGTAATGACGGCGGGATTGAAGTACAAGGTTTCCGGGAAGTATTCGCGTATTCGAATCGGTTCGGCGGATGGCCCTCCAGCTTCGTCGGTGGGAGCAAGACCGCTTTTGGCTTCTTTTAAAGCTAATTCTGCCATTGGTCGAGCTGCATTCAAGGCTGCAAAGTCGAACCTGTCTTCAAAATCTCCAGCAACTCCTCCAAAGCGGAGGAGTCTTCGACCATTTCTTTCCTGGTTGGTAATAAATGGTACTGTTACATCATCAATAGTATCCCATTGGCTGTCGATACCTGCCGAGGAAAGCATAAAGCCATGATAGTTCTGACAGTTCTGGCACCAGTGACCGCTGATCTTCATTGCCCCGCCCCAGGGATCGAGGATATCCGCTTTTGTCAGATAACCTTCCTCAACCAGCAAATCGAGCTTTATTCCTTCTTGATAGCGTTTTTGAAGGTTTTTGCGGTGCTTGTTAGAGAACTCGTTAAGCGCTTTTTGAATCTTCTGATATCGCGGCATTATATGCTGGGTCATTTTTTGTTGAAACGCCTGCGCCTTATTGTCACGTTCGTATGTATTGACGTGCAGGGGATAGTCACCTACTCCCTTTGCTGATGCAAGCAGTACGCAGGCTGCAGTATCACGGCGGGCCTCCAAAGCCCGGACATCCACGACCGGCATCGGCGGCGGGCAAATACATGTATCCAGTTCATAGCCGTGAATTTCATAACGTGGTGTGGCAATCTCCTTTTCCAGGTAGAAATAGACTTTCTCCAGTCCCGGCTGCATCTCCTGCAGCGCAAAAACGGCTTCATCAACTACCATAACTCCCAATGCCGATGCTACACCCTTGCCACTTTTGTTGGTTACTTTAAATTTCAGCTTTGCTTCAGTACCCGGCAGGTATGTCTCGCTGTCACTGCTGATCTGGATGCTTAAATCATCCGCCGGGTCCACCAGCACAAGTCGTCGGTCACGGACAATCACACCATTTCTTCCAATGAAGTAGGCGTTGATTTGGACTGTGCCAGCTAACATCGCGTCCAGAGTGATTTTATCACTTGTCCTGCCGTTTTTAAGCTCCAGCGTTCGAGTCAAATAGGTCTGGCGATCCTTGATAAGATCCAGGTACACGGTCCCTCTCTTGCGTGTGGAAAATATCGATAGCTCTGCCTGCTCACCTGTTCGGTAAAGGGATTTGTTTGTACGTAGTAAAATCGAATCATCATCCAAGCTTTTCTTTGTTTGTAGTTCAACGCTGGCCTGACCTGTGTGGCCCTGTGAATCTTTGGCAGTCAGCGATATCTGAACTTTTTCTTCATTCTGTGGTGTTAGCTTGATGATACCGAAACCGGCTTCATCAGTTTCAATCGTCACTTTCCTGCCGTCTGGAGCCTTCTCCCATGTTACTTTACAGGTCGCTGGTGTTGAGTCTGCATAGGTAGTAACTATATAAACCTTATTTTCCAGATCAGGAATAAGCTCACCGCTTTCAGGCACGGCTGCAACGATAATCGGTGAAGCAGTCACAGGGATGTTCTTGGTTATAGTTTCCTTGTGGTCCGCAGTATCAATGACAGCTATTTCAAATTTGGCCGACGCCTTCCCTGCTTCCAGCGGCTGACCTACAAAATGTTTCGGCAGGTGAACCTCGAAGGTATAATGTCCTTTTTCATTGGTCTTGCCCTCGATTGACTGGAAATCCACATAAGCTACATCGAACTTCGCGCATTTTATCTCCACCTTGCCCCCGGCCACAGGCTTGCCGAAGAAATAATCCACCTGTATCTCGCCTTTAACAGTCTCGCCGGGCTGATAGAAACTGCGGTCGCTATTGAAGTTTATCTTGAATTTCGGCAGTACGTAACGCTCAACGGTTACGGTTTTTTCTTCTTTCATACCGGCTGCGATAGCACGAATACGATAGGTACCTATATTCAGCTCATTGGCCAGAACAAAGTCGGCGTGCGAGATGCCGAAGCGGTCGGTCTTTTTGCGCACCTTGAATACCTTGTTGCCTTTGGCGTCCTCCACCTCGAATGTAACCTCCGATTCGGTCAGCGGTTTCATCTCAGGCTGAGACAGCGTAAGCGCGCGGATGTGAATGGTCTGACCCGGTTGGTATAAGGGCTTATCTGTTGTCAGCAGTGTGCGCAAAGCGCTCCTGATATGTACCGTTTCTTCGACGGTATCTTTTGCAGTCTTTGTTGTTACTATAACTTTTAGTTTCGCATTGCGAAGTACCGTATCGGGCATATCGAGTCGTGCCGCCACTTCGCCGTTTTTGTCACTTTTTTTGCTGAACTTTGATATCACTTTGTCTTCGTGTGTCAGCTCTACAGAAACGTCCGCTCCGTGGATGGGAACTCCGGCGGCACGATCCCTGACTAACACACGTATAATCGGCCTCGTTCCCGCTACGAACTCACGCTGGCCCAATACCGTGGTCTCGAGAATTTCACCCACAAAGAGCAGGCTCCGCTGTCGAAACGCCTGGTTTGAGTTGAAGCGGTATCGCAGGTAGTAGTTGGACAAATCCTTCTTGTCGATTTGCGCATATAGTTCGATTTGAAGCGGTCTGCCTCTGTGCCTGCGGGTTACCTTGGCCAGAAGCCCGCCGTCAATCTTATGAAGCTCCGCCTCCAGCGTGCCTCTTGTGCTTCGGGGAGGGTAAAACTCAATTGTTACCCCTTCGGATGAAACATTTAACAGAGACAGGTCTGAATTGGCCTGACTGCCCGAGTTTCCTCCCGAGCCTGCCGAACTCATAAGGGGAACAGCAATGCTTACTGAGGCTAAAAACGCCAAAGCAATATAGGTCGTTCTTTTAGACATAATTTAATCCTTTCGTATTGAAGATTATAATATAGAGTATTTAGTGTTCAAATCATGCATCTATATATTAGACGAGTAAACCGGCCAAAAGTACACATCGACGGTTTAATTTTCTTCGACGTCGGTTCTTTTCTTCATAAATTGTTTTTTGAAAAACGCTTGTGAAAAGTAAAAGTTATGTAAAATAGCGGGTCATCGTCTCTTAATAACTTTTATTAATCCCTTTTTCTGATTTGTACACGGGTAGAACTCGGATTCGTCGGCTCTGGGTTGCGGTAAATTCAGGTGAATTACCTAATATGTCCGTACCAAATTAATTGGTCATATATTCGAATATGAACCACGCTGTTAAGACCTTAAAAGACCTTTAAACCGCGAGTCAGTTTGGATTAGTCTTTGGTTAAGGTCTCACAAAAACTAAACAGATTATTGGTTACTAAAAAAACGCACGGACATATAGGTCAATTAGTGAAAGGAGATTTCAATTTCTTAAGGATGAAGACTTACTTGTCGGTGAGCAAATTGTTACAGTGATCGATCAACCATATTAGTGACAAAAGAGCATATTAATTAATTCTATAACTTGAACTGTAAGAGTTTCTCAAAAATTAAGATTTTTTCCTGAATGTTTACAGGGAAATCACCGACAATTTTCAACTGGAGTCCGATAATCGTGCACGAAACATTTCCGTTCTTAAACCTAATATGAGCTTCAACTCAAACGGACCTCGGAAAAACCCAAATATCAGCACTGAAAACCGAAAAAAAACGTAAATAAACGGTTTTTTTCACTTTACTTATACCTGATTCCCTGCTATTATAATGTATTGTTAAAATCTCCTGCGAGGAGCGTTGGAGAGCTTTCAGTTTTGTGTGGAATGGATGTCACCAAGAGTAAAGTGTCTTGATTGAACATTCAGAGGGTAATATTGAGTTGTTTTAGCTATTTCTAAAATCGTGTATGTAAGCTCGTATTGTTTTTTTAAGGAGAACTAAGAATGAATTATTCTAAAAGAATGACATGTTTTCTTGTAGCTTTTATGTTATGGATCGGCCTCTGTTTTGTTCCGGCTCAGGCCCGGGAGAGAATGGATCCGGAGGCCCAGAAAATTGAGCAAATGAAGGATGAGGCGGAAAGGGCAAAACGCGAGGCCCGAAGAATGTCTCTCGAAAAAGCGAAAGCCGATCTTGAAAAGAAAATCACGGAAATTGATTTACCGGCTGACACAACCACACGTTTCACTGTAAAGGACTTACAAATCAGCGGCAACACCCTGATATCAACCGACTGTTTGTATGAGAAGATGCCTTTGATTTATAACGCCTCAGACAAACCGCTCGATCAAGCCGAGAGCAATTTTCTTTACGACTTCAGGGTGCTGCATGAAATAATCGTGGAGCCGGGCCGGCCGCGACAGGTGTCGGCAAGGACGGTACAGGGCCTGACCCAGTATATTTTATCCGTTTACCAGAAGAAGAATTATGCCGGCATATATGTATATGTGCCGAGCGAGGCGGTCATGGACGGCAAAAAGCTGCGTGATGAAGTTCTGCCTGTTACTATCCTTGAGGCAAAGATAACGGATGTCACGGTAAAAACATACGATCCCAACCAGAATGAAACAGAGGTCGGCTATCTGCAAAGTTCCGCTGTTTTGGATTGGTCGCCGGTAAAGGTCGGAGAGGTGGCAAATCAGAAAGAACTGGACGAATTTGTCAACCTGCTGAATCTGAACCCCGACCGGTATGTTTCTGCCGTTGTAACTAAAGGAACGGAACCGAAGTCACTGGCGGTGAATTACGACATTTACGAAGCCGACCCGTGGCACTGGTTCGTCCAGGTGGATAATTCCGGAACACATGAGAGGCAATGGAACCCGAGAATCGGAGTTATTAATACGAATCTTTTTGGAATAGACGACACATTTACCGCCATTTATCAGGCCCCGTGGGACGCAACCATAGATGAAAATTATGCGCTATTCGGCCGTTATGACATTCCGATCTTAGGCCCCCGCCTTCGTATGGACTTTTACGGCGGGCACAGCGAATACGATATAAGTCCCGAGGCCGGTGTGTATAATTTTCTCGGTCGAGGTTCATTCTATGGCAGTAACGTTCGTTACAACCTCCTGCAATTCGACGGCTGGTTCCTTGATATCAGGGGTGGCGTGGAATATACGAGAAGTAAAACCACTCCTTCGATATTTCCCGGTTTTCTGGGCTCAGATGTTAAGTTTTGGCTGTGTGGAGGGGGCGTTGAACTTCATCGTTCAGATGATAAATCGAACACCAATCTTCGGTTAGACCTTGTTGAGAGCTGGGGTGGCGAATCCGATGCAGAAGAGTTTGGCCTTGCCAGAACGAATGCTGTATCCGATTTCTCAATTTACTATGCCTCTGCTGTTCACAGCCAGTACCTGGACGACGACAAAATCAGCCGTATCAACGGCAATTTCCGCTGGATAGACTCTGAAGACAGACTGGTTCCCGCCAAAATGACATCGTTCGGAGGGATGTACAGTGTCCGGGGATACGATGAATATGAGCATGTTGCCGATGGGGGAATACTCCTATCGGTTCAATATGAGTTTGATCTGGTAAAGTATGATGAGGCGCAGCGAAAACGGGAGGGATCTGAGCAGATGCAGCAAGACGGGGAGAAGCCGTTTCTAAGAAAACTGGCTCCGCTGTTTTTCTTTGACTATGGAAGGTCTATGACAAACGCCCCGGTTGCTGCCGAGAAAAGACATGAAGAGTTTATGTCGGTAGGGACAGGATTTCTTTTAGAACTCGGAGATAACTTCAGGGGGGCTATGTATTACGGCTATCCTCTTGAGGAAACTGATTTAACCAATGACGGGACGGGCAGATTGTATGCCTATCTGTTATACCAGTTTTAAGAAGATTATACTGACCATTCTGTCAGGAAGGAGGAATGGTGTTAACGTATGAAAGGAGCTTTAACAAACATATTAAGTTATTAGAAAGGGTATAGTGATGAGAAACGTTAGA
>Ga0209427_10007849_pt1 | contig 12041 bp, 11 predicted proteins | sample DeeMarSWOR136_30_FD_187465 | JGI IMG/M metagenome (GOLD analysis project Ga0209427, IMG submission 187465) | Marine sediment microbial communities from White Oak River estuary, North Carolina - WOR-1-36_30 (SPAdes) (version 2) | ecosystem: Environmental > Aquatic > Marine > Intertidal zone >... | reverse complement strand
AACTGCAGTATTAATTGTTCTGGTAATCATAGCAGGGGATTTTGGCTTGTTTATTCTGCCACGATGGCGAATGCGCCGTGCAGTGAAGCAAGTGGTCAAAGTCTTCCAGCATCCCTCTGCCATCAGTCCACAAGCAGCTAAAACTTTAGCGGAGCTTGGATTAGAATTACGGGTAGGTATAGTTAATGCGTTATTGTGGGGAAGGGATTATAAAGGCTATGTGGGTGGATGAAGCTGCCGGAGCGGTGATTAACCTAGGGAATTATGTGGAGGTCCAAATATTAGACTTGGCGAGGATGGTTTTGGAGCTTACGGGTTCAGGGTCTAAGATCGAGTTTCACCCTCTTCCGATCGACGATCCAAGGAGGAGGTGCCCAGACGTAAGTAAGGCCAGGAAGCTTCTAGGATGGGAGCCGAAGACTTGCTTGGAGCTAGGTCTTTTAAGAACAACCAGGTGGTTTCATGGACACATAAGCTAGAGCTTCACCTTTTTCTGCTTAAATTAATCTAGCATATAGTAACAAGTTTTATTTGGTGGTCTCCATGAGTGGTGTATTCTTAGTTACAGGTAAAGCGTTCGCAACAAGATCATTGGCTCTCTCCGAACGATATTCGGGATGTTACGATCCTTAACGAGTCTGGCGGGGGGGCGAAAAACCGCCTTTCAAACGTGAGTCTAGAAGCTGATAAGCAGCCCAGAGTAAATGGGTTTTTATTCTAAAAGATTTTTCTAGAGATAACCTTCACAAGCCATTTATTGTTGTTTTACGATTTTGGATAGTTAGTTGAAACCAGGTTTATTCTCCAAGGTGTTACTTATTTGAAGCCAAAGAGCGAGAGCGAGATACAATCAGCTGCAAAATGTAAAAACTCAGATGTTAATATGAAGCCAACGATTGAAGCAATCGTTCCGACTATAAATGAGGGGCATGCGGTAAAGGAAGTTCTGCTGGGATTGAGTAAGTACACCGATCGAATTTTGGTGATAGACGCATATTCGAAGGATAGAACAGTGGAGATAGCAAAAAATCTTGGAGCCAAAGTTGTCATGCAAAATAGCTTAGGAAAGGGTTCTGCGCTGCGTGAGGCGTTTGATTGCGTTAATTCTGATATAATTGTAATGCTGGATGGGGATGGATCGATGAAGCCAGAAGAAGTGCCATCATTCCTCAAAGCATTGGCTCCTGGTGTAGACGTAGTGAAGGGATCCCGCTTTTTACCAGGAGGGTACTCGGAAGATTTAAGTTTAATCCGAACGGTAGGGAATTTATTATTTGTTTCATTGGTTAATTTGCTTTGGTCCACAAATTATACAGATTTATGTTATGGATTCGGGGCCTTTAGAACGGAAGCTCTTAGGAGACTGTGTCCGCATTTGGAATCAATAAACTTCGAGATTGAAACGGAGATCTTCATCAAGGCGAAAAAACTTGGGTTAAGAGTTGTAGAAGTTCCAAGCGTTGAGCTTAAAAGGCAACATGGTAAATCAAATCTAAGTTCAATTAGAGATGGATTCAGAATTTTTAGAACAATTATTAAAGAAATAGCATACAAGAAATGTTAATCCAAAAAAATTTGATTAGATAACGCATAAATTTGCGCGCGCAGAGATAAAAAGCGCGCATGCATCCCGATTGAGGCTATTTTTAGTTTCTATGATGAATATGCGTTTTATCGGTTTGGATATCCCGCTTGACGATCTAGTGGCTAGATTTTAGCAAAACCATAAACAAGTGGAGAAGGCGGCGATCTGGGGGATACTGGTATTGTTTTTGATTTACTAGCAATTTGGCTAAAGCAGTAAAAGTTTCTGTTGTTTTAAGTAGCCCAGAGGTGCTAGACATTGGATCGACAAGTACAGATCACTTAACATCGCATTTGATTTTTAACTTAGCAAAACCACAGGGGAATCCACGTTGAATTTCATTGAAATACTATTATGGTTCTTAATCGGTTTAATTGTAACATTTTATTTCGCCTACTATAGTCTAATGATATACGAAGCAAAAAAACGGAACAACATACGAAAACAAAAAATCTTTCCTAAAGTTTCGTTAGTTATTGCAACATACGATGAAGAGACAACAATACTACAAAAATTAGAGAATACAAAAAATCTGGATTATCCAAAAGAAATGTTGGAGGTCATAGTTGTAGACAGTGGTTCAAAAGATAATACAAGAGAAATTGTGGAAGATTTTAATAAGAATAATGGAGATCTCAATTTGCGACTAATGACCCAGAGGCAAAGAAGAGGGAAAGCAAACGCCTTAAACCATGTTTTGCCGCATTGCACGGGCGAAATAGTTGTAATATCTGATGCAGATTCACTCCTAGAAAGAAGTTCCCTTACACAAGTCGTGTCTAATTTTGCTGACCCAACCGTCGGGGCTGCGTCAGGAAGACAGATTCTACTTAATTCTAATGAATCTCCAGTTACAAAAATGGAGCAAAATTACAGAGGAATATTTGAAATATTACGTACTGGAGAATCCCATTTAGATTCGACGCCAATATTCCATGGAGAACTCTCAGCGTTCCGAAGAAAGTTGGTGGATGGTATAAGCGAAGACAGCATGGCCGACGATTCGGAACTTTCAATTAACGTTAGGAAGGCGGGATATAGGGCGATATATGAGCCAGAAGCTATATTCTACGAGTACGCGCCTCCAACATTTAGGGCGAGATTGAAACAAAAACAGAGAAGAGGACAAGGCCTCATACAACAATTCCTGAGAAACATAGTTCTAGTTTTTAACAGAAAATATGGCAAGTACGGTTTGGTAATTTTCCCCTGTGAAACCTTCATGCACGTAATCTCGCCGATCTTAATCACGTTAGTCGTGGTGTTGATGGCAGTCGCCGTGGCACAGAACCTAGCAATGGTTATTCCTATAATCTTATTGGTAATAGTTATACTGGCAACAGCTGCTTCATTATCCCTTCTCTCTAGAATAATTATGATAAACACAAAAATGACTATAAACCCAGTAGACATTACCGCCACATTTCTGAGCTCTCAGGTCTATTTAATTCTGAGCCTACTTGCCTTTCTGATACGAAAAAATAGACATGAATGGGAGAAAATCGAAGATATACGTACTCTCTGGAAGACAAGAAGAAATTAACTAAGGTGAACGAAACAAGAAAATCTAACCTGATCGCTTTTATCACTGCAGTACATGGTGTAGAGATGAATAGAACAAGATGAGGCTTACTAGAAATTATTAAGGGAAATTTATATTCGATTAATAAGTAAAGTGTCTTTAAAGGGATTTTGAAGGATATGCGAGTTCTCCACACATTGTTACAATTTTTTGATCGAAGAACGTGTGAGAAATATCACTGAAAGTTTGGTAAAAACTGTCAAATAATAATTTGTTGAAGATGATAAGTCTAATTGAGATAATTTGGAATCAAGAGAGATGAGCTCAGTTTTGGAGGCGTGTGCGCCCACAAAAAATGAGAGGGAAGTGATGCATCCGTGTCTTTCCTCTGCGGGTGTACAGTTGGTGAATCCATGAGAGATAAAAGTCGCAGATAAACACCGACTATGATATCTTGAAAAAGCCAGTCAATTTCCAGTGAAGATCCTCGTGGAAACGTAGCTAACATCCCTTCCTAATGCGAAGAATTTGGTAGTAAAAAACACAAATGTTTATATTTCAATGTCTCGTTGACGTTATCTCTTCTCAAGAAGCTACAAAGCAAACACGCCTAGAAAAAATAAAAGAAACCAGAAAATTCTGGTAACAACACGGTTTGTTGGGATGTAAATATGAGTGTTGTAGGAATAACATGTGCAACTTACGATAATATCGGTGACAAAATAAATCTCGCAATTGAACGCGGCGGGGGTTTCGATATAAGAGATGACGATAGTATAGTGATAAAGATTAATCTATGTGACTTTAGAATGCCTGAAACTGGAGCTGTTACGCATCCTATTTTTCTTGAAGCTACTTTGAATTATTTACGATCGTCATTTAAAAGGCTGAATATTTTCATTGTTGAAAGCGATGCAACTGTCGCTCGTCCGGATTTGTTGATACGATGGCTTGGCTTCGAGCCGATCCTAAAAAAATATGACGCTAAATATGTGAATTTAACAAGGGAAAAAATAAATAGAATGCATATTAAGGGACGTTATTTTCAAGAAATTAAGGTACCGAATATTATGGCAACATCCGATTACTTCATTTCTATGGCTAAGTTGAAAACAGCTTTGCTAACCAAAATCACATGCAGTCTCAAAAACCAGTTTGGATGTATTCCTACCCCAAGAAAAATTAAATTTCATACCAGTCTCGACGATGCGATTGTTGACATTAATCTAGGTATAAAACCGGATTACTGTATTGTAGATGGAATAGTCGGAATGGGAGGAGTAAAAGGTCCAAACCTCGGTATTCCTATAAAGGCAGGCATTGTAGTTAGTGGAAAAGACCCGGTTTCTGTTGATGCTGTATGTGCAAGAATCATGGGTTTTAACCCTTATTTAATAGGCCACATAAGAAAGGCTCAAGCATCTGGTGTCGGAAAAATTCGCTACAAGTTAGTTGGAGATAATATTTCTGGTATGAAGAAAAATTTTGAGTATAACCAATGGTATGCATGGATTCTAAGACGTATTATGTCTATGAAAGAAAAAGCAGCTCCCAAGTGATGGTACGATGAAAGTTGGGGTAATTGGTTGCGGAGCAATAGCACGAAGGGCGCATCTCCCTTCATATCGCGCACTTGGTGCTGAGATCCTTGTAGTATCAGATCTAAGAGAAGATGTAGCTAAATCTTGCGCCAGGAAATTCAATGTCAAGAAATGGTTCACAAATTATCATGAACTTTTAAAAGAAGATATAGATCTTGTCAGTGTGTGTACTCCAAATTCCACGCATGCCCCAATCACAATAGATGCCGCTAAAATGGGAAAACATGTACTTGTGGAAAAGCCTATGGCGAACAACCTCCAAGATGCAAATAACATGTTAAAAGCCTGCAAAGATTCGGGCGTTGGACTGAGTGTTATGCATAATTATCGACTATTTCCATGTGTATTAGAAGCGAAAAAACGTATAGAAGATGGGCGCATCGGTAATATAGTAAGTATACATGCAATTGGACGAGACTTCGCTCCAATGTCTTGGACCCATAGCACCTGGTTCTATCATAAATGGGGGCTACTTGAAGACTTGGGATATCACTTTGTTGATTTGATTAATTTTCTTTGCCACTCGCCGCTTGTAGATGTTAAGGTCATTGCAAGAGATTGTACAGATAATATGAACTGTTTAAATCACATTCAGGCTATTATGTTATTTGAAAATAAAATATGCACAGATCTTGATCTTTCTTGGGTTTCGGGCTCCTATGAAATGTCCTTGAAAATTTTAGGAACTGCAGGAACGCTAGAGGTGGACATCAGAAATAATAACTTACAAGAAATACATGGATACACAACACCTATTGAAGACCTGTCCAATAGCTTAAAAAAATCATTAAAAGTCGGGAAGGCAGTAATCAATAAAACATACTTCAAAGGTCCAATATTTTACAACCAGCTAGTCATAAAAAAATTTATGGAAAGTATAGTTAACAAAACAAATCTAACTGCTTCCGGAGAGGAAGGGAGAGAAGTTGTTGCTATTATGGATCTAATAAAGAAATCCTATGATGCAGAAACCAAGTAACATAAGATTTTTGTAAGGATGATTTGATTTGCGCATTTGTATGATCGTATCAGAATTTCCTCCTAAATCGGGTGGCACAGGCCATTATGTTTACAACCTATCAAAGAAATTAGTTGAGAAAGGACACAGAGTTGCGGTTATTACACGTGGATCTTGGAAAGGATTACGTATAGAACGCGTGAAAGGAATTAATTTATATAAAACGCCGTTTGTACCAGCATATCCATTTCATGTTAAAATCCATGGGATCTATGTTAGTAAGCTTTTTAGATTTCTGGAATCTAGTTTCGACGTAGTCCATTTTCATGTTCCACTTCCGCCCTCAATACGTACTTCACTACCAACTATAGTCACTGTGCATGCGCTTGTAGAATTAGAAAGAGAAATGAACAAATCAATAGATCTTCCTTCTCTAGAAAGGAAGTTATTCTCTAACTTCCATTATTCCATAGGACTAAAATTACTACGCAACGCAGATTTGATCACTACAGTATCCAAATTTGTCGCAAAGCATGTCCAGAAATATTTTGGTTATAATTGGAATGACTTACCGATCACCAGGAATGGCGTGGATACAAAGTTTTTCAAACCGGGAAAATTTCAAGAGAAGTCATCATACATTCTATATGCTGGAAGTTTAGACTATAGAAAAGGTTTGCTCGATCTAGTAACTAGTGCTAAATACATTTGCCGTGTATATCCAAATATTCCTTTTATACTCGTGGGGACTGGCCCTTTTGAGCGTCGCTTAAAAAAAACAGTTAACAAACTAGGATTATACAATAATTTTTCCTTTGTAGGAAATGTAAATAGGGATACTCTTCTCAAGTATTATCAGAAAGCATCCATTTTTATGCTTCCTTCTTATTATGAAAGCATGCCTTGTGTTCTTCTTGAAGCTATGGCATGTGGTTTACCTATAATTGCCACGTCGATTGGTGGCACGCCAGAATTTGTATTAAATGGAAAAACAGGCTTTCTTGTTCCTATGCAAGATCCTAAAGCGCTCGCAAGCGTTGTTTTGAAATTATTACGGAACAACGATTTAAGAGAAGAAATCGGTAAATCCTCCAGAGAGAGAGTTGAAAGATATTACAGTTTAGATACAATGACTGAGAAGGTATTAAATTGCTACAAATCAATTACTTGATCAGCGCAAGGTTTTAAGATCTTAAATTTGTCCGGATGGTTAATGTCAAAGTAAAAATCCGTGAACTTTTATCTGAAATCATAAGAGTGGCAAAGCGCACACATCATTTTTAATGTAAAAGGTAATAGTTTTGAATGTTCTTTTTGTATCAAGTAAATCCCTACATGATGATTCATATACCCATCGTATTTTACAACTAAAAGCGGGACTTGAAAAATTTGGAGTACGAACAAACATTCTTTGCCTTGGTAATTATCCTTTCAATACCCCCTCTATATTACAGCCATTAAATATCCCTTCGATTCTCAGGTTGATGAAAGGTTATGAAATAATTCATGGAGGAAGCACAGTTGCGTCATATGTTATAGGACTTGCAAAGTCTTTAATCAAGTCTAAAATAGTTTATGACATTCATGGCGACCCTCTTGATGAGTGCCGCTTACTCAGAAAAAATGTTTTCAATCCCATTGATAATTACCTCATACTTCAAGCGATAATTATGGAGTCGGTAGCCATTAAGCACTCAGACTACTTTATACCTTGTTCCAAAAAATTGGAACAGCACTATATTGATAAAGGTATTGAAAAAGATAGAATCAAAGTCATTAGAAACGTGGTGGATACAGAACTATTCAAGCCTAGAAAGATCAATTCAAAAAATGAAGATTTCACGGTAACTTATGCTGGTGCGTTTGAAAAATGGCAAGGCATAGATAACCTTATACTAGCAGCTAAATTACTTGAGACCACTAATATCAGATTCAAAATAATAGGTTTCACGAAAAAAGACTCCAACTTGAAAAGAAAAATAAAAAAATTATTAAATAATAAAGTGCAACTGATAGATCGAATATCTCGATCTGAACTCATTAACCATCTGAATAGTTCAGATATTTGTATAATCCCAAGAAATAACAATCCAACGACAGAAGTGGCATTTCCAACAAAATTCGCGGAATATATTGCGACTGGAAAACCAGTCATTGTAACAAGAGTTGGCGAGATATCAACATTTGTGAAAAAATACGATTGTGGATTTGTTTGTGAACCAACAGTACAATCGATTGCTGAAACGATTTTAGAGGCAAGTGAAACACCATCTGAAGTGCTCTTTGAAAAAGGTATAAACGGCAGGCGACTTGCGGAAAATGAGTTTGACCAGCGTGTTATCAGCAAGCAATATTTGGAATTTCTATCCACTATGAAGTAACAAAAGGTCGAAGGAAGTTGGCAAAGATTAACAAATATACTACGATTTTAACTATTGCAATAATATTTTGGGCTATTTACTTTTTATCAATTGGCGTTGCTAACCCAATCTATTTGAACATGAAAAACACTGATCCATTAGCTATGATTCGCTCTCTCTTCCCATTATATTATATGGCTGTAGCACTTTTTGTCTTTTTTTGTTTCGGTTGCGTGTTATTTAGAATCAGAAACAAGTATATCCACATCGCATTGCTGGTTCAGCTATCTGTGATGCTCTGGTTAACGCCTTACTACCTATCAGGTTTCTCATATGTTAACGACAGTCTCTATCATGTAGGTGTCTCGAGTAACATACCAGAAGTGCTGAAAGGTTATGTCACTTCTGACATTTATGACTATGGCAAAGACTATCCGCTTAGTTTTGTTTTCAATAATTTATTCATGGAAATATCAGGGGTCGATCCCTTCACATATGCTTACTTGATTTACCCTACGTTATATGTGATTACTATTATCTTATTATTGTATGCATTTATTTCTCGATTCCTTGAGCATAGAGTCGCTTTTTTGTCCATAATTTTCGCAATATTGGGATTAGGATATGTAGCTCAGATACACGTATCACCTCGCTCAGCAGGCACAATACTACTTCTGGTTGCTGTCATACTCCTTATTTCCTTCAGAGACATCAAGAGTCACGCACTTGGGCTTCTAGTGTCTTTCCTTATGATTGCTACTCACCCCATATCCCCGCTGATCTTAGTCCTCTTTTGCCTAGCGTTGTATATCACCAAGTTTGCTTCTCGTCATGTTAGATCTTGGTTTTCAACTTCAGGGATAATCTCAATCTTTGTCGCGTGGTTTGCTTATACTTTCTTTGCAATCACGCGTAGGGGAGCAGATATAGCAGAGGCACTTTATAAAATAGTGACTCTAGAATTTGCCACAGAACTTCAAGATATCACGACGAGAGCGAGCAGTGTCCATTACCTTTATCCAGAGATTAATATTCTAAGTAAAATCGTAGATTATAGCATTCTCATCATCGCTTTGATACTCATTGGCCATTTAATTGCGATTTTTTATTCTATCGGCCTAGATCCTACAAAAGGAAGAAAGGAATTACTTCTTGAAGTTAGGAGTAAGATACGTTTTGAAGAGCTCTTTTTCTTGGCTACAGCGCTTTTATGTTTCCCATTCTCCATTCTTCTCAATCTTAGTGGTCAAGGGGTGGGTGGGCTTTACGAACGAAGTTATTTTTACTTTGTTTTCACAATTGCAGTGTATATAGGGTTAAATGTACAGGGTAAAAAGATTTGCAGCTTACGGAGAACATGGAAAAAATATTTGATGTTTTCATTGGTAGTATGGTTTACGTTCATAGCGCTAATATACCCATTAAAAGCATATCCAAATTATAGTTATGAAGCATATCCACCATCTGAGGGCCTCGGAATGCAATTTGTCAGTTCTAGCGTTAGACTGAATGGAAAAATGATCAGCATGTATTTATACTTTCAGTTGGCTTCATATATAAGTCCTGAGACTCATTTCAGCTCCGATTATTATGAACTATCGGATTTTTCAGTTAGTAAACCCTATCCAGAAATTATAGTATTTCGCAAATCGATGTACTTTGATATTGCCCTTAGATACGACTTGTCTCTTAATGACAATCGTTACTTACAAGCAATTAGTGAAGTCAATAACCTCACTGATTTTAATAGGGTCTATTCAAATCCAACGTTCAATGTTTACATCAAGACCTTCGGTTGAGTCCAGAAATCACTTAGATTTCGAATCTTACTTACGTTTAATTTCAAGGATGAAACTAGGTTCTGAAGTTACTCAAGCCGTAAATGTTTTTTTAGAGGGGTCGAGCGAATTATAACGATAACTCAGATGTGTGCAGATGATGTGTACGTGACACGAAGACTATTCCTTGTTAAAGCCTGTTTTAGGGAAAAACAAATGTTAGTTAATGCTAAAAAATTATGAGCCCATGTTAAGGAACAAGTGTACTCAGATCAAAATACTTTATTAGTCGCGCCCGTCAACATTAAAAACCTCTGAAAAGAAATAAAGTTGTAATTACCGCGTATCTAGACATTGATCAGGAAATACAAAAATATACGTTATAATCAATTGTGCGGGTTTAATGAGTCCCAATAATTCCATGTCACAGTTTCAATAGAGATGCGCGCGCATCAAAAAAAGTCCAAAAGCAGTTAAGTTACTGGAGGACAAGGATTTTTGCGACCGCGTGGATTGGATATATCCTATTCTCTCTAACTAGAGCAAACATGTCTATTGTGATACCCAAAATTATGTTGTAATATATTTTTATATAATTTAGCTCGTGGGTTGGAGGAGATACTGTTTTGTGTAGGTCATGGTCGGCTTTTCAGAACCGTCCTTGTAGAAGAGACACCAATAAAATTCGCTAGGATGCGTTGGCTCATTCTGCATTTGCCAAATAAACCAGTGATATTTATGAGTTGCGAACCATGCGAAAACATCATCGAAGTGCTGTTGCCAACCACTCGGCGGAGAAATTGAACTATCTGAAGGATAAGGAACGCCAAACTCTGTTATTATCAAAGGAATATTAAGCGTGTCTTTGAAGTAGGTTTCTGCTCTTTGCATTAATTGTTCCCAATAGTATTTCTTGTTTGAATCGTATTGCGTCCACTCCGAAGTGTCACTTGATCCCCATATATACCCTCTGATCGCCCATGCAACATTAACCCTATTCACTTTCGGCTGGTTTTCGATAATGTATCCATAACCTTTAATTAATCCCGCATCTACGATTATCAAATGATTAACATTTTCAACTAATCTAATAGCATCAATACATTTTTCCGAAAATTCTTTGTAATTTTGTCCGAACTCTGAAGGTGTCTGATAACCTCCATAGTTATCGTTAAACCAACTAAAGACAACATGAGGCTCATCTGCGTATCTACTCGCCATATACCTAAATACCTGTATCACATAGTTTTGGCTGTTCTGTTGTGGAGAAGATTTTCTCCAAAAATCGGTTCTCCATTGATCCGCAGAAACTCCATACTGCAACCATGATGGAATCAGGTAACTTTGAGTTGGATTCATGTTGAGCTGAATAACAAAATAAAGTCCCAAATTTTTTGCCCATTGAATCCGTGCATCCAAGATTGAAGCAAAATAGGATTCATTAATAATGCCTTCTGTTGGCATCATATCTTTCATCCACACATGAACTTTCAAAGCGTTTAGACCATAATCCTTTATTCGCTGAACCAATGGTTCCGTTGCCCAGATACCGGATGAGTCGCATAAATGTCCACCTCTAAACATCACCTCATTTCCTAGGTCGTCCTTAATAAGCTGTCCGTCAGTGTGAATCGGTCTCACCATTGGTGTGAATGAATAACTAATCATGCCATAAGACGAGATAGTCTGAGGAATTTGTAAACCTAGAGTTGGTATAACAAAATAACTAATGAAAAGAATTGCTGCAATTGGACAAATATAAAACAATTTTTTTTCCTTCAACAATCCTCTCGTATTCAAATAAGCTACCACCTTAACCGCTATATGCCAGTGCGTCCCAAATATATTGTATCGTAAGTATTAATAAATTTTATTGCGTAGTAGTCTGACACAAATACGCAAAATCAACTATACGCGACTTACCAAAATGCGCGTACACATAAAAAGGTTTAGAGTTTAATATGAGTAATAAAGAAGAATTGAAATGAGGAAATTAATGCTATCTTTAATTGCGCTGGACTGGAAATTAAAAGAATACGTTATGGCGCGTTGGTGGGATTTCCCAGGCATGTTTTTTATTTTTGTCAAGACTTTATAGAAAAAATATTAAATAAAATTGAGGATGTTTTCAATGAATTCCACAAAATTCATTCACTGTTTTCCCGCTTTTCATGTGTTTTTGAGGTAACTTGCGAAAAGACATCACAATTACACTTTGAAGTCACAAAACCTGAGGG
>Ga0209427_10007848_pt1 | contig 12041 bp, 10 predicted proteins | sample DeeMarSWOR136_30_FD_187465 | JGI IMG/M metagenome (GOLD analysis project Ga0209427, IMG submission 187465) | Marine sediment microbial communities from White Oak River estuary, North Carolina - WOR-1-36_30 (SPAdes) (version 2) | ecosystem: Environmental > Aquatic > Marine > Intertidal zone >... | reverse complement strand
ATTTCCTTTGGCTAGGACTGACTTTAAAATATCTTGGTTTTTTCTTGCTACCAACGACTTTAAACTCACCTGATAGAAAAACCTGTCCTTCTTCCAAAGTTTCCCACGTTGGTGCTTCATTCTCTTTAACACCAAGTATGTGGAAATAGTTCTGGGGATTAACCAGTTTTTGTTGTTCTTCCTGCCACTCATCATCCAAGTCCGTGAATTTCTTAAGTCCATCTCTCAAGAAACATAATACAAAACGAAAAAGGTCGGTACTCAGTTTCTCATCAATTGTGATTCGACATACTCGCACTTTGTTTTTTTCTCGTTTCATTTATCTTACCTTCGTATCGGCGCGAGAATTCCTACTCATAACATTGTTTATTTGATTACTTTTACGTTGCTGGCTCTTAGCCGTGGGCGAGTTTTGTCAATTTCAAACTCGACCTTCTGTCCTTCTTTGAGTTCATATAAAGCACCTATGTCTGAATGATGGACTAGAATGTCTTCTCCGCCTTCATCTGCCTCTATAAATCCGTAGCCTCTACCATGGACCCATCTTTTTACTTTGCCTTTCAAGGCGTTTTTCACCAAATAGGTGATTTACATATCTATTATAGAAGTAGGTACTAAGAATTTTCGGTCTGTTAACTTAGTCTGAACTTTTTCAAAATGGAAAGCAGAGGAGAATGGTCGGGAGAGCAGGATTTGAACCTGCGACAGCTCGGTATCTGTGGCCTGTGCAGGCTAGAATGAAGACCACCATTGGTAGACCTCTACAGCGTCTCCGCCAGCCAAGCAAGTTAGCCAGCTCGAGAGCTCTGCCAGGCTGAGCTACCTCCCGACAAAAACCATAGGATAAGACTAAAAGATTTATGTGTTTTGGAATCTTAGATAGTTTTAATTCTGAAAACGCGTTTCAGCGTCTTCGGTGAATATGGCAAAGGAGTGTATGTGTTGAGAACTATTGGTGTGGTAACCCCGGGTGGAGATGCGCCGGGAATGAACGCTGCCATCCGAGCTATTACGCGAATTGCCCATGCAAACGGCTTTCAAGTTCTGGGTTTTGAAAGAGGTTGGGATGGCTTATTGACCAATAATTTTAAGCGCTTGACCCCTCGCTCGGTTGGTGGTATAATCCAGTTGGGCGGCACCATGCTTCACACATTGAGGTGCCCGAATTTTGAAAAAAAGAAAGGAATAAAAAAGGCGATTAAAACACTGGCTGTAAACAAGTTGGATGGCTTGGTTGTTATTGGCGGTGACGGGTCCTTCAGAGGTGCCCTAGACCTAAGCAGGGGAAGCGACACGCCAATAATTGGGGTTCCTGCTACAATAGACAATGACGTTTTTGGAACAGATGAAACAATTGGTTTTGACACAGCGGTGAACACTGCAGTAAGAGCGATAGATCAGATTCGAGACACAGCAATTTCGCACGAACGAATTTTCATCGTAGAAGTTATGGGTCGCAAAAGAGGTTTTCTGGCGTTGGACGTGGGCATCACGGTGGGGGCTGAAGTAATTCTCGTTCCTGAGAATGAGTGTAAAATAACCCAAATTCTTCAAGTTTTGAGAGAAAACGCGCGCAAGGGAAAAAAGACGGGAATCATAGTAGCAGCTGAAGGCATCGGCGACACTGCAGCGCTTTCCAAGGAAATCGAGAAGCAGACAGGTTCCGAAGTTAGGTTATCCATTCTGGGGTATGCGCAAAGGGGCGGCAGTCCCACAGCGCGCAGTCGACTCTTAGCCAGCCTCTTCGCTGAAAAAGCCGTTAATTTGTTGTGCCAAGAGCAGGGAAACAGGGTTGTTGGCCTACGTAGTGGTTTAGTTTCAAGCATAGAACTGCAAGAGTCGTGTGAAACACGAAAGTCTCTTGATCCGAGTTTGCTGGAACTAGCTGAGATGCTAGCAACGTAGCTGCTTCTTTGAATTCTTTCAGATCAATGATTCATAGATTTTTAAGGTTTCTTCAGCGGCCTTTCGCCATGTGAAATATTCCAGAACTCTTTTGCGTCCGTTTTCACCCCAATTTATCGCTTTTTCGGGGTTTTTAAGTGTCTCTTTTATTCCCCAAGCTATATCCGCAGGATCTCCGCCATTAACATGTACGCCGTTCTGGTCTGGACCAGAGCTTATGATTTGCTCTTTGAAACCTACCACGCCTCGTGCTCCCGCAACCACTGGTTTTTCAAGCGCCATAGCCTCCAAGCTAACTATGCCAAAGGGTTCGTATGTGGATGGAAATATGCATACGTCTGAAGCGACGTAATGTAAGATTCTCTCGTCTTCAGGAACAAAATCAAAACGATAAACTATCTTGTCTTTTATGCCTAATCTTCCCGCGGTTTCTTCAATATCTGTTTGTTCTTCTCCTTTGCCCAAAATTACGAGTTTAGTTTTAGGATATTCCCTTAATACATTGGGCATTGCCTGCAACAAGTTTCTGACACCCTTTACCCATGTGAGCCTTCCTATGAAAAGAAGCATGTTCCAGTCCTTTGGCACCTTGTATAGCTTTCGTATTTTCTCGGCATCCTCTTGTTTAATTTTGCGTGGATCATAACGATGTGGGTCTACGCCATTCCAAACCACGCTGATTTTGGATTGTGGCCACCCATGCTTTATCAGATCTTCCTGCATTGCGTAACTCACGGTTATTATTTTGTCCGCACCCTGAGCCATAGCGCTTTCCAAATGAGATACCACTTCGGACCCTTGACCTCCGCTTCTTCCCCATTCACTGCTGTGTGTGTGGAAAACCACTGGAATCTTTGATTCGTTTTTAATCACAAGACCTGCCACGCTGCTTAGCCAATCGTGAACACAGACAACGTCGAAATGGTACTTTTCTTTTTTTATTAGCCCGTTGAGAAATTTTGTGGCGCCTAGAATGTTGTAAATGAAAATATCGTTGAAGAGTCTAATGTTTGTTCCCCATTTCTTTAAGTCATCAACTACGAAGAATGGAAAAATGTTGCTTGCATCTGCAATTAAAGGTCGATGAACCTCTACTCCCCGTAAAATTTCTCTGGTTTTCAGGCTACCATCGTTAAGTGTGAAAACCGAGACGTCATGGCCTATATCGACAAATTCATGTGCCAAGTATTCAGCGTAAGTACCTAAACCTCCGACAAGCCTAGGCGGGTATTCCCAAACAAAAAAACCGACTCTCAAAACTTTCACCAAGTTTGCGATTTTAACTATTTCTGAAAGCTTATTTATAGCTTCTCTCAAAGTTCGGAAACAGGATTACGCAGTCGATATTTTTTTCCGAAGCTTTACCCATAGACTAACAAAAAAAAGGAAAGAGTAAAATTTACTTTTGAAAGGGGTTGATAGAAAAATTAATGTAAAATCTGAGGTATTTATTTGTACAGGTTCAAGTGGCTTTGTCTTCTTCCATTATCCAGCTGGGTTGAACTGGTCTGGAGCAAAACCGTTATAAAAAAGAAGTTTGTTGAATTGAGATAAGAAGCTGAGATTTGAGGCAGAATGGCCCAAGCTGTTTCTTATTCCATAGCAACAGAGATACCAGCCAGTTACATGGAAAAACTATTTGTCTTTATTTACACACAATATTTGCTTCCTCAGAAGCAGCGGTTCACTAACTTCTACCGTGAATCAACAAACGGCATTCCGTTCATCTCTTACACGGTTCTCGATACAAAGGGAAACCCCAGCCTCAAAGCGGAAGTCAAAGGAACTATTCCGGTAAAAGTCAAACTAGTTCCCCTTGACATAGGAGTGTCTGCCACAGCTATAGAAGAAGCAAGACAAGATATTGTAATTGCCGTAGAGACATTCGAGGTAAACGCAAGGAAAGCAACGTTATACTTTGCTTGGAGAGAAGGCGAAGACATAGTCCCAGAAGAACTTAAGAAAAAGGAGAAGTCCTTCCGTCGTATGTTTTTTGAAACTCAAATTCTGTTTTTCGTTTTGTTCGTAGGTTTTGGTATGGTAATTTTTATAGTCTTAGCCTCATTTTATCCAGCCACTTTCTGGATTGCGCCGATAGTTCTCATAGCAGTCCAGTTTATTTTCGTCTTTTACTCCAGCAACTTTATTTCCAGAACAGCTGATTGGCACATCACTAAAGCCAACCCCATCATACATCTTCTGAAATACAACTTGCCCATTATATCAAACGACGAACTCAAGCTGACCCTCCCGCGAAATAAAGTCTTAGCGATAAAAAAAGAAATCTACAATGAAATTTTAGCCAAACGGGGTGAAATTGACTGTGTGGAAGCCCAAAAAGTCTTTGAGAAATTTGGAATAACCTGTGAATCTGAGAATCTTGCGGTCAAAAAAGTAAATGTTTATGATCTCGTGCACAAGGTGTCGGACAAATTTGGTTTTTCAGTGCCTAAAATCGTGGTAGCAAACACCATGGTTCCGAATGCTGCAGCATCCGGACCAAGCCCAAGTCGCGGAGTAATTTTAATAACTACGGGTCTTCTCGTTCAGCTTGAGGAGGAAGAAGTCATCAGCGTGATAGGCCACGAGTTCGGCCACCTTAAGGGACGAGACCCTCTTCTTCTTTATGGATTGACTTCTGCCGAGTTTCTTTTCCGATTTTATGTGTTGTTTAGACTATTCCCCTTAATTTTCACTTCCTTTCTATTTTTCGCTTACTTCTGGGCTGTAATGATGGTAATATACTTCATTGCCAAATTCTTCGAAGCACGCGCTGATTTAGTATCTGCAATCAAGATGGGGCGACCAGCAGTTTTAGCAAGTGCTCTTGAAAAAATCGGTTTCCAACGGCTTCTCTACGAAAGAACCCCATCCTTTAGGCTTCAAGAATGGCTAGGTTTAGATCCACACCCACCCATATATTTCAGAGTAGACCGCCTGCAGAAGCTTAAATCCCAGAAAAAAATTAAGCATCCGCTAATTCAATCAATAAAAGATGTTATGATAGGATTCAAAGAGAGTTTATAAACGAGTAGCAGAACCACATTGGCAGGACATTTAATTTTTCGGAAGAGTGACGCGTTTCTGGCATGCGAAAAACCCAAACAAGAATAGAGGTCGTGCGTTTTTGAATCACATATGTAGACACCTGTAAGCCCACAGGTTCTGTCTTAAGCATCAGCTAGTGTGGGCAATAAAAAAATCGAGCTTCGAAAGAGGTTTTTCGAAGACGGTTCGAATATGTCGTTGTTTGCCTTGTGAAATCAAGAAACAATATAAATCGGCTCAATCGAAACTAGAAAGATGCGTGGCAAAACAAAAAAGAAATAAAGCTTATGAGCAGAGTTAAGCCATTTGGCGTTAAAGGAGAAAACTCCTGCGTTGAAGCTAATATACATTGCTATTGATGGTATGGGCGATTTGCCAATTCCAGAGCTGGGAAACAGAACCCCTTTAGAAGCAGCTACAACTCCTAACATGAACTTTCTCGCTAATAATGGCAAGACTGGATTAATGTACACAGTTAGAAGAGGCGTTGCACCTGAGAGCGACGTAGCTGTAATCTCGCTTTTGGGATATGACCCGTTCGAGTATAGCACGGGGCGTGGCATAATCGAAGCCGTCGGAGTAGGCATCAACGTAAAGGACGGGGACTTGGCGCTAAGATGCAACTTTGCCACTCTGGGGAAAGGAAAAACTATAATCGACCGCAGAGTGAGAAGAACCCTCACTACTGAAGAGGCAACAGAGCTAACCGAAGCCGCCAACCATGAGATAACTTTGGAGTCGTGCCCATCAACTTTTGAGTTCAAGAACACGCTGGGACATCGTGCGGTTCTCGTTTTAAGAAGCAAACAAAAATGCCTTTCAAGCAAAATAACTAACAGCGATCCCGCCTACACCAACATAAATGGAATAGGAGTAGCTACGCCTAATGTGGAAATGATTCTTAAAAAAAGCCAGCCGCTAGATGACACGGAAGAAGCGCGTAACTCCGCGAACCTTGTAAACGAGTTCATCGATAAAGCGCATGTACTTTGGGAGAATCACGCTGTGAACAAGAAACGCGAATCGGAAGGCAAACTGAAAGCGAATTGTGTTCTCACGCGAGACGCAGGAAGTCAACTGCCTAAACTATTCAACATAAACGAGCGCTACAACGTAAATTTTGCAGCCCTTGCGGATATGCACGCAGAAAGAGGAATAGCTCATTTGGCTGGGATGAAGGCAGCTCTCTTGCCACCGCCATCAGGGGACCTTGAAAGAGACTGTAAAATCCGAGTTAATAAACTGCTTGAGGTGCTCCCTAACTTCGACTGCATTTACATTCACCTTAAAGGTCCAGATGAGCCAGCTCACGATGGCAACTGCTACAGGAAAACCGAAATAATATCAGCAATCGATAAATACTTCTTTGGGAAGCTCCTAAAGGAAATCTCATTAAAAGAACATATTTTATGCGTAACTTGTGACCATGCAACGCCTTGCGCTTTGAAAGTGCATAGTGACACGCTAGTTCCCGTGCTCATATCAGGCGGAAAAGTAACCGATGAAAGGGGTGGCAAATTCTCTGAAAGAAACTGTAAAAGCGGTAGCCTAGGCGTCTTGGACCAGGGGTGCGAATTAATGCCGAAACTCATGCAGATGCTGAAAAACAAAGGTTGAATCGCACGGGTGTTTCGTCTGAGTTAAGCCTAGAAGCTGTTTTCTAAGGTTTTTCGTGAGCTTCCAAACAACCACATTTTGCCTTTTGCCAATTCTATTATGGCGTCTCGCGAGGGACCCAAATCTTTTCCGTCAAAATTTAAATGCATTGGACTTTCGGCTTAACACCCGAGTATTGAATCTCAGACTAAACAGATAACCGCGATGTTAAATGACCGGAAGGCATCTATGCTTTCAAAATAATGGAGCAAAATTTACATATATGCCTACACTCAAAATCTATGAGGTGCTAGCTTTGACATGTTACTTCCGGCATCTTGGAAAAGTTTTTGAGAAAACAGGGATAAAGGTCAATTCTCAAAATAGGATGGAAATCGACAAGATAATCCGTAATCTTGTAGGCGCAAATTCCATGAATTGTTCTGTTACTTGGAGAGAAGTGAAAAATCGCGTTTTGGAAGATGAAGCAGGTTTCGTTTCGATTTTAAAGGAAAGTTGGGAAAAAAACAAAAGCTGATTTTAATTACTATTTGAATATAGCATAAGTTTGAGAAAATAGTTATAATGTACAATCGAAATGAAATAAATCTCAAAAACCGCGTCGTACTCTTAAATAAAACTGCAAAGAACACAAAAGTGAGGGAATAAGAGTAAACAGAAACATATTGATTTTCTCCGACGGCGGCGCCAGAGGCAACCCCGGACCCGCTGCCATAGCCTTTTTGATTCTGTCAGAGACCGGAGAGGTTTTAACGACAAACTCGTGGTTTATCGGCTCACACACGAATAATCAGGCTGAATACAAAGCGTTAATTGCGGCACTAGAGTCCGCATTAGACCTCAGCGCAGAGGAAGCTACATGTCATCTCGACAGCGAATTGGTCACCAAACAAATTACTGGAGAATATCGCGTTAAAAACTCTGAGCTAAGAAAAATGTGGAACAAAGTTCAAAAACTGAAAAGACGCTTCAAGAAAATCAGTTTCGCACACGTGCCCCGTACCAATGTTCACATTCAAAAAGTAGACGCGCTTGTTAATGAAACGTTAGACCAAGAGCGGGGCTAGCGCTTTCTTTATAATTAACAATCCTATTCCTAACATGCAGGGTAAAGAACACATATGTTTGTTCACACAAGCATTCGGACAAGCAACATGGATCGGTCAATCGACTTTTACACAAAACTTCTCGACCTCATTTTGCTCAGTCGGCGAGAGATACCACAGAATAATGCCGAAATTGCTTTTCTCCAAGACCTCCAAGCAAAAGGCGCTACTCTTGAGTTGACGTTCTATCGTGAACAGAAAAAGTTCAGTCAGCCTGATTATGAAAACCGCGTGTTCGACCATATAGCCTTTGAAGTCAAAGACGTGAACCAGACAGTCAAGGCAATGAAGAACGCGAGAGTCACGATAACTGATGAACCGTTTAGGCTTAGCCCTAGAGGTTCGTTGATAGCTTTTGTAGAAGATCCTGACGGAACGCTAATTGAGCTGATTGAGCGAAAGTGACATTTGGGTTGTCATAGATTAATAAAGATTTTTAATCTATGTTAATCGGTTGTTCGTATTGTGGCTCAAGTTTCTTGATGGGTCACTCACGACTTCTCTGGTTTTAACTTTGAAAACTTGGTCGTGGCATGCACAGTTTATATAAACTGCTTGCTTCAGTGAAGTTCTATTATTTTTCCTAAATTAACAGTAGTTGAGGTGCGAAAATTATTTATGATGTATAAGTAAATTCTGAAAGGTTTGATAACCAATCTGATTGGCTCAAGGGATATTGCGGAAGACGTTGGATACGCTAAAAACATGAAGCAAAGTCTACAATTGGAGTGGAGAATCTGTACGGGCGCAAAATCAATGATGCCTTAAACTCGCTGTCATCGAAAAAACCGTTAAAATATACTATGTACCTTGCCGCAATCATAATTTTCCTCGGTTTAATCCTTCTACCACCTATCATCGGTATCTTCACGAAGGGAGATACACTCCAACAAGTTCTCGATCAGCCTTCACTTATGAATCGCTCACTTATTGCAGTGACTAACTCTTTCATAATAGCCTTGCTCGTTTCAGCATTTGATGTTGTAGCTGGCATCCCATTGGCGTGGCTCATTACACGGGGAAAATCTCGATGGTTGAAAATCCTCGATACGCTGGCAGACATACCATTTATCGTGCCTACCTCCGCTCTTGGCTATTCACTGCTACTTTTCTGGAACGGACCACAAGGTATATCCGCTTTATTTGGCAGTTCACTTGTCTCTCCAGGATGGTTGCTCATCGGTTTGCTTCAATTCACTTTTTCTTATCCCATCGTGGTGCGGGTAATGGTTGGGGCCTTGTTTGACTACAAAATGGAGTTCGAAAGGGCATCTAGAACCTTGGGTGCTTCGCCATTTACAGCGGTTAGAACCGTAACGTTGCCAATACTTAGACCTGCGCTTTTAGCCTCGTACATTCTTTCGTTCGCTCGTTCTCTCTCAGAAACCGGCGCTACATTCATAGTCGCAGGGCTCTTTGAGAACGGTCCAGTTTTCCTCCAGAACTTGAAGAATGAGTATTCAGCAGGTGTCGTTAGTCAAGTCGTGTATGAGGGCTCTACTGTATTCGCAAGCTTAATACTGATAATCGTATCACTTTCGATTTTTGCTTTTCTACGTGCGTTTGGTACACGACTGCGACTGCCAATCAAAGGAATATGGCCAAGCTTTGAAAGAAAACTAAGCTACGCGAAAGCTGAAACTTCAAGAAACTCAATCACGTTAATAGTCTTTTTCTTTATAATCCTCTTACCATCTCTGTTCGTGGCTTTGCCAGCCTTCCAGGCACTGGTTAACGGTACTCTTTCAAACGCAGTTTCAGGATCAGGTATATGGAGCACATATTGGCAAAGCTTGATTTTTTCGTATGCGCTGGCTGGAATCGTTACGCTGATTAGCTTTGTGATTGGGCTGCCAATGGCAATGATGATTGCTAGAAAAAGATTTGGAAAGTTCACCTCAACGGTATTTGATATTCTAATCAACGTTCCTCTAATAGTACCATCGATAGCACTTGGAGTTTCCTTGAAGTTCTTCTGGCAAAGCTTCTCCTTTGTACCTGAATTCTTGCTCCTCGTATTCGCGCACTTGGTAATTACTTACCCCTACTTCGTAAGGTCAATGACCGCGGCCTTTGAGCGCATAAGCATCGACATGGAAGAGGCAGCAAGGACATTAGGGGCAAAGCCGTTTGGCGTTTTCAGAACTATCATGTTGCCGTTAACAAAGTACTCAATCCTTTCAGGGGCAATAATGGTCTTCACGCGAAGCATAAGCGAAACCGGCGCAACTTTGGCCGTCGTAACAACGTTGCAGACAGCGCCCGTGGTTATTGTTAATTGGGTGAAACAGGTTGTTCCTGCCACGCCTTCGGAAATCGGGCTTGGCTGTGGCGTGCTCATACTACTGTCCCTTGCAATACTGCTGTTGTTGAGGTTTGTAACCCGAGGAAAAAGGATCTATTGACATGCCAATTTATAACTCAGACAACCATACTGTAAAATCGAAAGGAGAAATCAGCTATGCCTGAAGTCCGCGTGGTTAACTTAACCAAAAAGTTTGGACACATAACCGCCCTCAACAACGTCAACTTAACAATCCACGACAAAGAATACTTTTCTCTGCTAGGTCCAAGCGGATGTGGAAAAACCACGCTGTTGAGGCTAATCGCAGGGCTAATCGAACCTGACAACGGCGAAATTTACATCGACAAAAAAAGAGTTGATGATGTACCACCAGAAGACAGGGAAATTGGATTTGTTTTCCAAACCTTTGCGCTTTTTCCTCACATGAGCGTCTGGGATAACGTAAACTACGGTCCAAAAGTAAAAAACTTCAGCCCAAAAGAGTCTGGAACCATAGTGCACGAGGTGCTTGAGCTGGTCAAGCTTCACGAACGGCTAGACGCGTACCCAAACGAGTTAAGCGGCGGCATGATGCAGCGGATAGCCGTTGCACGAGCACTTGCAGCTGGCGCAAAGATCTTGCTTTTGGACGAGCCGTTGGGACAGTTAGACGCAAAAGTGAGAAACGAGATTAGGTACGAGATGAGGAAAATGGCAAAAGACCTAAAGCTAACAGCTATCCATGTCACACACGACCAAGCTGAAGCCATGTCTATATCCGACAGGATTGCAGTAATGAAAAAAGGACAGATAATGCAGGTAGGAACACCGCAAGAGCTTTATATGAACCCGAAAAGCCTTTTCATAGCACATTTCATCGGAGAATCAAACTTTCTAGAAGGCTCAATTGCAGATGTAACCAACGACAAATTAGCTATTGAGCTTCGGGGCGGAGCAAAAGTGCACGTTTTCGGAAAGGGACTTACGAAAGATGAAAGGGCTGTCGTGGTAATAAGACCTGAAGTTTTAACTGTCGAAAAGAAATCGTATCAGGGAAAAAATATGCTTCAAGGCGTGGTTGAAAAAATCACTTTTGAAGGCACATTCATAAGGTACGTATGCAGACTTGAAAGCGAGGATGTCGTCGTAGTGATCAAACCTTCCTTAACGGAGAAGTGGTTTGACGTGGGAGAAAGCATTAACCTAAGCTTCCAGCCTGAGAAAGCACATGTTTTTTCATATCCAGAAGCTGGTTTAATGGAAGAAATAGCAATCTAAACAATTCTTTATAGCCCAAGCTCATGGTTACTCGATCACGGATTGTCACAGCTACTGCTTAGTATTATGCTGCATAAACCTCTCTTCAAGCTATCTAACTGTTTTTTCAATGCAATTTCCAGACTAAACTCAAGTTTTATCTGCGTTTAGTTGATTTGATTTATAAACCGCACATTCTGATAGTCGTCTGAAGGTGTACTAGCGAAAAGCCGCAGTTGTTGCATGTTTACTTTTTTCTCCTAATAACAGAAACTGAAAGCACACCCACAACCAGCAATATTACTCCAATTACGACAGCGTAAAAAACTACTGGTTCCAACCCGAGAATTTGAGGCTGCCACAAATTCGTCTTGTCAACTACGCTATGCATCTTATACTCTGGATATTGTGAGACACCTTCAAGCAGAACACCTGTAGTTTGGTCCCAATAATATTTAGTCTCAGAGGTAGCCGCTATAACAACGCTCCGCGTGGCACCTGCGTATGTTCCTTCTTCAACGTCAGTTATAGTTATGTTACCCACATTTTTGTCGAAGAAAACATCACTGACATTCAAGTTTGCAGGGATTATGAAGTCGTCTCCAAGTTGACCTGTTTCTAAATTCAGGGTTGCCTTTTGAGGTTCTAATGTGCCATCAGAGAATTTAACTTCTATGTCAAGGGTAATTTGAGTTCCTTGAACAGTGTCCACTTTCATTTTCGCCCATGTAACATCATGCTTCTCGGGAGGGGCTCCAGTAACAGTTACTTGATATTCTATCAAATCGCCAGTTTTTACACCGACCGAAACCTCGCCTGATGCG
>Ga0209427_10007847_pt1 | contig 12042 bp, 9 predicted proteins | sample DeeMarSWOR136_30_FD_187465 | JGI IMG/M metagenome (GOLD analysis project Ga0209427, IMG submission 187465) | Marine sediment microbial communities from White Oak River estuary, North Carolina - WOR-1-36_30 (SPAdes) (version 2) | ecosystem: Environmental > Aquatic > Marine > Intertidal zone >... | reverse complement strand
CCAAGCAATGTCGTTTAAAATGGGGAGGGTATAGGGGGGATTATTTGAGAGATACATCGTGAGTATAGTCCGCTAATGGAACTAGAAGCGATTTATATATATGCGTAGTCTAGGTGTGGAGAATGTAGTTGCAATCGTCAGCGTTACCAGCTATTTAGTTTACGGCTTCCCGGCCAACAATCACAATGAAGCGACAGCGGGTATCACTGGTATTAAGCTGAGAAAACACGCCGTTCTTTCCTTTGATTAAGAATTATTGGGAACTACTGGACTTTAGCGATGATGTCCCGATACTGTTCTTCAGGGAACGCCTTCAGGGTCTCAGTGTGGACTTGGCCTAGGCTCGCTATCTTCAGGATTACAGTCGTTGCAGCTTCATCACTGGGGAACTCGACAACAACTACTAGGTCGTACCGGCCCATAGTGAGATAGAAACCGGTCACCTTCCCGCCAACAGCCTCGACGGCTTTCTTAAACGTGTCCAAGCGCTGGGGCGACTCTTTGACATTTAGAATACCCTGATTTGTCCAGTTAACAAGCATAATATAACTTGGCACAGTATACTCCTTGAAAGTAGATTGATATTCGTTATCTTCTGGCAAATAGTTCTTTCAAATATAAGCACCACCTCCTTTCAACATTAAAAAAGGCACCAGCCAACGCTATATTTATTAGCGGTTACTCATGCCCCATTGTCATCACCTTTATCCCCGCAACACGCATTAGAAGTATTCAGTTGTCAAGGATATGTCATATCATGCAAACTAATTATATTCCTCTCTTAGCATTTGTCAACACTTCAAACTAACCATTCCACCAGACGCGTTTAAAAGTCATATATATTCCAACTCAAGCGATGTCGTTAAAAAATGGGGAGGGTATAGGGTTGTTAAAAGAAAGCGATCAGAGAGATGCATTTTGAGCACAGTCCGTTGCGGAAGCCGGAACCGGTTAATGCTTGGCATAGTCATGCCAGTCGGCTTATAATATCTGCCTTTGGCTGCTAGTTACTACTGCATAAATATCGTGATTTTTGTCCAATCATGCACAAAAATATTCGATACCATTTGCATTTTCTACTAAGTAATAGTTACCGCTCATCGGGTTAATCTTTGGGAGAAGATAGCTCTGCTTGGTAGCCGAGGCGACCTTTAGTAGCTATGATCAGAACGATCGCGATGGTCCAGTAGACGATGGTTTTTAGAACTATAAAGTCATCTATCCCGGAAAGAACATCATCCGGCATCGGGAAGTGATTCCATATAATATTTGTCGCTTGGTGGAATAGCATCACAGGAAACACGCTTCTGCTTGACCTGTAATATAGCCACGTCATGATGAATGATAAGCCAACAGTATTAGCTAAAAACCAGACAAAAGGTGTCTCATAACTACTCCATTCTGGGTTGAAGAAAACTGGTATATGCCAGGCAGCCCATATCATGCCTAAAATGAGGCTTGCAGTAAGAGGATTTCGTTTCGTTAACAATTTCGGTAGGGCAAATCCACGCCAACCTGGCTCTTCATTACCGCCAGCGAAGAACATTACTATTGGTAAATTCAGCAGATACAGCCACCACGGGAGTGCATTTGAGAAATCTGGTTGTCCACCCCACAATAAGTATAGACCAAACTGGAAAAGTACAACTCCAATTGGTAAGAATAATGCCCCAAGTAGATACCATAAAATGTTTATGCGTAATCTAAAGGTCCTACGGAACCATTGATACAAGCCTGCCCTTTTTTCGACAACCCATATAACAAAGACAGAAGAGAGAAAAGGGCCAAAGCCTCCCGCATACGTGAGTAAGGACATCTTTCCGCCTGTAACGGTTATTTCGGGGATCCAAATACACCAGCTAATGGCAAATGCGAATATAAAGAAAGCAATTACTTGATGCTCTCTGATCCACCCGGATAGTCTAACCATAGTCCTCTGCGCCTATTAATAATCCTAAGATTAATTCTGCCTGAATAATTTGTCAATTGTAATATTGCCAACTAAAAGACTTTTTACCTCCGATTGAGCATATATCAGAATTAACACATGGCTTAAACTCAAAACTAACCATTCTACTAGCTACGTTTAAAAGACACATATATCCCTAAACAAACGATGTCGTTTAAAATGTGGAGGGCATAGGGGTTAAGTAAAAGCCACAAGTGAATTCTAGGACATGCTGATGTTGGGATCACACTAAAGATATATTGCCATGCAAACGCTAGAGCGATCAGAGAGATGCATGTTGAGCACAGTCCAGTCCTGAAGTTGAGGAATGCGCTGGCATAAAGGACTGTAATTGAAATGATGCTATATCGGGCCCCACTTTTGCTAGGAAATCTCCGCTTTCTTCTCCTTGGATTGAATATCCCTCAAGCTTATTTGGGATCTGCCATAGTATCTTGGATTTCTTTTCCACCACTAATACTAAGATACGTTGAAATATATTTTGGAAAAGTCCAGGAATATTGTGGGAGTAGCTAGAGTTAAGTGCGAATAAGTATAAGTTAATGATTGAAAGCGGTTGGAGTTACCTACATTCAGGTGATTATCAGCGTTGCTTCAAGCAATAGAACAGACAATTGTTACTTATGAGAGACACTTATGACCAACCAAGTTTGCTAAAGTAAATCAATCCCTTGTTCGTAATATAGAACATGCGTAATGTTCAAAATAGTACTATAAAGATCACAGATAATCACAATCATGATCAGGTAAATGTTGATAGTCATTAGTATATTCATTCTTATTTTCTTAGCCATGGGCGTGACTATCTGAAGTTATGTTATAATCCGTGCTAGAGGGAAACGGATGTGGCCGAATTAAAAGTCAGAGAAAAAAGGGCCTTACTTGATACGGTAAAGAGAATACATGCTTACAAGCTTATGCAGTCCTACGCTTATAAGAGGCTGATAAAAAAGGCTGCGGATGAAAGGACCAGGCAACTTTTAGCAGAAATCAGTACCAATGAACTTCGTGATGCCGAATCTTGGTTAAAAATATTAGAGCAGCTGGCCGACGGGGACGGGAAATCCGGCAGAGTCTCTTTTTTAAACCAGAAGATTGGCCTGATGAAAGGTGTTCTGGGTACCCGGGGCTTCTTTGAGTGGGCTATCATTGCTGAGGATGAGGCTGTTGAAGAACTGGCCGTCCGGGCGGCGAATCTCAGCGACCCTGTGGCTTCGGAGGAATGGACTAGAGTAGCTTCTGATGAGAGATTGCATATAGAGAGGATTAAAAAAGAGGTCCTGGGTATGGAGGGCTGGGAGATGGGAGGTGGTGGAGGAGTAAGAGATGTCATCTTTGGCGCTAATGACGGTCTTGTTTCAATACTAGCCCTGGTTGCCGGAGTCTACGGGGCAATTACGGAGAGTCATCCTATTCTTATTGCCGGTATTGCCGGGGCAGTTGCCGGGGCCATATCTATGGGAGCTGGCGCCTACCTGTCAGCCAAATCAGAAAAAGAGGTAACCGAGAAGGAAAGCGACAGAAAAGGCATTAAGAGAAAAGGAACTCCTGAAGAGGAAAAGGAGAAGCTGGTCAGGTTCTACCAGGCGAGAGGATTCAAAAGGCAAGATGCCGAGGCCATTGCGGACAGGGTAGCTATGCAGGTAGAATCAAGTGAATCCTATACCATCGGAGAGGAGGTCGGGCTGACCACTGAAGAATCCTGGACCCCGACCAAAGCGGCTCTTTTTACCGGGTTATCATTTGCGGTTGTATCTCTTATTCCTATCCTGCCATTTGCCTTTATGGAGGTAAACCCGGCCGTGATAACGGCGGCAATCGCCAGCATTAGCTGTCTCTTCTTGGTTGGAGCCAGCAAAGCCATCTTCAGCAGAAAGAGCTGGGTTCGAAGCGGGATTGAGATGATGGCTATCGGTGCGCTGGCATCAGTGGCAACCTACGCCATAGGACTGGCCATTCCGGTATAATACCGGTAAATAACTTATATCATTTCCCACTCGCAGTATGGATCTCCAGCGGCGACACACTTGATTTCCCGCACATGCTTTCCCTTAACAGCCGAGAACAGGCCATTGAGGAAACCGGTGGTGAAATAACATGAAGGTTCCTTGATGCGTCCAAACAATGTAGTTCTCAAGCTCTCACAGTTCTCAATGATTCTGACCGTCTCACCCAGCACAACCTTACCTACCTTGCAGTAATTCATGAAATCAATAACTCTCTTGACGGCTTCATCCTCGCTCAGGCCTGCTTCGAGTAGACGCTCACCGATAATCTTGGCTGACCTGGCGGAACCCATCATCTGCGCCCTCCGGTACTTCTCGCCGACGAGATTAAGAAAACCCATGCCATGCAATACCACATGGAGGTGCACATCGCTGCCCAGCCTGGGTCTTTTCGCCAGAGGCTTTTCCTCAAGCAGAAATCCCATAAGCCACTCCATCAACCGCTCGTGTATCTTATCAACAACTGAACTATCAAGCTCGAGAGAAGCTTTCAGATTGGGGATTTCACCGGTGACAAGCTTAAACTCACAGTAGGGGTCTCCCAATCCCACGCACTTTGTCTCAATCGCATTCCATTCCCGCCTGTTCCTTTCTATTGCTTTGCAGTAGCCGGCGAGCATGGGAGGGATATGCGAAGCCATAGCCACACCAATATTCTCGAACCCTACGCAGTCGGAATTCTCGTATACCCTGAAGTAGTGTTCATCAGTTCTGGAGACATCTTCAAGGTATTCCACGATGCCGCTGAACTCCTTGGCTATGCCATTGAATGGAGGAAACTTCAACACACTTTTCATAGCTTTAGTCTGACTCAGGCTCTTAGGCACGAATAAACCAAGAGCCTGTAAAAAATACATCGTGTTGAATAGAAGTCTCATGTACCATGGATACAATGATAGTGATTCTTCATCCGGGGAAGCCTCATATTTGTTTAGCTCATATAACATCGTCGGGAACCCCTTGGGGTCCCAGAGCATGCAGCTCCAGTGGGTAAGGCTCGGCCAGAATAGATTGACAAAGTCGCCAACTTCCTTTCTTACGGGTGATCCACCAAGCGCATAAGCTTTGAAAAATTTAGCCAGTATATCCGGATTCCAATCCATCGGCGGTCTGACTTTAGGTTCTTTCGATTCTATGGGGACATCAATAATTGCCGGCTCTACCTTTGGATGCTTCACCACATTCAGGGTTCTCTGATGCTCTTTTGCCTCCAGTCTGAGGATACCGTCGGCGACACTCATCATGGCCCCCAGGTCTTCCTCCTTGCCGCAGCCCTCATCCATTAAGGCTAGTACCGAGTTACCCTCAGAAGCGAACTTTGCCAGGCAGAGCCTCATGAACCTGAATACCTCCTTTTCGTTAAAGAGATACGGAGATGTTAGGGAATCAAAAGCTAGGAAAACATCACGCCTGCCAAGTCTTTCTTGAAGCTTAGTAATCGCCATGCTGATGCTATTCAGGTCTTCGCAGTTGGCACCTATAGTGTCAGGGCGCTCTGGCGTTGTTGCCCCTACCGTCTCACCGAAAGCATCAACGAAGCTAAGCGCACCTGGTGGGGGCTCACCTACACCTCTTTCTTTCAACAGGTCTGTGACCTCGGAGGGGCCATGCTCGGTAGTAACGTATATAACCGGCCGGTCCATGGCCAGCCCGTTAAGCACCACCTGGTGGCAGAAGGTGGATTTTCCCGCTCCGGGAGGTCCTGCCAGCAGAATCAGGTTGCTCTTAGGCAATTCCTGGATTTCGGCTAGTGACAATCCCCTTTTCTCCATCTACTACCTCCTCTTATCGGTACCGCTTAAATTATCTCCCACTCGCAGTGGGGATCTCCGGAAGTGATACACTTTATTTCTCTGACATGCTGGTTTTTAACTGCTGAGTAAAGTCCATTGAGGAAGCCGGTAGTGAAATAGCAGGATGGCTCCTCTATATCCGTAAAGTACTTGGTTCGTACGCTCTCACAATTCTCCCTTATTCTTATTGTTTCACCAATCGTGATCTTTCCCACCTTACAGTAATTCATAAAATTAGTGACCCAGTTTATCGCCTCGTCCTCTTTTATTCCCGCTTTCATAAGGCGCTCACCGACCTCCTTCCCCGACTTGGCCCCTCCCATCCTTTGAGCCATTTGGTATCTCTCCCCAGCCACATGAGGGAAACCCATGGCGTGCATGGCCACATGAAGATGAACCTCGTTGCCCAGCCTAGGCCTTTCCACAAGAGGTTTCCCCTGGAGCAGAAATCCCATGAGACGCTCCATTAACCGTTCATGTATCCTTTCAACTACCGAGCTGTCTTTCTCCAGAGAATCCTTCAGTTCATTGATTTGCCCGGGTACCAGCTTGAACTCACAGTAGGGGTCCCCCAACCCTACGCACTTCGTCTCAACAGCGTTCCAGTCCCTTTCCTCCTGCTCAATTCCTTTACAGAAGCCTGCCAGGTTCGAAGGGATATGCGAAGCTATAGCCGCGCCGATATTTTCGAAACCCACGCAGTCAGAGTTCTCGTATATTCTGAAGTGGTGTTCGTCGGTCTTAGAGATGTCGTCAAGGTATTCTATGATGCCGCTACGCTCCATCTGGGTAAGTTTGCCGGGGGGGAACTTCAGGATCTTCTTCATATCTTTTGCTTTGCTGAAACTTTTAGGTAGAAAGCCCAGAGCCTGAAGAGCAGGCCATGTTCTTATGAGGAGTCTCATTTGCAGTGGATAAATCTGGCGCATCTCTCTGCTCTTGCGTATCTCTCTTGCCATGGCAGACTCCGCCTTATTCAAGTCGTATATCATCGTCGGGAACCCTTTCGGGTCCCAGAGCATACCACTCCAGTGGGCAAGGTTAGGCCAGAACGGGTTTAAGAAGTCCCCAATCTCCCCTCTTACACCTATTTCACTTCCTCCAAAAAATGATTTCATAAATGGTCTCAACAAAGTCGGGTCGCTCCGCATTGTCCACTCCATTGGGGGTTTGGGTTCTATGTGGACTTCAATCGTTGACGGCATTACCTTGGGGTGCTTGACGACGTTCAAGAGCTGTCTGTCTTTCTCAGTCTCCATTTTAATTACACCGTCAGCGATGCTCATCATGGCTACCAGGTCCTCAGATTTACCACAGCCCTCATCTACTAAAGCCACCACCGAGTTCTCTTCGGCAGCAAATTTCACCAGAAACAGCCTCATGAACTTGGTAACTTCAGCGCCACAGAACAGGTATGGGGAGGTAAGTGAATCGAAAGCAAGCAATATGCCTTTTTGCCCCAGTCTCTCCTGTAATTTGGTAGTAGCCATACTCATGCTGTTTAGGTCGGCACAGTTAGCACATAGTGTATCTGAGCGCGATGTGCACGTCAGACCAACTGTCTCGGTGAATGCATCAACGAAGGATAAGGCCGTCGTAGGCTCTCCCATACCTTTCTCTTTTAACAACTCGGTAATTCTGGAAGGGTTTTGCTCTGTAGTGACGAATATTACTGGTCTGCCGGCAGCTATGCCATTGAGCACCATATGGTGACAAAGGGTAGATTTCCCGGCTCCTGGAGGCCCAACCAGCAGTACTAGGCCTTTATCTGTCGGTTCCCGTATTCTGGCTAGAGACATCTTATTACCTCCCTATTTAAAGACAGTCAGGGTAGGATAAACCTCTACACCGCTACTAGTAATATTATACGGGCGTGGCTGATTGTCAACCTCCAATCCACGCATTTTCTCTACCTGGAACATTCGCGTTATCTTATCGTCTTTCAATACGGTACGCAGTAGGATAACGCCTTGAGCCAGATACTCTTCGAATTGATGCTCTCTTTCCAGGCCTGTACCTCTTAGTTCAGAGATTAATAGATTGGTACAGCCAGTTTTTTTGAAATCGGCAATCAGGTCTCTCATAGCATATATGCGCTCAACTTCATCGGGATATTGTAGGGTGAAAATAGTAATAGGATCAATGACCACCCTCCTAGCCTGAACCTCATCTATACCTTCTCTGATTGCCTCAAGAAGCTTTATTAGTTTGAATTCCTTCATGCCCAGCTGGATAAGACCGGCCTTTTCCGAGGATGCTACTCTAACCGGAGAGACATTGATGAAAGCAAGCTTTTTTTCATGCTCGAGGTTACCAAGATCCCAACCGAACTTCGACATGTTCTTTTTCACATCCTCAGGGTCTTCATCCAATGAGATATAAATTCCAGGTTCGTTGTATTCCGTTACACCTTTATACAGAAACTGTATAGCGAAAGTGGTCTTACCACTACCAGGACCTCCAGCGACTAAAATGCTGTGGCCTCTCGGAATTCCCTTATCCCCGAGGATCTTATCGGCGCCAGCAACGCCTGTTGAAGTATAATCGTCACTCATATCCACCTCCCAGAGCTATTATGTCAATCATAGCAGTCTAGCTAATTATAAACCCAACGAGGAAAGATAACAATAATGGGCAACTATGCAACTTTGATTGATTATGTTCCTTTAGCAATTACTCAATCAATACCCTTTAATTATCATTTAAAACTTATCAAATCCCTAGCCACGTTAAAAAGACACATATATCCCATCCCAAACGATGTCGTTTAAAAAATGGGGAGAAGGCTATCGATTCGAGGAATATGTCGAAATTTTGGTTCGTAATTCCTATAATAACTTCTTTATTTCTAATACTGAGTCTTTAGCAGCTGTTTCGCCCTGTTTGATACACTCTTGGGCTCGGTGAAAGTCACCGAAGCCAATATGCGCCGCATTAGGACTGATTATTATATCTGCATCTTGTATACTGGACTTTACAAGTAAGCATTGTGCCATTTGTATTGCTTGCACTATCACGCTGAATATATGCGGCTCCTTTAGATCTGCTTTTACTTCCTCATCCGCCAACAGAACTCTATGATGTATATCAGGTATTACATTAACTGCAATAACATAATCTGACCCCATTTTTCTAAGAACACTGACAGGCACTGGATTTACTAAACCGCCATCAACCAAGTATCTTCCTTGCCACTTGACCACAGTGAAAATTCCCGGGATAGATATGCTTGCTCTAACCGCCTCTAATACCGATCCCTGTGTTATTATTACTTCTCCACAATTGTTAATATCGGTAGCTACACAAGCCAGTGGTATTTTTAGATCGCTAAATTCGACATCACTACCCATAATCGACTTCAATAGGCTTCCAACCTTCCTGCCTCCAATGAAGCCAGTTCTATTCAGCCTAAAGTCTGCAAGAGAGACTAACTTCTTCATATTCAATTCTAAGGCAGCTTTTTTAATCACGCTTACATCCTTGCCTTGGGCGTAAATAGCTCCGATTAAAGCTCCAATACTGGCACCAGCTATCATGTCAATAGGAACCTTTTCCTCCTGCAGGACTTTTAAAACGCCAATATGGGCCAATCCTCGAGCACCACCACCACTGAGAGCCAGTCCAATATTTCTTCGTTTCTTCATAGTCTTTTCCGTTTACAATAGCAATATATCATATTTAAAAAGCCTGTAAAACTTGAAGGATTTAGTTTGATTGTTGATTTTGTTATTAACAAAACCGCTGAGCATAAAACTGTGCAGATATCTAAATGTCTCCATACTAACTAAATCCCTGACCGCGTTCAAAAGCACTATATATCCCGAAAAAAGCGATGTCGTTTAAAATTGTGGGTGGGTAAATGGGTTAATCTTGACTTCTATCGTTTTGAGTTAAGCGTACGCAGTAAAGCGGTTAATAGAGCTAGTCGAGGAGTGGCAACTCTTAGCGACTGAGCCCGGTGCAGCGGTTCACCAAATATCGCCTCTACCTCCATGGCTTTGCCCTCGGCAAAGTCTATCATCGTGCTTGTTCTATAGACACCCATTGTGTCGGTTAATCCAAACATACGATCTATAACAGCGATGCGATCTATTTTTGCATCTTCCGAATGTGCTGCCAAATCTGCATTTCCAGCTTCAATTACCTCTTCCATAACGGAGCGTGCCATATTCCTCAATTCGGGATTGCCCACAATAAGGTCAGTGGTGATTCCTCCAGCTGTGACGGACAAACCATTGAAGGGAATGTTCCAGCACAATTTCTCCCAGCGTGAATGTAAAAGAGATGGCGATGCATCAATCTGAACCTTACTTTGTGCCCAAAGTGCCAATGCGGACTCAAGCTCATTAGGATCATTCTGAAAGTGTCCAAGCGTAACAGGTCCGTAAGCAAGATGATGAACATGACCTGGTACTCCGCGGTTGATACAAGTGAACGCAAGCCCACAGAAAATCCGCTTAGAGCCGAACCACTCAGCAAATCGTTCTTCAAGCCCCAAACCATTCATCAGCACTAGTATGCGCGTATTAGTTGAGACACAGGGTCGCACCAACTCCTGTGCCTCTTCGATGGAAGTAGCTTTGAGGGCACAAATCACCCAGTCCACGGCACCGATTTCCTCGCTGCTTTGAGCTACCTTCGGGTTTGCCAAAGTAAAGTCGCCATCGGGACTCGTTACCTTTAAGCCTCCTTGGCGTACTGCACTGTAATCACGTCTCATTAGGAAACTAACATCATGCCCTGCCTCCGCTAACCTTCCGCCGTAATAGCTGCCGATAGCGCCAGAACCGATAATAGCAATAGTTTGCGGCTGGTTCATAAGTTACGTTTCTAAGCATTAATTCGATTTTGTGGTTGTAAGTTTAGTTTGCCGAACTAACTTTGTCAAGACTCAAAACTAACCATTCCACTAGCTACGTTTAAAAGACACATATATTCCAACTCAAACGATGACATTTAAAAATGGTCACGCATGACGAAGCATCGCTCCTAGCGCCTGAAAGGACTAAAGACGTAGGTGTAAAAGCAGTCTGCTCTAGATAGGTTATACCTGGTACATCAACAAGAAGATAAAGACGTGTGGTTGCTTAATGTGTCAAGGAATTATGCGGAAGTCTGCGGAACTCGTTGGAACTGGTAGGGCAGTTCGGAACAGCGTTAAAAAGAATGGTGGGCCATTCTGGGTTCGAACCAGAGACCTCAGTCTTATCAGGACTGCGCTCTAACCAGCTGAGCTAATGGCCCGCCAATATTACGGTTATATTTTAGTTGAAGATTATCCAATAATCAAGCGCCCGCCCTGTCCTTCATACCGAAACTGGCAAATGCCAGGTTCACCAGCCCGACGAAGTCCACCACGGCGAAGATGATGGTTCGTGTGGTTGAGTGCTCCCAGGCAAGCTCATTGAGCAGCAGGCCGGCCGTGCCTACGATAATCAGGATGAAGGCCGTAATTCTGATGAAGTTGCGCAAAGTCATTTTCAGGACAATTATAGCATGATCTTATCTATCTTTACCCCCCCACACCCCCGTATATGTCATTGCGAGCGCAGCGAAGAAATCCGCCCCCACCGCCCGTTTTCTTCCCCATATCCCCCTGCCCCCCTCGCTTCTTATCTATTCCCACCCAGACCACCCAGCATCATCAGCCGCTTATCCCGCAAAATTTGCCCCGCCTTTACCCCACCCCAGTAAGGGGGAAATATATCATCTTCCCCCTTTCGTAAAGGGGGAATTAAAAGGGGATTTTCAATGTATCCCTTGACAAGCCCACATATTAACATAATAATTGTCCCGAAAGGAGGTGCAGGACATGGGTGACATATTTGGATGGGATACCGCTGGCGGCCTGGGTCTATTACTGGCCGGTCTCGGTGTCTTCTTCTGGGGGCTTCGGTACCAGAGCTTCGGCAAATGGGGAAGATGGAAAGATAAAGACAAGGACTAAAAATCACAAATAAAAAACCTTAACCCCTGGACAGCGGAAGGAAAGCTTTACCGCTGACTTTTTATAGGGTCAGCGGACCGACCTAGGAGAATAGGTTACACACCAGTTAATCTCCCTAGAAAGGAGGTGATCCAGCCGCAGCTTCCGCTACGGCTACCTTGTTACGACTTCGTCCCAATCGCCGACCCCACCCTAGGCAACTGCCCCCCTTCCGAAGAAGGGTTAACTCATCGACTTCAGGTGTTGCCGACTTTCATGACGTGACGGGCGGTGTGTACAAGGCCCGAGAACGTATTCACCGCGCCATGCTGATACGCGGTTACTAGC
>Ga0209427_10007844_pt1 | contig 12049 bp, 9 predicted proteins | sample DeeMarSWOR136_30_FD_187465 | JGI IMG/M metagenome (GOLD analysis project Ga0209427, IMG submission 187465) | Marine sediment microbial communities from White Oak River estuary, North Carolina - WOR-1-36_30 (SPAdes) (version 2) | ecosystem: Environmental > Aquatic > Marine > Intertidal zone >... | reverse complement strand
ACTCATAAAACCTGCAACGGAATATGCTTCAGGACGCCCGATCTGCGTTATTTCCACAATCGATTTATTCGTAATAGTTTTGGTTTGATCCAATTCATCTTCTGAATGAAGCCCCATTTCTGCTAAAGTTGGAAAATCCAAAGTATCAACCTCTAGCTGTCTGCCCTTGCCCCACCATTGACCATTTTTATAGTCCAGTGGTTCACCATTCTCAATGGTGACGGGAATAAGAAAATATCGATTATTGCGTGTAAAACATATGACGATTACCATGCCGTCTTCAGTCGTGAATGGAGAGGGAATATCAGGTAGTTGATCAAGGATCGTGGGATAGAGGGGATATGTTTTTTGATCATAGGATACATGGATGGGTTCTGTGATCTCAACGCTATCGAGTATATTCTCCATACGCTGCATATGCCGGTTATACTCTTTCTCCGGGCACCAGATCTGCACGATGTGGAGCGCGTTCTCTCTTGGATGGAGTGTCGACTTCCCATGCTTAATGACAACCAGGAACATACGAACCGGGGTTTTGTTGATATTTCCCGGGACATCGAGCACCCAGGCATCGTGCTCCTTGATCCGAACCTTCGAAGGTTTTTCCTCAAGGACCAGATCCTTCATGCTGGCCATTTTCAAGAGATATCCACGGGCATCCTGCTCCGTCGTTGTGTACCAGAGAACGACATGAACAATCGAGTCAGGATTCATGACCTCGTATATCATGTTGTCCTCTGGACGCGGAACCCGTATCCAGTTCGGTGAGGCCTCGAACTGGAAGTTTAGAGATGGATGTTTGTACACCTGGTTAGCATCTCCGATGGTATTACCGGCAAGAAGCACCACGGCCAGCACGAGTGAAACAGCAATAACTGTTCTTTTCATTTCTTCCTCCTTTCGAATATCGGCATTATTATAGAGTATCAGTGCATCATCTGCTACTGAATCATATCTGAAAAAACCGTAAGGAATCCATGTGATGCCCTTACTTTTATAATTAATTTGAAGATATCTGGTGGGCGAAGCAGGGCTTGAACCTGCGACCTCCTGCTTGTAAGGCAGGCGCTCTGACCAACTGAGCTATTCGCCCTTAGAGAAGTGCCAGTGGGACGAGGATGCAGTAACCGAGGACGAGGAGAACAGGAGCCAGTGAAATGGAATTTTTCGCCAAGAATATATACCCAACCACGATGCAAGCCATTCCTATGGCGAGGATGATACCCTTATGCTTCCGTAAAAATCCCATATCGAGATATTCTTCCAGACCTCAGTCTCTAAAGATTCCTACGATCCTTTTACCTTAAACAATGATATGCTCTCTCAATAGTATGTCAAGTTCGCATTTTCGATGTGTAGGGAATCATACGTGATTTCCACTCATCCGCTGGTACCGGCTGTCACTCACTTACCGTATCTAATCTCTATTTTTCCGACCTTGGTCTTTCAACTCATCGAGCGCCTCATTCAGACTCCCTGAACGGTACCCTTCGAGATCAACCGTCACGTATTGAAATCCCAATGATTTCAGGTACTCAGCGATCTTTTCCCGAAGTGGTTCGCTAAAGAGACGGTTCACTTCTGAAGGATGTACTTCGATCCGTGCCAGTCGTCCGTGATGGCGGAGGCGGCAGAGCCTGAACCCTTCCGATACGAGGAACTCTTCACCCTTCCTGATCTGCTCCAGCTTTCTGAGTGTGATCGGCTCGTAGTACGGAATCCTCGATGCAAGACAGGCCATGGCCGGCTTATCCCAGGTCGAAAGCCCCCGCTTCTTAGAAAAGGTTCGAATCTCTTCTTTGGTAAAACCGGCCTCGACCAGGGGGCTCTTTACTCCGAGCTTCTGAATCGCCCGGAATCCCGGTCTGTAGTCGTTCATATCGTCCTGATTGGAGGCTTCCATCACGCAACGGTAACCGCGTTCCTTTGCAATCTCTATCATTCTCGAGAAGAGAGACATTTTGCAATGATAGCACCTGTCCGGTTGATTGCTCCGGAATTCTTCTATTTCCATCTCGTTCGACGTTATCACCATGTGCTCGACTCCCAGTGTACGAGCGATACCCTCTGCTTCCTCGACCTCCCGAGGTGGGACAACAGGCGATGAGATCGTGACCGCAAGGAGCTTCTCGTTGAGAACATCTCTGGCAACTGAGAGCAGAAAGGCGGAATCGACTCCTCCGGAGAAGGCAGCGACAGCCCTCTCATAACCGGCGATGATCTTCTCGAGAAGATCGAGCTTATCCTGTGTGTCCAATTTCATCTTTGATCTGGTATACGTGATCCTATTCGAACGATTTACCCCTGGCTGTATATTACCATGATACCCAGATTGATCTGCCAGGCAAGCGCCGAATGGATTCGTGCGATCTTGTCCGATCAATTCAGTAAGGGAATGAACGGCTCAGTTATCCTGCGGTTTTGCTTGCCCTTCCTCTTCCTTTTCCTCACCGACGGCACCGAGTGGTTTCAACTCCCTCTCCGGTTCCGGAAGATCCCGCGTCCAGGGCAGGCTCTCATACTTAATACGTCTCTTCGCCTCGAGATGTTCATCCAATGTCTTCGTAAAGAGATGTCTGCCAGAACCGTCTGCGACGAAATAGAGCTCCTTGCTCCCCTTGAGAGGTTGTAGTGCAGCAAAGAGAGCGGCAAGGCCCGGGCTGCAGATAGGACCCGGTGGCAACCCTCTATGTCGGTAAGTATTGTACGGCGACTTGACCCGCAAGTCCTTGTACATGAGCCTTCGCCTCACACCTCCCAGTGCATATGCAACCGTGGGATCTGCTTCCAGCCTCCATCGTCTCTTCAGGCGGTTGTGGTAAACGGCGGAAATGCGTGTCATCTCCGAATCGAAAACCGCCTCGCCCTGGATGATCGATGCCAGCGTGACAGCCTCATTCATGGAGAAGCCGAGAGAGTCAGCCACGCTCCTCATACTATCATCGTAGACTTCGAAGAACCGATGAACCATACGATCAATGACATCTTGAGGAGTAAGGGGCCAGCTGAAGAGGTACGTATCGGGAAAGAGATAGCCTTCAAGAGATGGGGCATCGATCCCGTACTTCCTGGCCACCGCCGTATCCATGGTCAGGTTGTAGAATGCAGTCGAATCTATCTCCACTCGAACCTGCAGGGAGCCAGCGATCTCTCTGACCATAAGACCTTCCGGAATCACGACCCGGGTGTAATCCACCTCTCCCCCCACCAGCTTGCCCAGAATCGATGAAGCACTCTCCCCGAGCCTGAAGATATACCGCCCGGTCTTTATCTTTCTCTCCCTGCCCGAGAGAATCGCCGCCCAGCGAAACACGGTGGGGTATCTGAGGAGGCCTTTCTCCTCGAGTTGTACCTGAACATCACTCAGTGTCGACCCCGGTAGAACCTTGAGCTCTATCCGACGGCCGGCTGGAACACCGTCTTCCTTGTAATACATCCACCCGAAGTGGATCAGGAAAAGAAGAACGAATGATAGAACAACGGCGAGGATCGTCGATGCTTTCTGCATTACGTTCCTTTTTCATCAAGGTAGCTCTGAAGGAGAAGCACAGCGGAAAGCCGATCAACATTGCCGGCATTCCGCATTCCTCTCCCGTCTTTTAAGACACGCTCGGCCTCGAGGCTCGTCATCCGTTCGTCACGGAGCACAACCTCGATCCCCAATTGCCTTCTTATACGGTACGCGAGCCTCCGGGAACGCTCCGTGCCTTCGATTTCTTTACCTCCCAATGCAAGGGGCGCGCCAAGGACGATCACCTTCACACGGTACCGTTCGACGAGATCGCGTAGAAGATCAATAAAATCAATACCTTTCCCGACTTCAAACGTCTCCAGCCCCTGTGCCGTTACACCCAACGGGTCACTGATCGCGAGCCCGATTCGCTTCGTCCCGGGATCGATGCCGAGAATGCGATAACCTGATCCATCGGATTCGCTCATCCCACTCGTCCCTTTCAACCTGTTACATTAACAGAAACTTCGTCTGTATTGGTTCCACAATACTCTCGGCTGTGATTTATTCTTTGCGCTTGAGAACCAGGATGGTGAGGTCATCGCTGGCACCTTTTGGATATGAGAAGTTCCTTACACTTTCGACGATGGCCTCTTTCACTTCAAAAGCGCTTCGGCCTCTCAAAGTGGAAAGGAGATTGTACAGCCGCTCCTCACCGAAGAGCTCGCCCGATCCGCTCTCCGCTTCAGTCACCCCATCAGTGATGACAACGAGCGTGTCGCCGGGTTTGAATTTAAACTGCCGGTATTCATACGTAAAGGTAGGCACCACACCGAGAATCAGGCCGCTGTATTCGAGTACTTCCACCATACCACCATCGCGGACAACCACGGGAAACAGGTGTCCTGCGTTCGTGTAGTGGAAGGTATCCTTCTTCATATTGAGACAGCCATAGAACAGGGTTACAAACTTATCCGGTGCTGTCGTTTCACACATTGACCCGTTCAACTTCCCCACCAAGCTGACCGGATCCTCCATGCGGTCCATGTTGGACCTGAGACTCGCCTGCAAGGAAGCCATGAGAAGAGATGCGGGAACTCCCTTTCCCGATACATCAGCCACAGCAACCGAGAGAAGGCTATCCCTTTGGAGGTAATCGTAGTAGTCCCCACCGACCTGTTTACTCGCCAGACTGAGAGCCGAAACTTCATAGTGCTCTAAAACGGGTGGTGCGGAAGGAAGCAGGTTCAGCTGTATCGCCCGCGCGATGTTCAGCTCCTCCTCCATAACTTTCTTTTCGACGACTTCCTTGAGAAGATCGATCTTTGAAAGTGCTGCCGCAATCTGTGTGACCAGCATTGACAGCAGTGCCAGCTCTTCAGCTGTGTAACGGTCATGTGCGCGGCGGTGGCCGAGGAGGAGAAGAGCCACGGTCTTATACTCGTGCATGACTGGGACGATGAGTTTGAACCGGGCAAACCGCTTGATCACAGGAGGAAGGGCTTCGATGGCATCGCTCGAAACTCTCCTCCCCCGACCGGGTAAGAGACCGCCCTTGGAAATGGTAAAACCCATGGCATCGAGGAAATCCACCTGTTCGATAGGCTCTCCGACCAGGGAAAGAACCTTGATGATACGCCCCGCCTCAGGGTCTTTCTCCCTTTCGGATAGTATCTCCTGTGCGAGTACAAGCTCGACCTCCTCGGTACCAAAGACCTCTTTCAATGTAGTGCGTATCCTCTCCTTGATGTTCTCCAATTCAATAATGGAGAGAAGCTCGACGCTGAGATCTCGTATCCTCAGTCGAGGATTACGTTCCTCTCTGATCAGGATCTTCTCGGTCCAGTCCTCCAGTCGGCTGATAATCGGCTGAAAGGCAATGATAAAGAGGATGACAAATCCGGTTTCCAGAATTTCGACCCTGGCTCCCGAGAACTGGTAGAAGAAGCCCGTGATCTGACGGATCGTTAAAATATAAATTGAGGCAAAAATAGCAGCGGCGGCGACATACAGGATACCCCTGCGGGCGATGAGTCGCATATCGAGGAACTGATAGCGAACAATCACGTAGGCAATCGAACCGCCACCGACGATGAGAGAGGCATTGATCAGGATGGTTGCCAGTTCCTGCGGAAGATCCATTCCCATGAAGATCGGGACTACCCGCGCGAATGAGTATGTAAAGATACAGAGACCCAACCCTGTAATCACCACTCTCGTCTGCCTCCGTACTCTCGGGGTGATATCAAGCTTCAGCGACCGCCCCAGAATGAGGAGTGAGAATCCGGCGTAGGTGATGTTCACCAGCGAGAAGAGCTGCGTGTGTGCCTTCAAGAGGAGGTTCATGAACACATTTACCGTTTTCGAGGTCTGTTGGAGAAAATTCTTGATCACCCCAACCGATATGGGCAGCTCGGCAATGTAATTGATCACCTTATCGGGATCGAAACGATCGAACAGGAAGATCACCAATATCAGGTGAAAAATGTGCGGTAGGAAAAGGATGAATGCATAGTTCCGTATGTACTTCCATAGCCTGTGACGCTGTGGATGGACGAGAGCAAAGAGGACGAGTGCCGGGAAGAAGAACTCCCAGATGTAATCGAAACTCGCAACGAGGTTTTCGAAAAGGTAGGTCCCCTCCCTGGGATTCCTCTCCAGGAGCACTCCCATGGCACCCAATATCGGACCGAAGCCCGCGAAGAAGAGAACGAGTGCAGTCGCCCAGTTGACGATATTTCTGACGGCATGACGGAGAATCATGACGGCAAACACGAATATGAGCACGCCACACACAAAGTAGAATGAGACGAGAAACGAAGATGTGGTCACGATGTCACTCCGGAATTAGTTCTCAATCAGCCGACTGTATATTTCCCTAAGTTAATTATTATTACGCCTTTTTCACTGGATAGTTCCATCAGGATTGGGAGTGGAGAGCCGGAAAAACTACTCAAGAATCCTGCACGCGCCCATTCGGGAGCATCTTCTCGAGCGAAACCTTCATACCTTTACCGGGGATCATCTGGAACGAGAGCCTATCCATCATATTGTTCATGATATAGATACCCCTCCCGCGCAGCTTGTGGATGTCCGACGGATCAGGGATATGCTGAAGGTAACTCTTGTGATCGAAGCCTTCTCCGAAGTCGAAGACCTCAACGAGGAGCCTGTCAGGGAACTCGGTGAACGTTGCCCGAACGTTCTTCTCGGGGCAGCATTGGTTTCCATGCTCGAGCGCATTTGTACAGGCTTCAATTACCGATATGGCTATCTGGTTGGCAGCTTCATGTTCAAAGCCCATAGCATAGACAATTTCTCCACAGACGAGATCGACAAGGTTGAGGTACTTGTAGTCGCTTGGAATTTCGATGATGATACTGTCAGCCATGATGGCTCGCGTGCCCTCCTCCCGCAATCTGTGCATCCAGCTCAGTCTTTCTTGAAGCTCGCTACCGCTTCATCCTCGTCGTCGAAGCATTCAAAGATCAGGTTAAGCTTCGTAACGTAGAGAATACTCTGTATCCGGTCCGAGACATGCAGGAGCTTCAAGTCACCTCCATTTTTCCTCAGTGTCGTGTATGCGGAGATGAGAATACCCACGCCAGTACTGTTCACCCAGTTAACACCGCGAAGATTCACGATGGCCCTCTTCCGACCCTCCTCGATGAGCTCATAGACTCTTCCTCGAAAGGTATCTGCGTCAGGACCTCCCATCAGCTTTCCTTGCAGGTCAAGGATCACGATATCATCTACTTCTCTCGACTGTATCTTCAACGCTACTCAACCCCCAGTGTACGGGAAAGGTCATTCGGTCCACTGAAAGGTAAGGAGCAACCTCCTCGCCTGCTCCGAGCGATCATCCGCTCCCCAGAAGCTCGAGCAATGACCTGAAATCTGAGGGAAGTGGAGCTTTAAATGTCATCTCTGTTCCCGTGTGTGGGTGAATGAAGGAAAGCTCCCCTGCGTGAAGAGCCTGTCTCTTCATCAAGGTGAGGGCTTTCCCAGCAACCTCAATCTCTCCCTTGGAAAGATTTCCCTTCCTTACCCTCCGCCCACCGTATACGGGATCACCCAGAACAGGATGACCAGCATGCGAAAGGTGTACTCGAATCTGGTGGGTTCTTCCCGTTCCGAGCATGAGCTTAATATACTGGAATGGCTTATATGTGTCTAGCACATAGTAGGAGGTGATCGCTTCCCTGCCACCCGCCGGAATGACCGCCATCTTTTTCCTGTCGCGCAGGGATCGTCCAATTGGCAGGTTGATCAAACCGTCCGATGAAGGCATTTCTCCCCATATGACAGCGAAATAGGTCCGCTTCACCGCTCGCTCCATGAGCTGCTGGCTGAGGGAGATGTGCACCTCGTCGCTCTTTGCGACGACGAGGAGACCCGATGTACCGCCATCGAGGCGGTGGACGATTCCAGGCCGAAGAACACCTCCGATACCCGAAAGGTTCCGGCAGTGCGAGAGGAGGGCATTGACCATCGTGCCGCTCTCGTGACCGGGTGCAGGATGTACGACCATGCCAGCCCGTTTGTTCACCACGAGGAAACCCTCGTCCTCGTAGACCACATCGAGCGGTATTTCCTCGGGACGGATCGCGATCGGACGGGGCGGGCTGAATGTTACTTCGATCCGTTCACTCTGGCGTACCTTTCTCGAAGGCTTCTCGACCCGCTCTCCATCGATTACCACCTCCCCTGCACGGATCGCCTTTTGAATCCTCGATCTCGACAGGCCGGGAATCTGCTCACTCAGATACGTATCGATACGCTCACCGCTATCTTCTTCATCGACAAGAAAGCTGAAAAATCGCTGATTGACCACAACCACCACCTACTCGAGATTACCTGCTATAGGAGGGAGTATATCTGGTCGAACGGTACATTGTCACGTGGAAGGAATGTCATTCAACTGAAACGGCCTTCTCTTTGTGAGGTGAACGAGAAGGCCGCATGAATCCGAGGATCAGGAGCACAGCGCCCACCGTCACGGCAATATCCGCCACATTATACGTTGGCCACCGGTACTGCCCGATACCCATATCGATGAAGTCGAGAACTTCACCTGTTGCAATGCGGTCGATCATGTTTCCAAAGGCACCGCCGATGATTAGGCCGAGGTAAACGCGCTTGGTGACAGGAGCATACCTCATGCGGTATGCGAAAAAGATCAGGGCTGCAATAGAGACGATCGTAATGACGAGAAGCAGGTTTTTTGAACCGGAAAGGATGCCCATGATGGCACCCGTATTCTTGCTGAGAGTAATACGGAGGACACCGTCGAAAATATCGGTTCCACCGTCAAACTTATAGATTTCCCAGATTATTCTCTTGGAGGATTGATCAAGAATAACAACAAGAGCAGCGACTGCGAAGTACAGCACCTCTCATCGTCCCCTCTGTTTCTTTTCACTATCGCTCTTGCATTGAATACAGAGCTTAGCGCTTGGCACGACTTCGAGTCGCTTCAGCGAGATCAGCTCTCCACACTCCATGCAGTTTCCATACCCACCGCGCTTCATCCGCTCGAGGGCTTCATCGAGAGAGCGGAGATAGTGGCCCTCCTGAGTGGCATAGTAGAAATTTTTCTCTTTCTCCATGTAGTCTGTGCCGAGGTCTGCTAAGTGATTCGAATAGGAATGGTTAGAGCCTTCCTGGTCCTCAGCGGCCGCATTGATCGCTTCCACAATTCTCCCCAATTCCATGAGGATTCTCTCCCGTTCGGATAGTATCCGCTGCTTAAGGTGGGTGAGTTCTTTTTTTGTTAGCTTCTTTTTCTTTTGCTTCGCCGGCATCTGCATCTACTCCTTGCAAAGTTGTTTTATACTACAACCGCCTCATCCACAGCTCAACCTGATATTCGTTCAACGGAATTGTTATGTGAAATTTCCAGTCCTTTTCTCCTTCCTCAATGTGATCAGCGAGTGTTTCGCTGCAGACATGGTCGCCGAACTCTCTCAGCACCTCGGCGACATCTTCCGGTGCCTGGTATGAAAGCTCGATGCGATCACTCACCTCGAGACCAGACTCCTTTCGGAAGTTCTGTATGCGATTGATAAGATCCCTGGCCATTCCCTCCTTGATAAGTTCAAGCGTCATAACGGTTTCCATAATAACAGTCAGACTGCCGTCTGTTTCCGCCTCGAAACCTTCCTCCGTTTGTTGCAGGATTTGTACCTCTTCCCGCTTTATGACCTCCTTTTTTTCATCGATCTCGAGAGCGATCTCTCCAGCCGTAAGTAACTCTCCGATTCGTGATTTGTCAAGATTTTCCAGCAGCTGGGAAGCCTGCTTCATGTTTTTTCCCAATCTCTTGCCGAGTGAGGAGTAATCCGGTCTCACACTCTTTGTGATGAACTGATCGGTGCTACCAATGAGCTTACACGCTTTTACGTTGAGTTCGTCTCGTACGAGCGCATTGAGCTCCGCATCTTCCATCCAGTCAGTCTCACCCTTGTTTGGATGGTGTACGTACATATTCGCGAGCGGGGTCCTGACCTTGATACCAACCTTGTTCCTGACAGCTCGTCCGAGCGATACAACCTGAAGTATGCTCCGCATCTTCCGCTCGAGATCTTGATCGATTGGTTCTTCATCGACGCCGGGATAGCGCTCGAGATGAACGCTCCTCACCCCTCCGGCCTCCCCACTGTTGCCTCTTAAACCAAGGTAGAGCGCCTCACTGAGAAACGGGATGATCGGTGCCAAGAGAAGAGATACACCATCGAGGATCCGGTAGAACGTTTCATACGCGGCGAGCTTGTCATCGGTCATCTCGTTCTTCCAGAAACGGCGGCGGCTCCGGCGCAGGTACCAGTTGCTGAGCTCATCGATGACAAACGCTTGGATGGCGCGAGCCGCACGGGACAACTCGTACTTCTCCATCGCATCGGTGGCCTCCTTGACCGTCGAATTGTACCGGGAGAGAACCCAACGATCGAGCAGGTTGCCGCTGTTGATCTTGCCCGTGGGAACGAATCCGTCGATTTCGGCGTACAGAGCGAAAAAGTTGTACAGGTTGCGGATAGTCCCCAGGAACTTGTGTGCAACGTCCTTGAGTGCTTCGGGATCAAAGCGTTTCGGGAGCCAGGGTGATCCGCTTATCATGAAGTACCAGCGAAGCGCATCTGCACCCTCACTCTTCAGTACATCGCTCGCAAATATGGCGTTCCCCTTGCTCTTGCTCATCTTCTGTCCTTCGACATCGAGGATCATCCCATGGGGGAGGACCCTACGGAAGGGGCTCTGTTTCGTCAGAAACGCCCCGATGACAAGGAGCGAGTAAAACCATCCCCGGGACTGATCAACGCCCTCGCTGATGAAATCGGCAGGGTACTGTTCCCTGAAGAAACCCAAGTTCTCGATCGGGTAATGATACTGAGCGAAGGGCATGGAGCCTGAGTCAAACCAACAGTCAATCACCTCGGGAACTCGGTTCATCTTTCCGCCGCACTCGGGACATCCCACATCGAGTTCATCGATGAACGGTCTGTGGAGATCGTACTCTTCGGGGAATTCCTCACTTATCGAGCGGAGCTCGCCCACGTCTCCAATGCAGTACTTCTCATTGCAGGACTCGCAGATCCAGATGTTGAGCGGAGTGCCCCAGTACCGCTCCCGGCTTAGGGCCCAGTCGACATTCCCCTCCAGCCATCGGGCGAACCGGTTCTCACCGATCTCAGGTGGGTACCATTCGACCTTCGCATTCGATTCAATAAGGAGTTCCTTGAAGGAAGTAGTCCCGATATACCACGAACGCCTCGCATAGTAGATGAGAGGAGAGCTACAGCGCCAGCAGAACGGGTAAGCGTGAATGACCGTACCGCTGCGGTAAAGTATACCTCTCTCTTCGAGGTCGGCGAGAATCTCCGGATCCGCCTCTTTGATGAACTTACCCGCCCAGGGGGTGATCTCCTCGGTGAACCGTCCCTGCTCGTTCACCGGCTGGACAAAGGGGAGATTCTCTACCTTTCCCACCTGGTAGTCGTCCTCTCCAAACGCCGGCGCGATATGGACGATACCCGTGCCTTCGGTGAGAATCACGAATTCTCCACCGATGACACGGAAGCCTCCCTCAGCATCCTTGTAGTATGGGAAGCATGGCTCGTACCGTTTCCCGATGAGGTCTTTCCCCTTGACGGTATCGAGGATCTCCTTCTCACCGTCGAGCACATTCAGCAGGGCTTCTGCCAGAATAAGGACGTCGCCCTTGTTCCTGACACGGACGTAATCGAAATCGGGCCCCACAGCGAGAGCTACGTTTGAGAGGAGCGTCCATGGTGTTGTGGTCCATACGAGGAAGAAGGCATCCTCGTCAACGATCTTGAGCTTAATAAAGATGGAGGGATCTTTAACATCCTCGTATCCTTGTGAGACTTCGTGACTTGAGAGAGAGGTGCCGCAGCGGGGGCAGTATGGGACGATCTTGTGCCCCTCGAACAACATTCCCTGTTCCCAGAACTGCTTCAGTATCCACCAGACGGACTCGATGTACTCGTTCTTGAAGGTGACGTACGGATCATCGAGGTCGAGCCAGAATCCGAGCTTCCTCGTGAACTCGTGCCACTCGTCCAGGTACTTGAAAACACT
>Ga0209427_10007842_pt1 | contig 12051 bp, 4 predicted proteins | sample DeeMarSWOR136_30_FD_187465 | JGI IMG/M metagenome (GOLD analysis project Ga0209427, IMG submission 187465) | Marine sediment microbial communities from White Oak River estuary, North Carolina - WOR-1-36_30 (SPAdes) (version 2) | ecosystem: Environmental > Aquatic > Marine > Intertidal zone >... | reverse complement strand
TACCTTCAGGACCAAAAGGGTTATAGGTCGTTACAAACAGGCTTTCAGAGTCAGGCGCCGGGGCGATATCAGCAAGGTTAATCGTCGTGTCTATAAGGCCCAACTGCCGCCACTTATCACCGTCAAGACTCGCTGAGAAAGCACTCTCATCCAAGGCGACCCTTGGGTCCTGACCGGTGCCACAATAGGCTATCTCACCATCAGGGCTCCAGCTTACTGCATAAATCGGGCCCTTATGTCCACGTAGCAAAAGTGCCATTTCTTTGTTCAATGGATCCCATATTTCAACTGTCCGCCCACATGCGATTGCCAAGAACTGACCGTTAGGGCTCCAGCTCGGACGTGAACCAGCAGGTGCTGTTGCAGTTTCTTCTCCTGTAGTCGCATCCCATATCTTAATTGCTCGATCTAGATGGTCCCAACGCCCGGTCACTAAATACTTTTCATCCGGACTCCACGCAATCCACATTTCAACATCAGTCTCAATTTGGAAAGTCCACGATAGGACCTTATTCCCAGTCGAGTCCCAGACCTTTACCTCTCCACCACCAGAAGATGCCAAGAGACCTCCATTCGGACTCCACGCAACTGTCCAAGCTTTTGGGTGTGGGAGTACCATAGCTTGCTGGTCGGTACCTGTGTCCCAGACCTTCACCATACCATCATTACCTCCTGATGCCAGGCGCTTGCCATCAGGGCTCCATGCGACGCAATTAACCCAACCGGCGTGTCCTCGAAAGGCCCGAACTTCTTGACCTGTATTTGCATCCCAGACTATGACTTTTTGACTCCTTGTGGTCGAGGCTATATACTTACTATCTGGACTCCAATCGATTGATTCAACCCCAGCATCATGTGGAATACGAAGAAGCATATTACCTGTTTTTGCATCCCATATTTTGACTATAGGAATATTGCTACCTGTGGCCAGCCGGGTCCCGTCCGGGCTCCAGGCAACTGTCCAAAGGTCAAATCTGTATGCACACCATGAAAATATCTCTTGTCCTGTACTAATCTCCCAAACTTTTACTATGCCACCACAGTTACCACCCTGCACATCAACTTGACCTGTTACGAAGCGCTGGCCATCCGGACTCCATGTTATCGCAGACAACCCACCTATAAGGCCGCGAAGTGTCAGGATCTCTTCTCCTGTTTCTGTTTCCCAGATCCTTGCCGTTGTGTCGTCGCTTCCCGAGGCAATACGATTGCCGTCTGGGCTCCATGCCATCGATGATACACGCCCGGTGTGGCCGTGAAGTACAATGAATTCCTCACCCGCAGTAGCATCCCACAGTTTGATTGTCCCATCACCACATCCCGCAGCAATATATTTGCCGTCGGGGCTCCATGCAACCGCGTACAAAGCCCCACTATGTCCGTGAAGTGTTATTAGTTCCTTTCCGGTCATTGCATCCCACACTTTTGCAGTTTTGTCTGCGCTTGCTGAGGCAATGCGATTGCCGTCTGGACTCCAGGCTACAAATCCAACCGGTCTATTGTGGCCTTTAATGGTCAACAGGTCTTTATGGCAGAGGGAGAGTAAGTAGTGCCACTCCCATCCACGCAGGTCGGCCCGACCGGGTGTGGGTATATAACCATTCAGCATCTCCTTCAGCGTTGTGATCTGGCCGGCTTGCCAATATTGATGGCCCAGGCGTATCTGAGCCACGTAGAGATTCTGATAGGCAGCGTCACGCTGCTTGACAGCCTCTTTCCGCGATTCCTCTTCTTTCGCCTGAGCTTGTTTGGCATCTTTAACAGCCTGTGCCTCCCTCTCAAGAGCTTCATTAGCCAACTGTAAATTTGTAACAGCCTGGTCGCGCTGAATCTTGGCCAGGATAAAGCCAACCGTTGCCACAGAAGCTCCGATAGACAATGCAGCTGCCACCAACAAGGCAGCAACAACGCCTACACGATGACGCCGAACGAACTTGCTCAGCCTATAAGAAACGCTTGGCGCTGCTGCCTTTACCGGTTCGTGATTGAGATGCCTGGCAATATCATTTGCCAATCCTGCAGCCGTTGCGTATCGCCGAGTACGGTCTTTTTCCAGCGACTTCATTACAATCCAGTCCAGATCACCACGGACCAGTTTTTGCAGCAAGTCCGGGCTGACTTTACGATATTCGGCAACGTCAGTCAAAGTATCTCCCAACGTACTCAACTTTGTCGAGGGCTTGAGCGGTTCCTCTTCGCGGATAATCCTCTGCATCTCAAGATAGCCCGCCTCACGAAGATGCTCCTCGCTGAAAGGGGTAGTACCAGTTAATAATTCATATATCAATACACCCAGAGAATATATATCAGTACGTGTATCGATATCCAGCTCACTGAATTCGGCCTGCTCAGGGCTCATGTAAGCAGGCGTCCCTATCATCTGGGAGTATCGGGTAAAAAGTGTCTTTTCAGTAAGTCTCTGGCTGGTCGCCTTCGCTATACCAAAATCGATAACCTTTGGCACCGGTTTGCCATCACGGAGTGTTATCATGACATTAGAAGGCTTTATATCGCGGTGGATAATACCCTTTTGATGTGCGTGTTGAACAGCATTGCATACAGAAATAAATAAATCCAGCCGTTCTTTCGTAGTCAGTTTATTCTTATCACAGTAATCAGTGATAGAAACGCCCTTAACAAGTTCCATTACGAAGTAGGGCCTTCCCGTATTCGTAGTTCCAGCATCAAGCACTTTGGCAATATTTGGATGTTCCATCATAGCCAGTGCCTGACGCTCCACCTCGAAACGTGCGGTTACCTCCTTGGTATCCATGCCCAATTTGATTATCTTTAAGGCTACTTTACGACGAATGGGCTTCTTCTGCTCGGCCATATAGACAACAGCCATTCCTCCTTCACCTATCTGCTCCAGAAGCTTGTAATTGCCGATATTTGTGCCGGGCCCTTCAGTCAGAGGGGAAGTATCCAGTGTCACATCAGGGTCAAAAGGTGGAACTTCAAGGAAATTTCCCGCTTTATCATGGGCCTGAAGTAGACCTTCTACAGAGGCACGCAGCTTTGAATCATTACCACAAGCAGAATCTAAGTAATCTGAGCGTTCTTTCCTGTTTTTCTTCTCAAGTGCAAGATGATATATTTCCTCAATGCGTTTCTTCTCATTCGTCATCGCCGGACTCCAAATTTTCTTTCCATAATATAGTGCGCCATCTGGTTTCGAAATGTATCACAAAAAAAGGCAAAAAAAGCACAAATCTTAAAAAAATGGACGTAGGGTGCCTTAATCGCCTTTGCTGATCTCCTGGAAAAGCCAGGAGCGGGCATAGGACCAGTGACGATTGGCTGTGGTAATAGAGATTTTGAGGATCTCGGCTGCCTGACTGTTGGTCAAGCCTGCAAAATAACGAAGTTTGACAATACTGGCCTTTTCAGGGTCATCGGCTTCAAGTTTTGCAAGTGCTTCATCGAGGGCTACCAAATCAACGTCTGGTCCATCAGTAGTGATTGCCACTTTGTCCAGTGCCAGTTTTTCTCTCTTGCCACCACGCTTTATCCTTTTTTTCCGACGGGCATTCTCAACCAGAATCCTTCTCATTGCCTCAGCAGCAGCTTTAAAGAAATGTCCTCTACTGTTCCAATTCTGGTTTGCTCCCTCAACCAATCGGATATACGCCTCGTGAACCAATGCTGTTGCTTGCAATGTTTGCCCTGGCCGTTCCTGCGACATCTTCTGAGCAGCAAGATGGCGTAGCTTCTCATACACCAACGGAAGTAATTTCTCGGAAGCCTTCTCATCCCCATGCTCAATAGCGTTCAAAATGCGTGTGACATCGCTCATATGTTGCCTTGGAATCAGAAATCTTGTTTCTGTTGCCCAAACATCAGTTGTAGGTATGCCAAGATGGGCAGGCTTTTTAAGCCATATATACACCAATTCCAACTATCTCATCAGGAGGCATTTTACATAAGAAGTGACGATTTTCCAAATAGTTTTCTCATTTCCCGCTATGTTGTTTTTTGCAAAGTACATTGAATCCTCTACAGGCCCGATATTTTTTTAAGAATTTCAATACTCAGTCAAAAAATGATATATATTCGGACTCGATTTATGTAAAATTAGTGTCTGTTGTGACATTTTGGTGACATGAATTTCCCGAAGAATCTTGACTTCTTGTGACCCGTGATAGCAGATACTTTTAAGAACTGTATAAAAGTATAAGAGACTTCCGGATTAGATCCGAACGATAAATGTTATAAAACATATGGACCCAGAGTGAGTCTAATTCGGGATGAAGATTTGCTGCTGACTAACTATAGCAATCCAAAACAACAAGCACTTATATTCAGAGATTTGCTTTATACGCCACCCTAAGAGATATGGGCCGGAGAACAGTTCACAAAAAAAAAGAAAAGTTGAAATAATTTCTCTTTTATATCCTTCTTAAAAAGATATTATAACACACCAGGATGACATAATCATCATAATGATGTGACGGAAAATGAATGGCAAAATTTGTCTTGCTTTATCTATTCTTCTGATATCAGGTTGTGCTGCTCCTGATGAAGGTGCCTCTGATAATTTTTCCCACATTTCAGCAGGTCTAAAGGAGCGTACCAACTATACGCTGAGGCAAGACTATAAATCCAGACAATTCGAGATTCCTGATTGGGTGACACTTGACGACGGCCTATCACAGGATGAAGCTGTGGCTCTCGCCCTCTGGAATAACGCCCAGTTTCAAGCCGACCTGTCAGCTTTGGGTTTTGCTCGTGCCGATCTGCTTGAAGCAAACATGCTAAGCAATCCGATATTTTCCATATTATTTCCAATCAGTCCCAAATTGCTCGAAACGGAACTGGATATACCGATTGATGTCCTCTGGCAGCGGCCGCATCGTATAGCAGCCGCTGAATTGGATGCTAAAAGGCTCTCTGAAAACCTTATAAAAAATGGTCTCGGCCTTATTCGTGATGTACAAATAACCTATACGGAGCTTCTGTTGGCACAGGAACGTATCATTCTGGCTTCCACAAAGGCTCAACTACAGATTCAGATAAACCAATTGAATCAGTCGCGTCTAAGAACTGGTGATATAAGTCAACTTGCTGTTTCTGCATCCTATGTTGATATGCTTCGAGCCACTGATGCTATAAAGCGCATTTCAGAAGAGGCAGATGTATTGAAACAAAAATTCCATAGTCTGCTCGGAATCATTTCGGAAGATTTAATGTTCGATATTGTTCCATCACAAATTTCTCCAATATCTGCTGAATCTGTTAATGATATGCTCAGGACGGCATTGATCTGCCGGCCGGACCTTAGGGCGGCTGAGCTTGCAATCGAAGCGGCCGGCGAACGTATAGGCTGGGAGGAATCAAAAGTCTACAATTTTATAGCTGTTCTGGACGGCGATGATACAGAAGAGGGCTCATTCACAATTCGTCCAGGTTTTTCGGTAGAGATCCCGATTTTCAATCAGAACGATGCCAAAATAGAACATGCTAAAGCGGAATTAGAGCAGGCTGCGAGGCGATATGAAGCAGTTCGTCAGAACATCATTCTTGAAGTAAAACAGGCTTATACTCAGTACATCTCGGCCCACGAGCAATTCGATCTGTGGAAAAGCGATATCATTCCATCATTAGAACAAGTGGTCGAACAGACACAGAAGTCCTATGAAGCAGGAGAGGTCTCGTTAATTTCGGTTTTACATGCTCAGAAAGAACTTGCTGAAGCAAGCATGTACCTGACGGAATTGGTTGCTCGGCTAAACAGCAGTACGGCAGAACTTAATTATTGTATCGGAAGGAAAATGATTTAGACGTAATTTGTATAAATCCTAATCGGAAGGCATTGGCATGATACGTACCTTTTTTATATACGTCTGTCTGATATCGGTGGTGATAACGGTTTGCGGATGCACAAAAAAACCAACATCCAAAGAAAAACCAAAGCCGCCCGCAATGATTGAAAATGCTGTCAAAGAAACTGACCTGACGACGATAACATTGACACCCGCAGCCGAGGCCCGGCTGGGAATTGAGACCGCTGCCGTCAAGATACGTTCGGTTGAAAAGCTCAGGACCTACGGCGGTGAGGTAGTAACGGTCTCCGGCCGGTCTATAACTGTCACCGCTCCAATGGCCGGAACCTTGTTATTAACGGAAAATGGAATAGTTCCTGCAGCAGGCATACATGTAACTACTTCCGATTCGATTTATCGTTTATTGTTGGCCCTTCCCCAACAGGATATCCTTACTGTTCAGGAACAAGTGGCTCTCTGGCAGGCTGAGTATGAACTGGCCGAGAAAGCAGTCAAAAGGGCTCAGCAGATGCTTAACGACAAGGCCGGCAGCCTTAAGGAACTTGAACAGGCACAGGCTCAATTATCAAAATCCATGACGGCTCTTCGGACCGCCAGGACCAGGCTTGAATTACTTGAAAAAGGAGAAATTGATAAAACTGGTGAAGGTCTATCTTCGTTGATTGTCAGATCTCCTATTGACGGACTTATTCAAAAAGTTTATGTCTCACCAGCTCAAACAGTTACAGCCTCACAAGCCCTGGTGGAAATTACAGGCCTTGATCCTGTTTGGATCAAAGTGCCTGTTTACGTTGGTGATTTGTCTAATATAGACCCCAACAAACCGGCTCGTGTGCACAGCTTGGATGACTTTGCAGCTATTGAGGCCCGGATAGCCAAACCGGTTGTAGCATCTTTTAGTGCCGATTCTAAGTCTGCAACTGCGGATCTTTTTTACGAGTTACCCAATAAAGATTTCTCATACAGACCCGGCCAGAAAGTCAGTGTAACTCTCCCCCTAAAAGTTCCCGAGCAAGCTCTGGTAGTACCATACTCATCAATTCTATTTGATATGTATGGCGGGGCATGGATTTATGAAAATACTGCGACAAATCAATATGTTCGTCGGAGGGTGGAACTGCGTTATGTCATTGATAATTTTGCCGTTCTGTCTCGTGGTCCGGCAGTGGGTGTCAAAATCGTTAGTGCGGGCGCTGCGGAATTATTTGGCACCGAATTTGGGGTAGGTAAATAATGTTGAAATGGCTGGTTTCCACATCTTTACGATTGAGGGTTGCTGTTGTCGCACTCATGGCGATGGTACTCACAATAGGTTTTCGTATCGTAAGCCGAACGCCGATAGATGTCTTCCCGGAATTTGCACCGCCCTATGTGGAAGTACAAACTGAAGTTCCCGGATTATCGACAGCTGAAGTAGAGGCACTGGTTACGGTACCAATCGAAAATGCCTTAAACGGCACAGCCTGGTTACAGACTATTCGATCGAAGTCGGTTATGGGTTTGTCGTCAGTCGTGTTATTTTTTAAACAGGATGTGAATTTAAATGCTGCCCGGCAAATGGTACAGGAGCGTCTTTCACTGGCGGCCGAAACATTGCCGGATGTTGCTGAACCCCCGGTGATGCTCCAGCCGCTCTCTTCGACAAGCAGAGCGCTTAAAATCGGTATCTCATCCAAGACCCTTAACCAGATGGAAATGACCTCTTTGGCAAAATGGGTCATCCGTCCGCGACTTGTCTCGATACCGGGCGTCGCGAATGTTGCAATCTGGGGCCAGCGGGACAGGCAGTTTCAGGTATTAGTGGATCCGGACAGGCTGCGGGCACATAATATCACTCTTGAACAAGTTGAACAGGCTACCGGCGACGCTGTGGAACTATCCAGCGGCGGTTACTTGGATACTCCCAACCAGCGATTAGCTATTTCTCATGTTTCATACATTAAAACGGCCGAAGATCTGGCCAACGTAGTTGTTGCATTTCGCAATGATTCGGCCTTGAGATTGCGCGACGTGGCTGATGTGGTAGAAAGTTACGGATCTCCTATCGGGGATGCCATAATCAACGATGGTCCCGGTATACTTCTTATTGTGGAAAAACAGCCCTGGGCCAATACCCTGGTAGTTACACGTGAAGTTGAAGCTGCTCTGGATGCGTTACGACCCGGACTCACGGAACTTGAAATTGATTCCACTATTTTTCGGCCGGCCGGATTTATCGAAATGTCTATAAAGAACCTTAATCGTGCCCTCTTGTACGGCTGCATCCTGGTAGTGATTGTACTGGCATTTTTTCTTTACGACTGGCACACCGCCGTTATCAGCATGTTGGCGATTCCATGTTCCTTAGTTATTGCCGCTTTGATATTGCATTATCGGGGCGGCACAATCAATACGATGGTCTTGGCCGGCCTGGTCATAGCCATCGGCGAAGTTGTTGATGATGCTATTGTCGATGTTGAAAACATTATGCGGCGTCTTCGGTTAAATCGAGCCGCCGGGAATCCCCAATCATCCTTCGCTGTTGTTCTCAACGCATCTATAGAAGTAAGAAGCGCCGTCTTGTACGGCAGCTTAATTGTGGTACTTGTTTTGATTCCTGTTTTTTTTCTACCCGGCCTGAGCGGAACATTCTTTCGGCCTTTGGCATTATCATATATCTTAGCTATACTGGCTTCGCTTCTTATAGCACTGACTCTCACGCCGGCACTTTGCTTGATTTTCCTTCCCAGGGCCTCCTTACACCCGAAAGATTCTCCATTGGTAAACTGGCTTAAACAAGGATATCAGTCTATACTGCCGGATTTGATAAGGCATCCGAATTGGGCAATAATAATTGTATTACTTGCGCTCGGGGCCACCGGCATAATCATCCCGATGTTAGGAGAAGAGTTCCTGCCCAATTTCAAGGAATTCGACTTTCTTATGCACTTTGTTGAAAAACCGGGCACTTCCGTCGAGGCAATGGATCGTATCACGATTCGTGCCAGTAAGGAGCTTAGAGCCATTCCGGGTGTACGGAACTTCGGAGCGCATATTGGTCGAGCGGAAGTTGCCGACGAGGTCGTCGGTTCAAACTTTACCGAGCTTTGGATTAGCATAGATCCACAAGTCGAATATGACTCCACTGTTGCTAAAATCAAGGAAACTGTAGAGGGATATCCCGGTCTCTATCGGGATGTGCTCACTTATCTCAGGGAACGAATCAAAGAGGTGCTAACCGGAACAGCGGCAACAGTTGTCCTGCGTATATTCGGGCCGGACCTTGCCGTGCTACAGCAAAAGGCGAACGAGATTGCCGGGGCCATTGAGGAAATTGACGGTATCGTCGATTTGCATGTGCAGCCTTTAACCATGATTCCACAGGTTGAAATAAAATTTCGTCCTGAAGCGGCTGCACAGTTCGGCCTTGCGCCAGGTGATGTTCGCAGAGCGGCCAATACTCTACTGAAAGGAACAAAAGTTGGAGAGATATATCAGGAGCAGATGATTTTCGATTGTGTTGTATGGGGAATCACGAAAGTACGCCGGGATATTACAGCATTAAAGGAACTGCTTATTGACACTCCGACAGATGGACATGTACCTTTAAGCCAGATCGCCGATGTCTATATTGCACCAACACCGAACCAGATAACACGTGAAGCCAATTCAAGACATATCGATGTTTCCTGCAATGTCCATGGGCGGGACCTGGGCAGTGTGGCGAAAGAAGTCGAAACAAAGGTTAAAGCCATACATTTCGATACCGGCTACCATCCGGAAATTTTAGGAGAATACGCTGAACGGCAGGAGTCCAGAAACCGCCTTTTGAGTGTAGCAATTTTATCAGCTTTAGGTATTTTTTTTATAGTATATACTGATTTCTCTTCTGTGAGATTGGCTCTGCTTTTAATGTTATGCTTGCCCATTGCCTTAACCGGCAGTATATTCGCAGCTCTTATTAGTGGAGGTGTGCTATCACTTGGCTCGATAGTTGGTTTCGTTACCGTTTTGGGTATTGTAGGTCGTAATGGCGTCATGCTCATTAGCCATTATCGTCACCTGGAGGCAGAGGAAAATGTGCCGTTTGGAGAGGAATTAATTATTCGTGGTGCAATGGAGCGATTATCACCTATTCTAATGACGGCATTGACAACTGCTCTCGCCCTTGTTCCCATTGCTATAGGCGGCAACAAACCGGGACAGGAAATTGAACACCCTATGGCTATTGTAATTATGGGTGGACTTGTTACCTCCACACTATTAAATCTCCTCTTGATGCCGACTTTGTATCGGAAATTTGCGAAAAGCAAATCCACATAAAATTCTAATTTAAGCTGTTTTGAAGATTTTTTACCTATTACGTGATAAGATATTCCGTCCACCTATTAAAAGCTCAAAGTCAAATAATAAAATCCCAGTTGCTCGTTTTCTTGTTTCGAGTCATTCCGTTACGACATATTAGCAAACGTGCACTACTTATAGCTGCTCATCAATTAGTAACGTTCATTGAATCCTCTATGAAGCCAGGCCCGCTATTTTTTCGAAAATTTCAATATCCAGCCAAAATTTGATATATACTTGGACTCGATTGAAGCAAAATCTGCATCTGTAGTGACAAAACGGAGACATGACTTTATCGAAGAATTCTGACCTTTTGCGACTCAAAAGAAGGATATCTTGAGGTATAGTCTCTTGCTTAAATGCTTCGGTCAAGACGCTCGGATTCCTGCAATAAAAATGAAAGGGCTGCAAGTTTAATTTCACAGCCCCTTAACATAGCATCAGTTTATAAAAGACTCGCTATAGCGGTGGTGGTGGGGACAACATAGTCGAGAATCTCCAGACTACCCCTGTAATTGTGCCGTAGGCACCAACCTCATCGATACGCCAATAGTACGTTGTGGAGTAATCCATTGTGCCCGGTTCATAGATTGTATCAAGCTGGTTGTGTATGAACGGCGGCGGATTGCTCGTCCCGAAATATACATCGTGCGATGTGGCATCGGGATCGGCCGTCCAGCTTAAGACCGGAGTTATGCTGATTCCTGCCTGACCATCGTATGGAATCGGATTAGTCGCAAAATGAGAGGGAATGGGTATCTGATAAGGTCTGCCTCCGCGGACGCACATGTCCAGACTATATACTTTGTCTTGACAGGTAATATATAGTGTTCTACCGTTCGGCCCACCGAAGGTAACATTAGAGACTGACTGTGGAACAGAAATGAATTCCAGAAGTTCGCCTTGTGGGGAGACAATCCAAATCCCACCCAAACCACTGAAGTATAAATTGCCCAGCTCATCAATGGTCATACCATCAGGGACATTGCCGGGATTTGGCGGACTTGTCGGTTTGAAGAACACAGAGCCGGCGTCCAGTGTACCGTCGGTCTTAATGTTGAATACCCACCATTGTTCTCTGCTGGGATTAAAGCTGCTGCTGCTTTCGGCAACATATAGTTTAGTTCCGTCGAGGGAAGCGATGACGCCGTTTGGCTGATATAGGCCGTTTTTTACCAGTGTTACCGTACCGTCGGGCTCAAGCAGATATACTCCCTGGCTGCCGGGGTCAGCGCCCCAGTCGGGAGTGGTGAAGTAAATATTTCCATTAGCCAGCTGGCAGAGGTCATTGGGTTTTTTTGAAAAACCGTCCGACGAATCAGCTAATATCTGAGAATCGCCTGGACCGCCGGGGTCGATGCGATGACTCGATATCTGCCTTGGATTTTCGTCGGCTGTTAGCAGTCGGCCATCCAGAGACAGGAACGTCCCGTTTGTTTGAGGTGAGTTGTTCATCCAGACTGTTACGGTGCCGGGTGAGTCGAGCCGTAAGATTTGATATATTCCGGTTCTTCTCGAAAAGAAAAGCTTATTGCTGGCCGGATCCCATGTAGGTCCCTCGAAGAAGATGCCGGATGCAGAGTAGACTTCCTGCAGCATTGCTCCAGGCTGAACTAAGCAGGTGACAAGGACGTTTAGCCAGTCGTCGCAGATTACTGCCAGGTCGAGTTCATCGATTATACCGTCGCTGGGCGTCGATACATCACAGGCAACATTCCAGTTGTCATCGTTAGGCTGACTGCCCCACGCAGCGGCGAAAACGGCAAAATCTTTAAAGTCCACAACCCCATCTCTACAAACATCTCCGACTACGCTCGGTTCGGTTACCAGTTCGATACCTGTTCCGTTAACTGGGTCAAGGTTCCGGCTGTACTGTTTGTCGGTTGCGTTGTTCCAGTGCTCATGCACACCCAGACTTTTTGTAAGACCGCCATCGTGATTGGGG
>Ga0209427_10007839_pt1 | contig 12052 bp, 10 predicted proteins | sample DeeMarSWOR136_30_FD_187465 | JGI IMG/M metagenome (GOLD analysis project Ga0209427, IMG submission 187465) | Marine sediment microbial communities from White Oak River estuary, North Carolina - WOR-1-36_30 (SPAdes) (version 2) | ecosystem: Environmental > Aquatic > Marine > Intertidal zone >... | reverse complement strand
CAACCTCTAGTCGGCTGGGTGCAAGACTACGCCTTCTTTGACGGTTCCGAATGTCCACCGCAATACAGAAATGGCTACGCAGACCTTTACAGTTAGAGGAAACACGTATTGGTTGATGTACTCGGCGGCATAGCAAAAGCGTTCGAGCTAATAGTTACAGGCGACCCAGAACTTTACGGGATTGTCTCCCGTTCCCTCATTTTTTCAGGAACAGCCGTTATCCTAGCCATACTCTGGGGAATACCGCTCTCTATGTTAATAGCCCTCAACGACTTTCGAGGCAAAACTATAATCAAAACAGTGCTTAATACGCTAATAGGCTTGCCAACGGTGGTCTTGGGCTTACTTCTTTTTCTCATCTTGTCAAGAGGTGGCCCCTTAGGCTTTATAGGGTTACTTTACACACCAGCAGCCATAATCATAGGCCAGGCTATACTTATAACACCAATATTAACCAGCATTGGAGTATCAGCCATCGAAGACGTTGACCCTGAAATAATGAACTTGGCCAAAACTTTGGGCGCCTCGGAGTCACAAGCACAAATTGCAGTTCTGAAGGAAGCGGTAAACGGGCTTGTTCTATCTGGCATCGCCAGCTTTAACCGAGCTATTGCCGAGTTAGGTGTAGTGCTTCTGGTCGGCGGCAACATAGCAGGAGGCATCAATAGGACCGATGTACTAACAACCGCGATTTCACGCTATACACAAAGGGGTGAAATTGATTTGGCCATAGCGTTGGGGATAATATTAATGATTATAATTTTTGGAATAAACCTAATAATAATTACAGCCAAAAGAGCGAGAATACTATTCACGTTGGGAAGATCTCCTCAATGAACACGTACCTTAGGAGAGTTTAAGATATGACAGTAACAGCCGAGTTGACGAATATATCCAAAGTGTATGGAAACAAAATTGTATTAGATAGCATAAACCTGCAAATCAAAGAAGGCGAAATCCTAGCCCTCTTAGGACCTAACGGTTCAGGAAAAACGACAATACTGAAAATCTTGGCGTTCGTGGAAAACCCGACAAGCGGCGAAGTGAAATTCCAAGGAGAAACGGTCAACTTCAAAAACACCGAAAAAGAACGATTGCAAAGCACTCTCGTCTTTCAAAAAACAACCCTCTTCGGCACTTCAGTCTACAACAACGTTGCTTATGGCTTGAAAATAAGGAAAGTATCAAAGGAAACACGTGACAGAGAAGTGAAAAAAGCGCTGGAAATAGTGAAGCTAGAGGGATTCGAGAAACGCAATGCAAGAAAGCTTTCCGGTGGAGAGCAACAAAGGGTGGCGATAGCCCGAGCCTTGGTTCTTAACACGAAACTGTTACTTTTGGACGAGCCAACGGCGAACTTGGACCCGAAAAACGTGGGCATACTTGAAGAGGTCATCGATACAGTGAACCGTAAAAACAAAACTACCATCGTGATGGCAACGCACAACATGTTTCAGGCTAAAAAGTTGCCTCACCGCATCGCGTTAATGGACGAAGGAAAAATAACTGAAGTTGGTGCTCCCACAGAAGTTTTCGGCAAACTCTCCAAAAACTTGGCTCGTTTCGCTGCGGTTGACAACACTTTCACTGGAACCGCTAAAGCAACCGCGTCAGGCACATCAAAAGTTGACGTTGGCAACGGCGTGCATATCGAAGTAACAGCGCAAAAGCAAGGTGCTACCGCCGTTTTCGTAAATCCACAGGACATAATCTTGTCTAAAACCGCTGTGGAGTCCAGCGCAAGAAACACGTTCAAAGGCAAAATAACCGAAATCACGGATTTTGATGCGCTCGTAAAACTAAAGGTTGATGTCGGCAAGCCCTTCACTGCTCAGATAACCAAGCAGTCTTTTAACGACATGGAACTTTGCTTGAACGCAGAGGTTTTCATCACCTTCAAAGCTTCAAGCGTCCAAGTGCTTTAGGCTGGGCTCCTTTCCTCTGCCAGCTCTTGCAGAATCACTAAGGCTTCGCCGAAAGACAAGTTTAGCCTGTTCGCCAGCGCCGAAGCGGTTATTTCGGGTTTTTCGCTTAGTATCGTCTCTCGCGTATACGCTTTGTGGGTTGGGTACATAACCGAGGCGTGAACCGTCTCGACAAGTATGGGCCAAAGTTTTTCTTTCATGTACTCTTCCAAGCTCATGCGGCATCACAAAGTTCATTGTACTAAGTGGTTATTCAGCCTACCGCAAGAAAAACACACATGAGTTTTCGAAAAACAAGCAGGCAACTTTTAAATTATCTCAAACTGCCAAAGTCAATTTGGTAAACGGAAAGTTGACTAAACGGGCGTTAACAATTTATTGGTCAAAACAGGCAACACCGCGAAAGTGGCTTTAGCGATCAAATAAGGCTTAGAAGAGGCAAAAGTCCAAGTCACAATTAAGAAACAGGAAGAGACTGAAAACGTTTGCTATTTAGACTACGACCTCATCTGCGTAGGTGCCCCTTCATACTCGTGGCAGCGTGCGCCAGTTCTGCGTTAGCGCGGTTCGAGAAGACTTAGGTAAACGGGTTAGGGAAATCATTAAGCGAGGCTCTGACGTGGTGGCTGAAGCTGCTGGGACGACGTGGACGGTGGAGTAGACACCGTTTATGGTGCGGAAGGATGGCAGGGTTGAGTTTGTGGGCGAGTCGAAGGGGTATCTGAACTTGGAGGATGCGGATGAGGCTGTGTTCTTTACGATGTATTTTTCTCCTGTGGAGAATCCTTTGGCTGTGGAGCTAATCCCAAGAAAACTGTTAAGGTTAAGGGGCTGGTGACGCAGAGTCTTTGGCCTGCAAATTTTGAGAGGTCGCTTGTACGGCGGATAATCCTGCGGAGAAGCTAGTGAAAATTATCATAACGGAATAAGTCAAATCAGTATTATCGTACCGCAAAGTATATTATTCATAGGGAATTGGTGTACCACCTTCACTTTGGCAAGAAACAAGAGCGTGACTTCAATAAGCATCAAAGCTGTGATATTCGACCTTGACGGAACTATTGCCAGTTTCAACTTGGACTATAAAGCCCTCAGAGGAGATGTTAGAAGTCACCTATTGCGAGTGGGCGTTCCCGCCTCAGTGTTATCCGTGAATGAGAGCATCTTTGAAATGCTCAAGAAAACCGCGATATACATTAAAAACTCTGGGAAATCCGCTAAGGCGATGGATGAGATTCGGGACGAAGCCTTGGCTATAGCTGAAAAGTACGAGTTGGAAGCCTCTATGAGCACGGACCTGCTGCCTGGAGCACACGCGACGTTGAAGGCTTTGAAACGCATGGACTTGAAAATCGGCTTGTTTACATTGAACAGTGATAAAGCAGCAAACTACATTCTGCAGCGGTTCAAACTTGATGACTTCTTCAGCGTGACGGTTCCAAGAAACAAAGTCAATTTTGTGAAGCCGAATCCTGCGCATCTTGAAATGGCGCTTATGGTTCTAGGCGTAGCGCCAGAGGATACGGTGGTTGTTGGAGACGGCAATGTGGACATGGTGAGCGCTAGAGAGCTGAAAGCCATTGCTGTTGGCTTGCCTGCAGAGGCATCCAAGATAAAGCAGTTGATAGGCCACGGTGCCAACTACATTATAACTTCGATAACTGACTTGCCTATTCTGATAGAGAAAATAAACAAGGGAAAAGCGGCACAATAGTCTGTCAAGCTAATTTTATGCAATATCGTGGTAATGAAACTTCTCCCGTGGTCTTTTGTTCTCGATATTACCAATCTTTAGAGTGAAATATATACCAATAGAAAATTAGCAAATTAATTATGCAACCCGAGTTAATAGCTTGTGGCTGTGTTGAAAGTTGTGCTGCTTGAAGCATAGCTTGCGTACGAAGGTTCAAAACACCCTTTCTGGGTGTTCTACGCAATTTCTTTCTTCAATAGCGGTTTGTGTTTATATCCTTATTTGCCTCTTCACTTATCTTCTTCAAGGCGACATGAACGATTGGATTGCATTTATGCATGGTGAGGCTTCGATAGCTCTTTTTTCATCTAGTGTATGGCGGGGGTCGTTGGAATCAGCCTAACATTATTTTTCAAAAAGGAATTGCGAATTCTGGAGGCTCCTCACAAAGTTGTCGCAGTCTCTTTTCTGCTATCCACGATAGTCGGATTCAGTGTATTCACATACCTTAACTTTTCCTCTACGCAGGAGAACTATGCTTGGATGCATGACGGACTGCATTATCAGCGGATGGGGCAATCATTCCTAATAAACCACGAATTTATCGTTGATGGCAGTTTCTCCAACTTGTTTGTAGCGTCACAAACCAGTGATTATTTCACCGCGGTTATAATGCATTCTCTAGGAAAAGACTTTGGCAGTGTTTTTCTTCAGTTCTGGTTTTTCATGGTTCTCACAATGCTTTTCATGTTATCTTACACTTGGATATTCTCTCCTTACGTTAAGAGTTCCTTCAGCAGAATTCGTGATGAGCGAGTAAGCTGCCTTTGGCTGTCGATAATGCTACCACTTTTCATTGTATGGCTAATCGAAGCGATTTATTTCGTGTTCGAAAATGAGTGGATGCATAATTTATGGATCAGTTATTATCCAGTGTCTCAAATTCGCTATTTGATTTTCACGTTAATTATGTATTGTTTTATTATTATAGTGCCTTTAAGCTGGGTGGCTTACGAGTCCACGAAGAGGGAACAACAGCTTGCCAGTAAGTGATTTGCTTTTTTCCTCGTTCTTATATGGAGGATCCTAGCGGTTAGGTTCTTTTTTCAAGAGAGGATTAAGATTATGTGTAAGTATTCGGATTTTATGTATGGAATAAAATTATAAAAACCATAAAGCTTATATATTAAAACTGTTCATCTGCTTAGTTTGCGCGGGCCGAATGTACTGGTTTCTCTCAAATCGAAAAGGGATATGGTGACGGTTCTACGCAAATAATGCATGGAGCATAAAAAATTGAGTAAAAAAGAGGTTAGAACGCGTCAGCGCTTGGTTGACAGGTGCCCAGAGTGTGGTAGTGATAACCTCGTTCACGATTATGACACAGGCGAAACCGTTTGTGGAGACTGTGGTCTCGTCTTGTACGAGCAGATGATGGATAAAGGTCCAGAGTGGCGTGCTTTCACTCAAGAGGAGAAAGCGTCAAGAAGTCGTGTAGGAGTACCCACATCCTATTCCGTTCACGACAAAGGATTGTCCACTGCTATAAGCCAAGTGGATCGTGATGCCTTCGGAAGAAAACTGCCCCTTTCCACTAGGCTGCAAATGTGGCGTTTGAGGAAGTGGCAAATACGATCTCGAGTTCACTCTTCCATCGACAGGAATCTTGCTCAAGCTATGGCGGAACTTGACCGTCTTTCTGACAAGGTTTACATTCCTCCTCCAATTAAGGAAAAAGCCGCTGTCATTTACCGCAAAGCGCTTGACAAGGGTTTGGTTCGTGGCAGGTCAATCGCGGCTATAGCTGCTGCTGCGTTGTATGCAGCTTGCCGTGGTAGCGGGACTCCTCGGACTCTTCGTGAGATTTCTGAGGCAAGTCTGGTTGACAAGAAGGATGTTGCTCGTTGCTACAGACTTTTGTTGCGTGAACTTGAGGTGCACATGCCGATAGCTGATCCGCTGACGTACGTATCGAAGATTGCTGAGAGAACTGGAATCTCGGGTAAAACGCAAGGTGCTGCGATACAGATACTTCGAGATGCGAAAAAGAAACGAGCTGCTGCCGGGAAAGATCCGATGGGGTTGGCTGCTGCTGCGTTATATATTGCTTGTTTGCAGAATAACGAGAAGAAGACACAGAAGGACATTGCGGAAGCTGCTGGTGTAACTGAGGTTACAGTGAGGAACCGCTACAAGACTCTTAAGAAACAGTTGAAGCTGGAACTACCCGATTAGGCGTTTAATCAGCTACTTTCCTCTTCTTTTTCTATTTCCATAACTATGGGACCTACGTAGCCGCAATCGCCGCAGACGTACTTTTGAGGCGTCAGCCAAAGGTCAAAACTGCTATAAATCTTGATTTTTGGACTGCAACATCGTGGACAGTAGATTTTGGCTGGTTTCCCGTGTTTCAGAGATTTAATTACTTCACGAACATTTCGCAGCAGTTTCATCGGGGATTTTGCACCTTTGCCCTGTGGCTATTGCAGTTCTATGTTCTCTTCAGGGTATCCAGTCTTGATGAGGAACTCTCGGACTCTCTCGCGATGGTCTCCCTGTAACATTATCTGACCGTTCTTTGAGGTCCCACCACAAGCACAAAAAGTTTTTAGTTTTTGGGCTAGGTTTGCGAGATTTGAGTTTCGGTCATCCATGCCATCAACAATCGTGTTTGCTCTGCCGAATTTTCTTGTTTCGAGCCTGATACGGATACGCTGTTGCTCTTTTTCGATTTCGCCACAAACGCATAAATCCTTTGGAAGCCCGCATGTCGAACAAACTTCAGCCATGACGCTCCAGCATAGCATTGTCACAGCCATATATAAAAGTTTCAAAGCCAGAACCCTGATTATGCTAGCTTGCAGAAGCAAATTGGCAATGGTGTGTCACGTTAGGTTACTGTTTGTTACGGGTGGTTGTGGGTGTGCTGCTGTACGGAGGTGTTCTTTTGTGTTTGGAAAAGACTATAGCCTCTTACATAAAGAAATTATGTTATTGAAAATAGTACTTGGTTGTAGGAAGATGGTAATAAGGCCCTTTATGGTACTACGCCCATGCGTGATAACTCTTCCCGTAGGCTTCCCAAAGTCTGTTTCAGCTTCAATCTTTGCTCAGAGTACTGGTCTCCTGTCACCTTGCCAGCCTTAAAGTCATTGTCCAGTTAAAGCATCCGACTGTTTATTTCGTTTATTCTTGACCTCAGCTGGTCCTTGTAGGAAACCGCTTTTTGTTCAACTATCACTTTGGATTGCGCCACCAGAAGCTTATTGGGCAACTTGGATGTTCAAATCTTCGCTAAGTGGGGCTCACATGAGAAAATCCAAGACATAGCTAAAGTGTTTACGCTCAACGAGGAACTATCTTCAACGACCCTTAACAAGTACAACGCAAGTTATGTCCTAGTATTTGTGCCTAAAGAGTTGGAGAAGTTTTATTGGATTACCCAGATAGCTGGTTAAGACTCCGACGACTACCTGACCTATAACAACGAAACCCAAAAATATGAACCGACGACACGCGGAGAAGAAGTCACCCTACTAAGCCTGATATTCGATGATGGCTGGCAGCCCCGCTACTTCACGAAGCTTTACGAAACCGACAAAGCCAAGAGATACAAAATCAACTACTAGCAGAAAAAAGGGCTATTAGGAAAGGGATAAATTTTCTCACAACAGCACTATATCCTATGAGCCTTTACCTTGACTGGCTAAAAGAAGAAAACATGAGTTTATTCACCGACTTTTACGAGTTAACCATGTGCGCAAGCTACTTCGACAACAAAAAGTTCGAGCCCGCCACCTTTGACCTGTTCATAAGGCGGCTGTCCGAAAACCGCTCCTACCTGTTGTTTGCAGGGCTAGAACAAGTCCTTCTTTACCTAAAAAGCGTAAAGTTCACGGAAGAACACCTCACCTACCTCAAAAAACAAGGCTTCAAAAAAGAGTTTCTCGATTACCTCAAAAACTTTAAATTCACAGGGGACGTCTGGGCTGCTCCCGAAGGCACAGTAGCATTCCCATGCGAACCTTTAATCCGCGTAAACGCACCCATAATAGAGGCTCAACTGGTAGAGACTTTTCTGCTGAACACCATCAACCTGCAAACAATGATCGCCACAAAAGCCTCACGAGTTGTGAACGCTGCCCAAGGCAAAGCCGTGATCGAATTCGGCTTGCGGAGAGAGCACGGCGTTGACGCGGGAATGAAAGTGGCACGATCCAGCTACATAGCAGGATGCCAAGGTACATCCAACGTTCTAGCAGGCTTAGTGTATGGCATTCCCGTCTTCGGTACCTTGGCGCACAGCTTTATAATGTCATACACAAAGGAGATAGATGCTTTCCGAGCGTTCGCCAAAACCTTCCCAGCTAATTCAACGCTTTTAATTGACACTTATGATGATATTGCAGGCGCGGGAAAAGCCGCCGCAATCGCTAAAGAGCTAGAAGAAGAAGGGTTCAGGCTCAGCGGAGTAAGGTTGGACAGCGGCGATTTGGTTGAGATTAGCAAAAAAGTTAGAAAACTACTGGACCAGAAGGGTTTACAGTATGTTCGAATTTTCGCGAGCGGCGACTTAGATGAATTCAAAGTGGAAGAGCTGCTGAAGAAAGGCGCCAAAATTGATGCGTTCGGCGTCGGAACCAAAATGGGTACCTCAGCGGATAAACCCTATGTGGATGTGATCTACAAACTATGCGAAACCATGAACGCCGATGGTAGTTTTACGCCTATAATGAAGCTAAGCGAAGGCAAAGTCACCTTGCCTGGGCGAAAGCAAGTTTACAGGTTCGTTGATGAAAAAGGGAAACTGGAAAAAGACATGATTGCATTGGCAGACGAGAAAGTGAACGGGGAGCCGTTGATGGCGAAAGTTATGGAGAAAGGCGAAGTAACCTATGATTTTCCATCTCTCAGTGAAATAAGGGCAAACGCGGCGGAAAACGTGTCACGACTTCCTGATAAATACAAGAAGGTATCAGATGCACCCGAGTATCCTGTAGAGTTAAGTCAAGATTTGGAGAAGCTTATCAGAAAATTGAAGGAAGAAATCCTGAGAACTGAGGTTTTGAATTCCAGTTAACACGGCGGTTCGCAGTCAAGTTGCAATAGTTATCAGCAGGTTTATGAATCCGACTTCCATGATTGACGCTAAGAAGAACACGCTATAAATGTAGCCGAGACCCCTCGTTGACATCGTTCTGCCAAGCAGTTTTCCTAATTGTCAGGTAGATACCGTAGCATTCAACTATGCCCACTGGTGCACTGATGAGCAGAATCAGAGGCAATGTCTCAAAGGTTACTTCACCGTTAATCAACGTGGCTCCACGCAGTATACTCAGAAAAAGACTATGCACGCGAATAATATGGCGAAGGTTCGCGGATGCGTTATCACCATATCAGCATGTTTTTCTCGCTTAAAGAAGTTTAAAACCACCAAGTTAACGTAGAACGTCATGCCTAGGAGAATTAGCGACACGACGAGGACGTTGTGCAGGAAAAGCATGGCGACTGCCAGAAACTGATTCCGTAGGACATCGCCTAAAATGCTGAAGAAGAAGAGGTTTTCTGCGTATGAAAGCCCTAGAAGAATGGCGAAAGCTAAACCCAAAATACCGTGTTTTTCTTGGAGTCCAAAGGCGTCCATTGCTCCACATAGTCTAGCCCTTGTATCAGATGCCTTCCATAAAAATTTTGTGAACTTCTGTCAGTGGCTATTCCTACAGGAGTTACTCTTCTGGTATGCGCCTGAAGAGTTTTCTACCCCCAACTGTAAAGCATGTGTTAAGCACGGTAGACTGCTCCATGCACTAACGATAGAAGTGAACAGTTATGGCAAACACTTAAAAGGCTTCTGAGAAAAGGATATTTGCTATCAAAAAGAGGGAGAACCATGCAAAATCGTTCAGCTATAGTTGCTGTTGGCAGAACCAAGTTTGGAGAGCATTACGGCAAGAAACCAGAGAAGCTTATTGAAGAAGCTTGGCTCGCCGCTTCACGAGAATGTGACATAGAGCGCAGAGACTTGGAAGCGTGTTATCTTTCAGATTGTTTTCTCCCAATTACAAACAAGCTAGGTTTAGAGGAAGGGTTCCTGTCAGAGCTTACGGAACTTCACGTTCCTATGGAAGTTACGCGTTCCGTGAGCGCGGCTTTGCTAACCGCCTGCCACGCCATACAAGCTGGCGCGTACAACACTGTGCTTGTTGGAGGTATAGAAAAGATGACGGATCGCTGGGATAAAATCCGTGACGACCTGATGCTTCTCGAGGACCCCTGGAGCTATTACGCTGGTGGCACACCAGAATCGAATCACGAGCTGATGCTACGGGCTTACATAAAAAAATACGGGTTGACAGGAGAAAACCTTGATAAAGTGAATCTTGCTCTGGCTGAAGTCGCGGTTAAAAATCATGCTCAGGCAACTAAAAACGAGTATGCCCAGTTCCAAAGGAGAATAACTATCGAACATGTCTTGAGTGCAAGAGAAGCAGCGCATAAACCCTTGGGACTTTATGATTTTGCGCCCGTATCGGATGGGGCATCAGCTTTAATCCTTGCGAACGAAGAAATGGCTAAAAAATTAACTGATAAACCTGTTTACGTGCTAGGATGTGCTTCAGCCACAGACTACCTGAACTTTCCGACAAGAGACGATCTAACACATTTTATTGCCACTAGAATTGCCATGAAAAATGCCTCAGAAATGGCTGGAATAACCCCCCAGAACATATCTCTCGTAGAGGTGTATGACCAGTCCACTGTGATGGAGCTAGTTTCTATGGAAGACTTGGGTTTCTGTGAACCGGGGACAGCTTGGAAAAGCATACGTGGAAATTGTGAAGACTACGAAGGGTACTACGACGTAAATGGCAAAAAACTTTTTGTTAACAAGAACGGCGGCTTGAAGGCGGATGGAAATCCATTAGGCGCTACGGGCGGCGCTCAGATTTTCGAGATTTTCAAGCAGTTAAGAGGCGAAGCTGGTGAACGGCAAGTCAGCCTTGGTCAAAATTCGGTGCCAACTGGCTGTGCTTTAGAGTTTGAGGGGTTCGGCACTAAAGCGTATGTTAGCATTTTAGGGAGAGAGGGTGATGAGTAGCGAACCCATAGAGCGTAGAGTTTCTTACCTTGGTGACAGGCTGAGAGCTAGTCGCTGCAAAATTTGTGGAAAAGAATATTTCGAGGTGCGCGACTACTGCGGTAACTGTGGTAGAAAAAGCTTCGGGAAAATGGCAAGTATAGACCTTTTTTACGAAAAAGGAAAACTTGAATTGTGCACGCTCATTAATGAACCGACAAACAAGTTCATCAAGTTAGACCGTTATATTTATGGTGTAATTTCTTTTCACAATGGAAAGATTCGCGTTCCTGGAAGGCTCACTGATCAGGTTGTGAACGATGGAGACGTTATCGACTTTTCAAATCTTGAGGGCAGGGAAGTGATTCCTAGATTCAGAAGGCGTTATCAAGTAGGCAGAAGCGAGGTCGTTCCAACAATTTCTTTGGCGTTCACTTTAGCCGACGAATATTACCCCCATCAAGAATACAAGGTAGTTAAACCAAGCAAGGAATACGAAGTGCCTGGTATCGTGGGGTACGGCTTTTACACTTCACGTTTCAGGATAAAGGAAGGCAAGCTTGAGCGTTCTGTACCATTCATTGATGAAGACGCGGTGACCGCGGCGGTTGAGGCTGGAAAGCTAGCGCTGATACATTCAGGGGTCGAAAGTTCACTGGTTGGCAAAGTTTACGTAGGCTCAGAGTCCAATCCTTACGCAGTAAAACCTATAGCGTCGAAGGTTGCACAGGTTTTGAAGCTCGGCGAAGAAGATGGAGATATACAAGGGGTGGATGCGGTGGACACTGAATTCGCGTGTAAAGCCGCCTCAAGCATGTTCAAAGACGCCGCCGCGCTTGTTAGCTATCCTAAATCTGGTATGAAGTACACTATGGTTATCGGTGCAGATAACTCTCAAGCAGCGCCCAGAGGCTGTCCAGGCGGCGAATTGGATATGTTCGTTGGGTACGGCGGCTCCGCCTTCCTTTTTGGAAAATACGACGTTATAGCTGAAATTGAAGGATGGTACTCTTGCACCTCTGACACACCTGATTTCTGGCGCAGAGATGGTGAGCCTTTTCCGATGCACGGCGGAAGATTCACAGGAGACCCAGCGTATTTCAAGCATGTTAGAAAGGCAACCACTAAACTTATGGAAAAACTCAGCTTGCAGGCGGAAGACGTTGACTATTTTGTAACGCATCAACCTAACCCTCATTTTCCAGTTAAGGTCGCGAAGCAGCTTGGCTTCAAAGATGAGCAGTTCGCCCCTTCGCTTCAAGTTAACAAGTTCGGCAACACTTACTCTGGTTGTTCACCTGTCGGCTTAGCGGCGGTGCTGGACATTGCCAAGCCTGAAGAGCGCGTTTTGATAAC
>Ga0209427_10007838_pt1 | contig 12052 bp, 9 predicted proteins | sample DeeMarSWOR136_30_FD_187465 | JGI IMG/M metagenome (GOLD analysis project Ga0209427, IMG submission 187465) | Marine sediment microbial communities from White Oak River estuary, North Carolina - WOR-1-36_30 (SPAdes) (version 2) | ecosystem: Environmental > Aquatic > Marine > Intertidal zone >... | reverse complement strand
GGTATGCTCCAGGTCAATCAAGAGGGGAACCTGCTTTCGATGAATTTCCCTGCACGACAGGCTGTACCTTGTAATATTCCTGTTCAACTTATCCAAGGACTCGGTAAAAATCCAAAAGAAGTGCTCACTGCCAGGGATTACCTGGTCGTCTACGATTCAGAAAATGTCATACGATCACTTGAACCTGATATGAACTTGTTAATGAATCTTGATGCTCTGGGGATCATTGTCACGTCAGTGGGAGATGAGGCGGATTTTGTTTCCCGATTCTTCGCCCCGGGTGTTGGTATCCCCGAAGACCCAGTGACAGGCTCTTCCCATTGCACGCTTATCCCCTATTGGTCTGAAAAATTGGGGAAGAAAAAGTTACATGCCTATCAAGTTTCCCCTCGCGGCGGTGAGTTGTGGTGCGAAGATACAGGAAAACGGGTTAAAATTGCTGGGAGTGCGGTTCGTTATTCTGAAGGCTTTTTGTATGTTTAGAGATTTAAGATACTCGCATAATGTTCAATTTTAGGATCAGATTATGAATAGAGAAATACTTACACGATGTGGTTTTCGTTGTGATTTATGCCTGGCTTATAAAGATAATATTGAAAATAATGCTCAACGACAATTGCTTAGCGACGGATGGTATAAGATATATGGCTTCAGGATACCCGCAGAGAATATATATTGTGAAGGATGTATTAATGCTGAATGTTTAACACCAAAATTAATAGATAAAGATTGCCCAGTTCGACCATGTGTAATTGATAAAGGTATTGAAAATTGCTCCCAATGTGATGATTATATTTGTGATAAATTAAAGGATAGAATGGTTGTTTATGAAGACCTTTTAAAAAAGGATGATATTAAAATCTCAAGAAAAGAATATATTAAATTTATCAAGCCGTACGAAAATAGAAAAAGTTTAGACGAGTTAAGAAAAGAAAACTATCCTCATTCAAGAATGTTAAACAAAGAAATAATTCCCAATGATAATATTATTCAATTATTTCTCGGTGATAGCAATATTATATCGGTATGGAATAACATAACCAGTTTCTTAAATAATAATTATAATTTCGATAGTAAAATAATTTTTGGTGGTAAAAAATATGGTTGGGCAGTTAAATATAAGCATGGACAGAAAACCATAGTTACCTTATTACCTGAAAGGAAATCATTTACAGGATTATTAGTTTTTGGGAAAAAAGAAGTAGAAAAAATTTTTGAGAATAAAGATATATTTACAAAACAAATTCTACAATTAATAGAAGAAACAAAGCAATATCATGATGGTAAATGGATTTGGATTAGATTAGAAAATCATATATTTGAAAATGATATTTGTAATTTGATAAAAATTAAGAAAAAACCTCAGAAAAATAATCTTTATTAAAAAGCGGCTAACAAGGCGTTCGTGTATCATTTGAAGTTCCTTTTTTTTAAATAAATTAAGGTTGGTGATATTATATGAAAAAAGTAAAATTCATTAATAATCCAATTGCTTTTTTTATACCACTCTTTTTCGCCTTATCTATTTTTTTTGTAAATGATCTTTTTACCAAAAATACCCTCCAGTCCGCCAATAACTGTATTGCTTGGGTAGCTGGACAAAGAGGAACGGTTCTGAAAACCACTGATGGCGGAACAAATTGGATTAAACTGTCAGAATTAACCTATTTGAATTCTATCTATTTCACAGATGCTGATACTGGCTGGGCAGTTGGGTATTGGGGAATTATTTATAAGACTTCTGATGGAGGATCAAACTGGATTCGGCAAGTGAGTGGAACATCACTCTTTTTGAATTCTGTCTATTTCACAAATACTGATACAGGCTGGGTTGTTGGAGGAAGTGGAACGATTCTTAATACTACCGATGGTGGGACAAACTGGATTGCTCAAAATAGTGGAACAACCATGTATTTGCATTCAATCTATTTCATCAATGCATATATCGGCTGGGCGGTTGGGTCGGATGGAATAATTCTCGAGACCACTGATGGTGGAATAAACTGGAATTTGAACAACAGTGGTACATCATACGATTTATATTCAGTCTATTTCACTGATGCTGATACAGGCTGGGTGGTTGGAGCCAATTCTACAATTATCAATACTACTGATGGTGGAATAAACTGGAATTTGCAAAACAGTGGCACTTCAGACAATTTATATTCTGTTTATTTCACGGATACTAATACAGGATGGGCGGTTGGGGCTGATTCTACAATTCTCAAGACCACTAATGGTGGAACAAGCTGGGTTTCGCAAACTATTGGAACGAGAGGAGTCTTGTATTCTGTTTATTTTACCGATGCTAATACAGGATGGGCGGTTGGAGGTATAACTGTTGGTTTTCCAAGTGAAATAGGCGCCATTATTCTTAAAACTACAGATGGTGGAACAAGCTGGACAAAACAAGTCAGAGATACGTCAGAAACTTTCTTTTTTTCTATCACCGCTGTTACTATTACTAGCACAGATTGTTTTGATAATTTTGATAATATTATTCCCAAGAGTTTTTGTCTTGAGCAAAATTATCCCAATCCATTTAATCCAAAAACAACTATAACATTTATATTGCCAAAAATTTCTGAGGTGACAATCAATATTTTTAATTTAAGTGGACAGTTAATTTCAGAAATTTTTAGTGGCAGAAAGCAGGCAGGTTCTCATTCTGTTACTTGGGATGCATCCAACTATTCATCAGGAACCTATTTTATAAAGATGGTAGCGGGTGATTTTATTCAAATAAAAAAGTGTGTTCTCTTGAAATAAGTACAAATGAACCAATTTAAATTAACATAATATAAAATATTGAGTTAGACGCCTATTAACTTTTTTGATTGTCTTTACTTTAGTGTGGTTTCAATTTCTTCCTTAGGTTATGGTGATTTGCGTCCTATTGGAATTGGACGGCTAATTGCAACTTTTAAAATCCTAATGGGATTGGAAAGTTATTCAAGAAATAACAGGAAATAATTTCAATTAAAAGGTGATTTCCATGAACTTCAGCGATCTTCCACCTGCAGAGCCGGCTATCGAAGAGCTAAAAAATGAATTATCAAAGTTATGCGAACAATTTGGCATCTCCCGGTTTGAACCGAATGACATTATTGAGTTAGTGGAGGACGGCGAGGACGTTGAATGGATTATCAGTCAACTTAAGCAAGACAATACTGAATTAGATGTCGAAAAATTTAATTCTGTGCTCTCCTCAATTGCAGCGATAGTTGCACCTCCTGAAGAAGAGATTAAAGAAGAGGAAGAACTGCCATTAGAGACAGAAGAAGAAGTTGAGTTGGAAGTTGAAGAACCACAACCGATGGACCTCTCGCAAATCGACCTCTCCCAGGTGGGAGCGGAATTGGAAGCACTCACCGGCATGAAGCTTCCGCCTGGTTTAGATATGGATCAAATCAAAAAGGTCATGGAATCACCGCAAGGCGCTTTTCTTGCTGATTTTGGATTGTTTTGCCAGGAACAGGGAATTGATATGAATTCGGTGTCTGATCCTGATCAGTTACAGGAGTTGAATGAGCAATGGATGGCGACACCCAGGGCTGTGTTTGAAGGGAAAACGCCTGCCGAAGTCTCTCAGGAAGACCCTTCGTTAATGACATTTAAAAAGGTCGAAACGTACCGACGTGAGGAACCTCGAATCGGTCGAAATGATCCCTGTCCCTGTGGCAGTGGGAAAAAGTATAAGAAATGTTGTGGCAGGGGGAATTAGATGGTAAGTGGTGAGTAGTGAAGGATCAGTAGAATTTGTAGATCTAGTACTACTTAGCCAGATTAAGCTGTTAAGTGTCATGCCGACCGAAGGGAGGAATCTGTTAGTCCAACATACTAATATAAATTAATATTTTTGTTCAAAGTACAGATTTCTCCTCACTTCGTTCGTCGAAATGACAGGCTAATTTTATCAATTTTTATAATCTGACTAAGTAGTAGTAGATATAGTTTATAAAATGTGATGAATTATTACCAATTCAATATTGTTAAGTTAAGCCTACCGATTCCATCGCTCTGAGCGATGGAATCGGTAAAAAATTTAAACGTTTCATGCAACAAAAAAGCTAATGAAATTATCAGAAACTGAATACAAATTATTTTTTGATTTATACCATCCCCTGCTTCTGTTCATAAATCAGCAGCAACGAGTTCTTGCTGATGTTTTTACCGTCGCTGGGCTTCGAAAAAAAGTTACTGAGCAGCTCAAATCTTTGAGAACGATTTTATATCAACAGCCCAATCTTTTTGATCATTTTATTTTGAAAAATCCATTTCATTTTTCACCTGACGAGCTAGAAATAATTGAAAGCTGGAAAAAATGGTTAGTAGGGAGGTTTTTTATTCTTCGAGAAACAAATTATTATACCATTTTCCTGTCAAATGTTAAGCCGATGAAGGCTTATGCTGTCCATGCTCTGAATAGAGAATTCTCCAAGTTATTCCCTGAATCGCTGCCTGTTTATATCGAAACCGCGCTCCTTCCGTTTAATGATAAAATTATCAGCGATGGTATTTTCAGCCGATATCGATTAGAATTTGGCGGCGGTTTTATTCGCAATCTTCATAAATCCTACCTTGAAGCTATTGATAACGAAGGCATCATTACTTCTCTTTGATAACAGGTTATCAAATAAAAATTTAATGCAACATTGAGCTAATTAAGACGTAAAAATTACACTCAATTGTCATTATAAACAATCATTAACAAATTAGGAGGAAAGCAGTTATGCGTAAAAGAATGATCCCGTTACTTTTAATTCTAATTTTTGCATGTTTTACACTTGGTTTTGCTGATGAAGGTATATGGACATTGGACGCGTTAAATCAACTTCCCTGGGATGAGATGACAGCCCGTGGTTTGGTATTGTCACCGAAGGACATTTATAATCCCAAGGGGATCAGTCTTGCCGATGCTATTGTTCAACTCGGCGGTGGTACAGGTTCTTTTGTCTCACCAAATGGTCTTATCATTACCAATCACCACGTGGCTTATGGTGCCATTCAACGACAAAGTAGTGCGGAGCAGGATTTCATCAGAAATGGTTTCCTGGCGAACACCATGGCAGAGGAACTTCCGGCAAAGGGATACACGGCGCGTTTGTGTATCGGTTTTGAAGAAGTAACGAAAAAGGTTCTTACAGGCGTTTCGGATAAACTCTCATATTCAGAGCGAAACGATTTGATCGCTAAAAACCGACGTGCAATTGTCAAAAAGTTTGAAAAGGACGACGATATTGACGCAAATGTTGTGGAGATGCTGAGTGGGACAAAATATTACCTGTTCACCTATTTTACAATAAAAGATATTCGACTGGTATATGCTCCCGCGAGATCAGTGGGCGAATACGGTGGAGATATCGACAACTGGATGTGGCCCCGCCACACCGCTGATTTTTCTTTTATGCGCGCCTACGTGGGACCAGACGGAAAACCAGCAGAGTATGCTGAAGATAATGTCCCCTATAAGCCCAAAAATTATCTAAAAATCTCACTTAATGGGATAAAGGAGAATGACTTCACTATGATCCTCGGTTATCCCGGCAATACTTTCCGCTATCGTTCTTCATATTCAGTTGACGTATGGCAGAATGAACTTTTTCCCTCGCAAATCGATTTTTTCAAAACATCTGTTGATGCGCTTGAATCCCTGGCAGGAGATGACCGTGAGCTTCAAATTAAACACAGCGCTCGAATTAAAGGATTAAATAATGGTCTAAAAAATAACCAGGGTATGATTGAAGGATTGAAGCGGACCAATCTTTTAGAGAAAAAAAGAAAGCAGGAAGCTGAATTTACAAAGTTCTTAAAACAAAATCCGAATTTAGAAAAGAAATATGGATATATTTTACCAGAACTCGCCCGGATTTATAAAGAATTGAAAACCTATCAGAAAAAACAGAACATGCTGGGATACGTCATGGGAAGCAGCCAATTACTGGGCTCAGCCAATTATATCCATCGTTGGAGCATTGAAAAACAGAAGAAGGAAAAAGATCGTGAACCGGGATTTTCTGACAGGAATGTTGAGCGAGTGAAAAAACGTGCCCAAATGCAACGTGATCTAATGGATATTCCAGCGGATAAAAAAATGTTATCCATCATGATCGACAAAGCTGCTGATTTGCCCGAGGGACAAAAAATTGAAGCCATAGAAAAAGTTGTTGGACACGAAACGGGCAAAGAACGAAAAAAGGCGGCTGCAAACTTTGTCGAAGACATTTTTTCCCGCACTATATTCACAGATTTAGACAAAGCCATGGAGCTGTTCGATAAGAGTGAAGCAGAGATCAAAAAATTGAATGACCCGCTTATTCAGTTTGCAGCAGCTTTGCAGAAAGAAAACAAGGCAATTCAGGATAAATATGATGCATTTGTCGGCGCGGTTTACAAATTGCGTCCACCACTGATTCAAGGAATGTACGAATGGAAAAAAGGCAATCTCTATCCTGATGCCAATGGCACGATTCGATTTACCTATGGCTACGTAAAAGGCTACAAGCCCAGGGATGCTGTGTCTTACAATTGGATCACCACGCTCAAAGGCGTAATTGAAAAAGACACCGGCGAAGAACCTTTTGACAATCCTAAAAATTTAACCAAACTGTTCTATAAAGAAGACTTTGGTAGTTACTTTGACAGGAACATAAACGGAGTACCAGTTAATTTTTTGCATACCACGGATATTACTGGCGGCAACTCAGGAAGCCCGGTATTGAACGGAAAAGGTGAAATCATTGGAGTTGTCTTTGACGGCAACTACGAAGCCATGACCAGCGATTTTGTCTACGACCCGGATTTGACCCGTTCCATCAGTGTCGATATTCGATATGTGCTATTTATTACTGAAAAATTGGGGCAAGCAGATAATGTTTTGAAAGAGTTGGAAGTTATGGGAGCAAATAATTAATTGAATCGTTGGAGTTTTGGAGTAATGGAGTGGTGAATTTGATAATTTCATTTATTTTATTTAATCAAATTATCCTTTGCTCCAATTCTCCATTTTGAACAGCTAAATTTGTATTCAGAATACCTACATTGAAATAAATCTGATTGGTATTAAAAATTTGGGTATTGATAAAAAAACTTGACAATCAAGCCAATAGTTCCCTTTACTTGAACTCGAAAAACTGAGCTGTCCCTCTTCAAAATTTGATATATGAACCACCTCTATTATCCTTCTTGCTTATCTCTCCATTTAAACCACAAAGGATTCATCCCTTTTTTATCAAAATGAACAATAATTTCAGTCGGTCATCGATTGATATGGATGCCATATTCACACTACTTTTTGAATGTAACCTTTCTGTTAAAGGAAATAATCCGCAAAAAGTAAAAAGCAACAAAAAATATGTTGACTTTTCAATTAAATTTTTTATATTACAAAAGAGCAAATCATTAAGACGCTGATTGTGATGACACCTCTTGTCTATTAACTACTTCCTGAACCAGCGCCTGATCCCAATTTTAATCAATAATCTCAAACGATTCCGATTAAAAAAAGATAGCATTAATAAATATGATTTTTGGTCGAAAATACTCAGTTTCCTCGTTCATGGGTTTGCTCAAGGGCAAGCTGGTGTTGAAATTTTTTGAGCGTGATGAGAAACTGAGCAAGCGCTATTGGGGTTGCCATTTATGGTCTCGTGGCTACTGTGTCAGTACCATAGGTTTGAATGAGGAACAGATCCGCAAGTATAGAAAAATGGCAAGAGAAGAACGTTAAGAATCATGAACAAAATATAAAATAACCACCAAACCCAACAGCACACCTTTCAGGGCTAATATATCAAGCCATCGGCTCTGGCGGTGGTAATTGAATGTTTATTGACTTTGATTTAATATTTTCTTAAATTAATTGTATAAATAGCCTTAAGGTAATAGAAAATTATCTAAAAACTGAACAAGAAAAAATTTAATGAATAATAATTGGAAAGTATTATTATATCCTCTTCTCGGGTCTTTAATTAGTGCTGTAGCATTTATACTAGACATTAATATCACAGTTTGGCTGATAAAAATTCGTCCCGTTCATATAATCATTTGGCTTATATGGCTAAATAGTATCGAAATTATTGTGCGCACAAAGCTATATAAAATTTCACAATTTACTCCTATTTCAATAGGTTTATCGATAGGAACTGTTGTTGGATATATGATAAACGATGGTTCTTTTATAGGACCTATTTCAAATATATACTATATTTTTTTGAGTGGAATTTTAGGTTCAATATTGATTGGTTTAAGCCTCAAGGGAAGAAGTTCTCGAAAACTAAAAATCGTAAAAACCTCAAATGTATTGCCTTTCTTATGGTCAACCTTAATGTTATTTACGATAGTATCAAATAGGATTTTCAACATCATTAATCGAGACATTCCAAATGAAGATCGAAGTTTAATTATATCAGGCATCGAAGTTCATCATTTTATTATTGGAATAATTATTATTTGCTTAGCACAAACAATAATTTATAACTTCACACCTCCAAAAATTTTACTAATGATCCTTCTAGGATTACTTGTTATCGGTCAAAGTTTAATAGCAGATCAGTTGACCTATATAGTTATGTTTCCATTGAACGACGATGCATTTTTCAGTTGGTTTTCAATTATTGGAGCAATGTTTGGTTTATGTTGGTTTGTTTTGAAAATGTTTTCAATAAATTGGAGTGAGTATAAAATATGAATGAAGAACTATATATACAAAATTTTAGAGTAATTGAACCAAAGTTGAAATTCTGGGTAGTATACGTTTGGCCTCTACTCCTTGTGGCTACTTGGTTAACTTTATTAATATTAGCTTATAAGACAGGTGTTTTTTATGAAATCCCAGAAGGATTACGTGAAGGGATAAAAAGATCAGATACTTTAGGTGTGCCTGGCTTCATACAAGATCCATTTTACACTATTTTTCAATTCTTTTGGCTTCCTATTATATTTATTATGGTTCATGCGTTTCGTATGAATCAGAAATTAGTGAAAGACGTTATGAGTCAGGAATTAAGTAAAATAAATAAATTTAATTCAAGAATAATCATACCAAATAACTTAACAAATATTTTTGAACAGTTCTATAAAATTCTATACAGTAAATGGCAATGGATCCTTTCAATTTTATTTTGCTTAACAACAATATATATTAATTATAATATTCAAATAGATCGTATACATGAAATGACTATTATGTATTGGTGGGATTGGAGAATAAACAAGGTCATCTATATTATACGGTTACTAATGCTCGGAGTAGACATGTTTTTTGCTGGAATCTTATTTTATAAATGGTTTTTTTCAGTATTTTTTCTTAAAAAATTTTTGGCATATTTATCTATTAAGCCACGTCCATATCACCCAGATAATGCGGGAGGACTATCTATGATCGGTCGCGTGTGTTTTTTATTTACCTTACCCGTATTCATTGTTGGCATCATGCTTTCAACGAGCGTTATTTTACATATAGAAACCACCTATAAAATAATTAATTTTTCTGCGATAGCAATGAGCTCGATTTTTTTATTATTTGTATTCTTTTTCCCTCTAATTGAAGTACACAAAAAAATGAAAAAAAAGAAAGAAGATTGGCTAAACTTAATTTCAATAGATATTAGTGACGTGATAACACAATTAGAAACAAAATTAAAGGATACTAATTTTAATCCTGTATCTCTCTTTGATCGATTAGAACACCTTAAACGATGGACTGAAATTATAAAAAAAATGCCCACATGGCCCTTTAATACGAAAACCTTATCACATTTGATAAGCACAGTTTCTATACCAATAATTATGTTGGTAATTGAACTTATTATTAAAGTACTAATTGTTAAATGAAGCAAAATAGCTTTAGCCTAGTAAATATTATAAATTATCAATCTAAATAATACATGAATAGCTAAACCATAATATAAGCTATTAAAAAACTTTTAGAAAGCTAAAAATATGAATTTTGAAGAACTAATTAGCATTTTGGGAATTTATATAACTACATTTATAGTTTGCTTGGTGAGTATCTTTTTCCATCTTGTAAGTGCCGAGGCATTTTTATTAATGGTTTCAACAAGTTCGCTAAACTTTAATATATTGCTGGTCATATTAATATCTACCTTTGCACAAATGATCTCTTTATCAGTAATGTTTCTTGCTGGTCGCGGTGTTTTAAATTTTTCTACTAGGAAGTATGAGAAGAAAATGAACAAGATTAAAGCAAAATGGGAAAAATGGAAAAACGCTTCTTACGTTTTTATCCTTATAACCGCTTTTACTGGGGTTCCACCATTTACTATCGTCAGTATTTTTGCCGGCAGTTCAAGCATTAACTTTCGAAATTTTTTTATATTGGGTTTTTTCGGAAGAATTGTAAGATTTTCTATTATTGTTTTTTGTCCTCAACTTATAAAGAAAATTATATAATTGTTTCCAAAATAAAGTCGAAATTGAAGGGATTGCTTTTCAATTGGTAAAATCTTAACCATTAGCTAACCTATATTTATCTTGTTTTCTTCTGGTTCTCAAATAGCCTGATTTCAAATGAGTTTTTATATAATTAACTTATGCAGCATACTGTGCTTCAAAACATGGAGTAACAGGATTTCAAAGATTTTTAAAATAGGAAGCACGAAAGTATGGAATTAAAGTTTCAACAATTCATCCAGCAAGGATTGATACTGAATTTTTTGATGTCTATAATAAAAGACCTCCTCGAGGTCAAATGCTATCGCCAAAAGATATTGCAATTTATATTATTGCTATCGCATTAAAGTCTTTACCAAAAATAATAGGGATTAAAAATGTCAATAGGTTTAAGAGAACTTATTACCTTGTCAGATATAGTGTAAAATAACGAAAAAAATTTTTACCCTTTACCTATAGTGTGCCAGCTTACATTTGTGTGCAGTAGATACTTTTAGCTGTATCAATACTGCAATAGCTGGAGGTTTCTATTGATAATTTCGAATTGTGCTGAAGGTTGTTCAGAGAAATCTTGGCGACAGTGATACAAAACATTATCATAAGCTCACCTTTATAAAAAAACATTGACTTTTGATATTACAACCAATATATTTAACAAATAGCAAATAATTAAAATAATATTTATTTTACAGGGAGGATACTGTCATGAAAAATTCTCAAACAAAAGTGTCAACATTTATTCTGCTTATATGTATTTACAGCTTTGGTTTAGTTGAAGTTATCAATGGACAGCAAGCCGAAGCAGATTATTACATTGTTGATGGCAAAAAAATTGTTCTGCAAATTTCTCAAAAGTATCGCGCCTTAAAACTGAAACCTGAAATCAGTAAGGATGGGATTAAATCTTTTAAGGCTCATATTGACTCAACAGGCGTTGGAGCGGTTGAAGATTCACCACTAATTGAAAAATATGGGCTTGTACTTGTCCGAATTAAAAAAGATACTGCGGCAGCTTTATTCAAGGCAGGAATTGAGAAATTGATTGCAGCAGATGAAGTGGAAACAGCCAACCCGGTGTATGCAGTCGGGGGTATCGATCAAGTACTTGTAAATGAATTTATTGTCCAATTTAAGTCGGACGCTTCCGAAGAAACCATCGAACATTCCATCAACAACAATAATGCTGAGATAGTCAAGAAGGACGGGAAGATAAAAAATAGGTACATCTTGAGATTTCCCGGTAAAACTGCGAGACAGGCGCTCAAGATTTCAAACGAATATCACCAGGATCCGCTGGTAGAATTTTCAGAACCAAATTTTATCACAATTTTTCCCAAACGCCCCAAAATAAAAGGAACGGATAGCAAACTGGAAGATGCGTTCTCTCCATCATCTGCTGTAACTCCAAATGATCCCCTGTTTTCTAAACAATGGGCACTAAACAATACTGGATCATCAGGTGCTGCTGATGCGGATATCGATGCGCCTGAAGCCTGGGCAATTCATACTGGTTCGGATAGGATAATCGTTGCCATAATTGATGAAGGCGTTGATACACAGCATAGAGATCTCAAGGATAAAATAGTGACTCCCTATGATGCTACCGATGGGGATAATAATCAAGAACCTAAATCATGGG
>Ga0209427_10007837_pt1 | contig 12053 bp, 9 predicted proteins | sample DeeMarSWOR136_30_FD_187465 | JGI IMG/M metagenome (GOLD analysis project Ga0209427, IMG submission 187465) | Marine sediment microbial communities from White Oak River estuary, North Carolina - WOR-1-36_30 (SPAdes) (version 2) | ecosystem: Environmental > Aquatic > Marine > Intertidal zone >... | reverse complement strand
GAGAATATATGTTTTTTAAAGCAGAATGTGCACGTTTACAGGGAGTACACCAGGTTGCAGTGGTAAATTCTCCTAAGATAGTATGGGAAAAATCTCGACCAAGATAATCATTTTTTTCATAATTAATTATTTTATTTTCAAAAACCTCGTTATCATTATTCATTGCAGCGACTACAAATCCGTTGATTAAAAAAATACCAAATAACAATATTGATAATAATTTCTTTATTTTAAACTGCCCCCTAATTAAATTATAAGAATTATTATAGTAAACTATCATTTAAATATTACCCCATAAATTTTGATAGAATCTATTTTAGAGAGTATATGTCTTTTCGATTATAAGTTTATAAAAACCAATTTTTAAATAATAGTTTTTACTTTAGGAGTGAGGTGTTAACCTGGTAAATCTCAATCTGAAACTGTCTTCTTTAAAATTAAAAAACCCAACTATTTTAGCATCTGGACTTATGGACGAAGATGCAGGTAGCATGCAAAGGATTTTTAATTGCGGTGCAGGTGCAATTGTAACAAAGTCTATTGGGTTAAAACCTAAAGTTGGATATCCAAATCCAACAATTATTGAACTTGAACATGGAATATTAAATGCCATGGGACTACCAAATCCTGGAATAGAAGAGTTTAAAGATGAAATTATAAAACTTAAAAAGTCAAATATTCCAATTATCGGTAGTATTTTTGGTTCAAATTCAAAAGAATTTGCAGAACTTGCAAAAAAAATGCAGAGTTATGGAGCTGATGCTTTAGAATTAAATATGAGCTGTCCGCATGCCAAAGGTTATGGACTTGAGATTGGATCTGATCCTAAACTTGTCAAAGATATAACTTCAATAGTTAAGGAATCAACCGATATTCCTGTATTTGTAAAAATTTCTCCAAATCTTATAAATATTATAGAAATCGCACAATCAGCTGAAATGGGAAATGCAGATGGAATTGTTGCAATCAATACTGTCAAAGCAATGAAAATAGATCTTAAACTAAAAATGCCTGTACTTTCTAATAAAATCGGAGGATATTCTGGAAAAGCAATAAAACCTATTGGTGTGAGATGTGTATATGATATATCAAAAAATGTAAATATTCCAGTAATTGGTGTTGGGGGTATTACAACAGGAGAAGATGCACTTGAATATATTATGGCAGGTGCATCTGCTTTACAAATTGGTTCAGCAATCTATTATAGAGGTGTTGACGTATTTCAAAAAATATGTAATGAAATTGAAACCTGGATGAAGGAGCATAGTTATACAAATCTATCAGATTTAATAGGGGTAGCACACAAATGAACTATCCTATAGTTACAAAAATAATTGAAACAAAAAAAGAAAATCCAAATGTTAAAACAATATATTTTGAAAATTTTGAAAAAATAGTCCCGGGACAATTTTTTATGATTTGGATTCCAGGTATAGATGAGGTACCAATGAGTGCATCCTTCATTGATAAAAACATTAAAGGAATTACCTTTAGACAAATAGGTGATGCAACAAAAGCACTTTTTAATTTTAAAAAAGAGCAGTTTATAGGTATCAGAGGACCCTATGGAAATGGTTTTAAATTCAGTGCTAAAAATATTCTTTTTGTGGGTGGAGGAACAGGTATTGCTACAATTGTACCTGCTGTTGAAGAAGCGGTTAAAAAAAGACATTTGGCAACTGTTATACTTGGTGTTAAAAAAAAAGACGAATTATTTTTTAAAGATAGAATTGAAAAAATAGGTGCAAATGTATATGTTACAACAGATGATGGATCTTTGGGATTCAAAGGTTTTGCAACAGATATTGTTGAAAACATTTTAGATGAAAACAAATTTGATTCAATTATTACATGCGGACCAGAGATAATGATGAAAAGATTGCTTGAGATGAGTAGAGACATACCTTTTCAAGCATCGCTTGAGAGATATATGAAATGTGGATTTGGATTATGTGGTCAATGCACGATTGGAATTGGTATGAGGGTTTGCAAGGAAGGTCCAGTTTTTGATGGAAAAACGTTAAAAAATATTGAAGATTTTGGATTGTTCAAAAGAGATAGTGCAGGTAGAAAAGTTAGGTTTTGAAATAGAGGAATAATTATGAGTGTTTATTGTGGGGAGCTAAATGTTAAAACTCGTGGAGAAGTTGATATCATTAATATTACAGACGATGTCCAAGAAATTGTTAATAAATCAAAGATTAAAAATGGAATTGTATGTTTATTTGTACCAGGTTCTACAGGAACAATAACAACAATTGAATATGAACCTGGCTTGATGAAAGATTTACCCAAGGCTTTACAAAAAATTGTACCTAAAGGTGAATATTATAACCATCATGAAACATGGCACGATGACAATGGCCATTCACATGTAAGAGCAAGTTTAATGGGACCTGGAATGAGCATTCCATTAAAAAATGGGAAAATAATACATGGCACCTGGCAACAAATTGTTTTTGTAGAACTAGATACAAGCCCAAGAAATAGAAATATTATAGTTCAAATAGTCGGTGAATAAAGATATTTACCATTTGTTATGATGTATCCTTGACTTGTTATACCTATCAACTCTTCCTTGATCTTCTGTAGGATGTCCAATTGAAATCAATGAAAAAGGCATAATGTTTTTAGGTAAATTTAATAACTCAATCATACCCTTAATTCTCTCTTCTCGAGGATAAATTCCAAGCCAGACAGCGCCTAAATTTTTTGCCCTTATAGCAATTAACATATTTTGAGTTGCTGCTGAACAGTCCTGAATCCACATTCCCTGATGTTCATCTAAGTTCATATCACCACATACAAGTATAGCAACTGATGCGTTTTTTAGCATTAGAGCATGATTATGGAAAGTAGGGACTTTGCTGAGAATATTGGGATCATCTATTATAATAAAATGCCATGGTTGTTCATTACCTGCAGATGGTGCAGACATTGCAGCTTCCAACAATTCCTTAATAACTTTTTCAGATATAGGTTTTTTAGAATATTTACGCACACTTCTTCTTGTTAAAATCGCTTCTATAGCATCCATAAAATCTACCAATAATTCAGCAAAAATATAATTACTTTATAAATAATTTTTTATATTTGAAAAAAAGGCATTTTTTTTAAAATCCAACTAAACGATATTTTTTAATAAAAGAATTATCTTTTGTCTTTTGCAAAGGTTTTTATTGCTTTTATAATCGTTTCAATTTCCTCTTCAGTGTTATAGTAATGGAAGGTTACACGTATATGTCCTCCATATTTATCAAGAACATTTAGAAATCTCATAAGAGGAATAGTGCAGTGATGACCAGCGCGAGTCAAAATATTATATTTTTTTGCTAAAGCAAGTGATAGTTCAGAACATTTCCAACCATCTAGATTAAATGTTACAGTTCCACCAATATAATTAGGATCTTTAGGTACATATAAATGGATGTTGTCTATATCTTGTATACCATCAAGAAGTTGTTTGGTAAGAATATGTTCTCTTTCTTTTATTGCGTTCAAACCAATTTCATTGGCAACATATTTAGAAGCTCTGCCTAGTCCTATAAAACCAACAATATTTGGAGTACCTGCATCAAAACGTTTTGAAGGAATATCAGTGATAAGCTCCCAATCATTAACTGTAACATCTGATACAATCCCACCACCCAGTTCCATAACTGCCATATCCATGATAATGTCTTTTTTTACATATAGACCACCAGTTCCAGATGGACCAAGTGGTCCTTTATGACCTGAAAAACCATAAAAGTCACAGCCTAAGTCGTAAACATCAACAGGTAAATGCCCAGGACCCTGTGAACCATCGATATATACTAAAGCTGAAGGGTTCTTTTCTTTAATTGCTTTAATTATTTCTTTTACAGGATGAATTGTTCCCATACTATTTGACACATGTTGAAATGCTACAAATTTTACATTCTCATCAACATCATTATAAAAAGTTTCAGGAAGTAAAATCCCATCAGCAGTTGGTTCCAATACAATAAAATCAATTCCATTATTTTTTGCAATTCTCATCCAAGGCATAAAATTTGCATGATGTTCCATAACAGTAGTTAGTATCTTATCATTTTTTTTCCACTTTACTAAGGGATTTCCATATTCAAACTTGCCATTCTTTCTTTCCAATGTGGGATGCTCAAGAGCATAAGCAACTATATTTGAAGTATGAGTCAAGTTTCTTGTAAAAATTAATTCCTCCATTTTGCAGTTAAGTAAAAGTTTAGCAGTATTTTGACGTGCAAGATCGAAATTCTTGGTTGCCTTTACAGCTAAATCATAACCTCCTCTACCAACGTTTGTGCAATAATTTAGACAATATTCATTCATTGCTTCAATTATGGGTATCGGAATAGGAGTTGTAGAACCATTGTCTACATAAATGCAATTTTTTAATAATGGGATATGTTCTCTTACTTCTTCGACTGATAGTTTATTTATACTCATCATTTTATTTCCTCCAATATATTAGAAATTTATCACCGAATTTCTTAAATTTTATTCCCCCAGAAGTAGACCCTATAATAAATAAGTCTTTAAAAAACAATCCATTTATCATAAAAGAAATAAAAAAATAAAACCTATTTTTTAATTTTATAATCAAATTAAAAATAATATATTAAAAATATGTTAATTCTCAGTAAAAATTATTAATTTATTTAACAACTGATATAGTGGTAGAAACCAAAGGATTATCGAATTATTTAATATCTTGCTCCTACCAATCCAAAACATACGCACTAACCAGTCACTTTCAGCCCCATAGCTATCGATTGCTTTACATCTAATGATATAACAACCTCTTTCATACCATGTATGATTGACAATTATTTCTAATCCAGATTCAAATGGGCCCTTTTCCTCTGATGTATCATCACCCCAATCAATATAGTATGAGACGTTATCCTCATCTGGATCAATACTTACAAAGGAAAAAAAACAATCGACTCCGACTTTTCCATTAATTGGTCCTGATCCTACTGGTTTTCCCGGTGGATTGTTACCAGGTCCCAATATGGTTAAACTAAAGGTCATCCAGTCGCTTTCATTTCCATATAAATCCTTACCTCTTAGCCTTATAATGTATTCACCTGTATTACTCCATTCATGGGAAAGCATAATAAATATATCAGGGTATGGTCCAATCCAACCGCTGCTACTACCGTCACCCCAATCAATCATGTAATATACACAATCCTTCCAATAAATTGTAAATATGTAATTTATCCCAATATATCCTATACTTACATGAAAAATTTTGAAGTCAGATGATGATATTAGTATATAGGTAGCCCATTTACTTTCTTCACCTGTAAAATACTTAGCTTTTATTTTGATTTTATAATTACCACTATTCCAAATATTAATAGATACTGTTTCATTAGATCCATATGGTCCAATCCATTCTTGGTTACCATCCCCCCAATCTATACAATAATATACAACATCCTCAATTGTGTCTCCAGGAATCTCAATATATAAAGTTGAGAAATTTTCAGTCCACATTAATGGTGGTAATATTGTATCTATAGATCTCCTAGTAATTGTTTTTAATAAGTTATCAGATGATTTATTACCACTAGAAATAGGGAATAAACTAATACTTAAAAATAATAAAAATATAGTAATTGCTACAAGTTTCTTCATACTAGTTTATACCCCCAAACATATAATAAACGATTTAACAATGGAAAGTGGTCTAAGAATTGTAATAAAAGAGGGGTTGATTGTTGCATACTATTTCTATTAAAATTAATTTTTAAATCAGAAGAAACACAATTTCCTGCTATATCACAAGCTACCATGGTAATTGTAATCTTTAATCCACCAGTATATAAAAATTGCCATACATATTCTGGCCCTGGACCAGTCACAGTATCTTGCAATACACCATTTAACAAAAATTCTACTCTATCTACACCACTACAATTATCCCAACAACTAAAATTAAAAATGAAGAGCCAAGAATCATTAATTTTTTGTTTATCATATTTTTCATTAAATTCCGGAGGTAATTGATCCATATCAATACCAATTGATCTTGTCTCTTCTTGATTACCAGCAAAATCAACCGAATAGTATTCAATGAAACCTTCCAAACAATCATAATCTATTAAAAATAAAACATAATCACCTGAATTATAAATCCATTCATTTTCATCTATTCTATAATATATCCCTTTAACTCCTGACATATCATCAGTAGCATTTAAAGTAATATTAACACCAGATACATACCAACCATTATCACCATCTGGAGTTGGTGGATCTAAAGAGATAGTAGTAATGGGTGGGCAGAAGTCATCTGAATGCGGAATAGCAAGAGCACAAAGTTCAGAACCATCCTCGAAATTACCGATAGGCGTTAATTCACCTGTTTCAATATCACATGTCGCCAAAAAGCCATAAGAGGAATAAGCAGCTAAGTACAAAATACCTGTCTCCCAGTCAAATGCACCGTCCTGTGCATAACAAAGGTTTTGTCCCATGCTACCTATCTCTATAGTTTCACCAGTCTCAAGGTCAACTTCCCAAAGTGTAGACGAACCACTAAATAAAATATTCCATATAAATGCTCGGCCCTCCATATTAATTGCTATTGCAATTATTGTTATATCAGACAAACCAAAACTACCAATATATGTTTGTTCACCAGTGGACATATTTATTTCATATAGATCAGACTCTGAACACCCATAGAGTTTATCATTCATTGGATTATATGACAAACCAGTAAGACTTACGCCTCCACCACCAATTAATGACGCAGTATTATTACATAGGTTTATTTCCCATAATGCACCGGTTTCGTCACAAACAAGCCATTTTCCATTATTTGTCCAAGTGCCACAACAAAAACCTGGACAATTTAAAATTTCAAAACTCGTTAAAGTTTCAGGATTGTCTAAATCAAAGTAACAGGGACCTTCAGGACCTGGATAAACGACAAAGGCATAGGCTCTATTTTCACGAGAAACTGTCTCTTTTGATATATCAATAGATTCTATCGGCTGATTATTTGTATGAGTATCTTTTGTTATAGTGTAAGTAGATGAAACGAAACTTGCTCCTAATAATAAGAATATTATAACTAATATGAGGATGATTTTTTTCATAATCCTCCCTCTTTTTAATATTCAAATCTAATAAGTCATATATAAACTATATGTCAAATAATATCATATATAACAAAAAAATTAAAAAAAACTTGTGTTATTATTTTGTTAAAATGAAACAAATTTATTTTTTCTGTATATTTATATTATCTGCATTTCATCAAATATTTATTAGTAAGAATTGTATATTAAATATATATTAAAATATGCTTTCTTCTGGTAAATAATAAATTTTGTTAACAAAATATTAATATATTATTAAAATAACATTTAATATATAGTATTATATAAAGTTTAAAAATTTGGGAGTAAAATGCATATTAAAAAACTGTTGATAATTTATTTCATATCAATACTTATAATTTTTCCAATATTAGTTGAAACTGTAAATGCAAAAGATGATAATCTTCCAGCCTGGGATAAAGAATGGTCATATAGTCAAGAGATATTCTTACCGATATCAACCTTTGAACCTTTTTCGAAATTTCAACCAATAGATATTCATATAGAATTTAACAAGCTATGTTGGGTAAAAAATTCAAATGAACATTCAATAAGAGTTTGCAGTTGGGATGGAATAAAATGGCACGAGCTTGAATCACAAATTTATGATCTTGAATTTAAAGATACATATCATATTAATAAATGTGGATTAGTTTTTCTAGTTCCTGAAATAGCAAATGGAGAAGAGCGTTATTTTGTATTTTATGATGAAGAGGAGAAAGCTTCACCGCCATATACAGATCATGTAGGAATTCAAGATTCATATTACTATTATGAGCCGATATCTGGTATTTCATTAGAGGGTGATTATTATCAAATTACAGAAGATGGATTTGCAGTATATGCAATAGGGCAAAAAGGGCAAATCATAAATCGTCGTTTATCCCAAGCAATAATTGAGATGAAACCTGAAAGTAAAGAATTTGACGTTTCAAACTCTGAAAATATCGCATCTCTAAGTTTTGGTTATAATATTGGTAATAAGGATGAAGAGCAGATCTCTTCAGATTATTTACTTGTCTCAAAAGAAATCCGTATAGATGGAAATCTAATGGTTGAATGTGCAATAGTAAGTGAATCGGAAGGAAAAAAGATACGGACTGCAAATATTTATAGATACTACTACTGTCCAAGTGAGTATAATCGAATATCTGTTCATGTTAAACATCAAGTGTTTGAAGAAGGTTTAGTCACAGGCCAAATAAATACTGATGGTGTGTTTGGTGGAATAGTTTCTTATATGTCTAAAAGCAAATCAATAAAAGAGATGCAATTTGGTAAGATATTACCATATCTACATGTTTTTGGTGAAAATAATCAAATAAAGGAATACAACATAAATCCTAATCCTCAAAACAAGGATAGAGAATGGATTATACCATATACAGATGATTGTGATCTAGGAGACGATGCATGGTTTTCTTATGATGAAGGTGAAAGTGGAAAAGCATTTGGAATTTTATTTTCATCAAATAAAGATGTAGTAAAATACGGAAAGGACGAAAGAGATGGAATACAGATAAAACTAGCAGAGAAGGAATACTTGGATGTAATAGGTGCAGAAATTGACTATGCAGCTGTTAGTTTTGGTAGAAACTCTTATGAGAAAGGTGGAGACCATGACCTAGAGATTCCTGATGATTTAGTTGTTGAATTTGATGTTGAATTATTTTCTACTTTTGAAAAGGGTTATAATGATGTTATGTCAGAAGGGAATTATTTTAGATCACTAGTGAAATACCGTCAAAATACTGGAAATGGTCAAGATAACGGTGATCAGAATATTTACACTTTAACTGTTATTCCTAAACTTTCTGCTAGAGCTTTTACTTATCCTCTGATAGAAGGAGTTACTGGATATTCATTTACTGATCTTTCAGCTGAGCTTTATCAAAATGATGAAGTAGTTTCTACAGGTATTATAAATAAACCATTATTAGGACCATACATAATTAAATTTCCAAAACTAGCTTCTGGAGATTACATTATTAAAATTTTTAGACAATTCGTAGGCAGACAAAGAAGAACAATCGGATTAGAATCTGTTCATATAGATTCTGATAAGGTCGTGGATGTATATTGCACATGGCAGAAAAAAATAAAAATAATTACTGTTGATCAATACGGAAATAAAATTGATAATATTGATTTAGCCCTTATAAAAAATGAAAAGATATTGATTGACGAGTTAACAGATGAAAACAATGATACACTGATGATTGTCAATTATAATATTATTAATCCCTATATTTTAAAAGCATATTATAAAGGTTTTATAGTTTATAATAAAGAAATTCCAAGATCTTCAAATGAGGTAAAAATAGTTTTAAATTTATATGATTTAATAATTGATGTAAAGGATATTTTAGGTTTTAGTCCTGGTGTTAATGTAAGACCGATTTTAACAGGTCCTGAAATGCAAAATCCAGTTGAATTGAATTCGCAAGATCTAAATAGTGGAAAATACAAGTTTGAGAATCTATTAGCATCAAATTACAAACTATACATTTCCTATGGAAGATTTTCTGATGAAATGCTAATTGATGTACCAACTGATGAGGATTATACATGTATTAAATTCTCAGCAGCTTTTAATCTTAAAACAAAATTACTTGATTCACGTGGTGACTTTATTGAAAATAATGATTTAAGAATAGATATAAAACGAAATGGATACTTATTGTTTGAATCAATATCTCCTGATGAAATCACAACCCTTCCACCAGCCAGGTATGTATTAAAGGTTTATTCTGGTGATAAACTTGTTGGGGTTAGAATTGTTGAATTAACCAATGATAAAAATATAAATATTGTTACAGAAGTTGAATCAATACTTCCAAATCTATTAACAGGTATTGCAATAGTTATTATTATTGAACTAATTGTTTTACTACTTTTAAATAGAATTACATTGAATACATTCTTAAAATTACTTGCAATAGCACTTGTTATAATTTCACTTTTCCAACCATGGTGGTTTTTGAATGCAACTAATGAAATTAATATGGCTGAAAAAACCTCTGATATGTATATAGTTCCTCAGCAAATGATAGAGAGTATTAAATTCAATGATGAGAAATATTTACAACTTGCTACACTGCCTGAGGTTTTCACTGATTTTGTTGGAACATTACTTTTTATTATTTATTCGGGTATCGCACTGCTAATGCTAAGCTTTATACCCAATATCCTACTGAGAAGACGTTATTTTATTGTTTTGATATCAGCAAGTATCTTGTTTTTGACACTAGTTGCCCTTGCATTTCTATTTGGAATGTCAAAAATTACTGAAATAAGTCTTGGAAGTTTAAACGGTCAAGGTTCTCTTGATGTAATTTTGCCTGATGGTGAAACCACTCGTATGGACGCATATTGGGGACTAGGTTATGGATTTTATTTGTGTATTTTTTCATCAATTATTTTAATTGCAACTGGTGTGATTGATTTGTTGAGAAAAAGAATATTTTCAAAAAAAATACCTAAAAAAAATTTAAGTTGAATTTTTTATTAAATTTTTTAATCGTTTTTCTCCACCTACTTTAATAATAATATCATGAACTTGTTGAGGAACCAAATCTTCCCAGGATTCACCATTAATTATTCTTCTACGTATAACCTTGCCTGAATATTTATCTTTATTATAAAGAGGTGTTTCTTTTACTTTAAAACCTTTTTCTGTAAATAATTGGTTTGTAAATGAATTATTAGATATAACAATATCAAAATCAGTAACTATTGATATAACATGATTCACCCATTTCGGAGGGTTATGTATATCAGGTATCAATATGATTTTAAAGTTATTCACCCCAATTGTATTGAGTGATTTTTCAATCATATTTCTACGCTCAGCAGCGGTAAATGGATTATCTGATTTGTTACCATATTGAGATGACCCTATCCCAACTATTACCTCTTGATATTTTTTTGATGCATCAATAATGATTTTCAAATGTCCTTTATGAAAGGGCTGAAACCTACCTATAAACAAAGCCTTCATAATAAACATAAAAAGAATGCATTGTAGAATATAAAATATTAATTAATTTCTTATAAAAAGATGATAATTATTTTTCTTGTTCTTTAATTTCAGGGCGTGATGCAATTATTTTTTTCTCTGAATCAAGTTCAACCTTCCCAGTTATTTTCAAAGGTTTCATAGTTCTAAGTTTTTTAAGTAACTCTTGTTTTCCTTCACCTTTTAAAGCATTTTCAATTACATCTATTAATGTTTCAACAGGAATTACTTTGATATCCTTCTTGAATTTATCTTCAACCAAAACATCATTTAGATTTGATTTTGGAACAAGAATTCTTTTAATACCAGCTTTTGCAGCCGCCTCTACTTTTGCAGTAGCACCACCAATTGGAAGAACTGTTCCTCTAATGCTAAGTGAACCAGTCATAGCAGTATCTTGTCTAACAGGTACTCCCTCCATTGCAGATATTACTGCAGTTATAACAGAAATACTTGCAGAATCTCCTTCTAATCCTTCATAAGTTCCAATAAACTGAATATGAATATCAACCTCAGTAATATCCCGACCCATATATTTCTTAATTATTGCAGAAATATTTAGAACTGATTCCTTAGCTATATCACCTAGTTTACCTGTAGCTATAACCTTTCCTTCAGATTGTGAACCTGCAGGTGTAACTTCAGCAACAATTGGAAGTACTAATCCTGAAAATTCGCTCATTGAAGGATCAGCAGAATGAACTGCAAGACCATTTACAACACCTACTTCTGTTCCTTCAGTTTTAAAGGACCTGTAATCCTTTCTTTGTTCAATTGCTCTATCTACTACCTGCTGCTCAAGGGATTTGGCAATTAACTTAGCCTGCAAGACATGTTCTTGTGTCACTATCTTATCTCCTTTTTCATATGCAACATCTCCAGCAGCACGAATAAGTCCACCAAGTTCTCTTAAA
>Ga0209427_10007836_pt1 | contig 12053 bp, 10 predicted proteins | sample DeeMarSWOR136_30_FD_187465 | JGI IMG/M metagenome (GOLD analysis project Ga0209427, IMG submission 187465) | Marine sediment microbial communities from White Oak River estuary, North Carolina - WOR-1-36_30 (SPAdes) (version 2) | ecosystem: Environmental > Aquatic > Marine > Intertidal zone >... | reverse complement strand
CCCTCTCACAAAGTATAAGCCGGGGTAGCTTCATAGGGCAGAAGATCAAGGGCATCATGCACCTGGATCGCGGGCACCTTCAGATGATGATAGACGCTGAGAAGGCTGGAGAATTTTAGCGCGTGTTACCTTCATTACCGATTTTTGAAAAATACTTTTTTTATGATCTGATTAAGGATAGTTCCAAGCACTATTGAGGCAAGCACAGGAACGATAGCCCATTGAATTACTTGAGTAATCATTTCATTAATAGTTATTTGACCTAAAGTAAATGAATTATATAAATCAATTAGTAATTGGACGTTAGTAAGAGCATTAATAGATACAAACATCAAGAATAGAAGTCTAATTTCATTATAAGCATCTATGATTAAACCAATGATACCGCTCTGATTTTTGTAAACTATTTTTTTAATCTGATTAAGGATAATTCCAAGCACTATTGAGGTAAGCACAGGAACGATAATCCATTGAATTACTACTTGAGTAAGTATTTCATTAATAGTTATTTGACCTGAAGTAAATGAATTATATAAATCAATTAGTAATTGGATGTTAGTAAGAGCATTAAAAAATACAAACATCAAGAGTAGAGATCTAATTTCATTATAAGCATCTTTGATTAAACTGGTGATACCGCCCAAATTAGTTCTTCTATTAGGCGTAAGGATAAAAATTTTGTGCGCGCACGGATATTTATTTACATTGAAATGAAAAATATAGATTAATGTCTGCCGTATTAGGCATTATAGCGTTAATTACCTCCTAATCGTTTTTTGATCAAAAACAGAGCCTACAATACAATATGGAGTCACATAAATACGAATAAAATCATCGATGTGAGGATATAATCAGGGACTCGGTTAAACTCTATAAAATCATCGATTATTGTAGAACTTAGGATGTTCTACGCGCACGCGTTATGCCTATTATGGCTCGTGCGCGTGGTTACGAACCTTATGAAGTTGGTAGAGAAGTTCTGAATGAAAGTTCATTGAATGTGGAAATTTTTAATAAATTACAGTTAGTTCGCTTGCGTTTGCTGATTTAACTGGGTTACACTCTAATTGCCTTGTTGAGCTAGGTTATTCGCGTGCGCGCGCGTTCAGACAGTTTAGCCAAGAGGAATCCGGCTCCTTAAAAATGCTTTATGCTCAGAGTTTGTTATGACATAGTATGAGGATCCTTGATGATGTTCGGGTCGTAGACCTTACGGATCACTGGTTTGGACCTTGGTGCACACTTCTCCTGTCCGATCTTGGGGCGGAGGTGATTAAAGTGGAGCCTACGTGGGGGGCCACGGCGAGGATCGGTGGCGGGCCTCGGCCCGGCGGCTCCGATCCAGTCTTCCACTATTTTAACATGAATAAGAAGAGCCTCGCCGTGAACCTGAAGGCCGAGCAGGGCCGAGCCATATTCCTAGAGTTGGTGGAAAAGTCAGACATCGTAGTCCAGAACTTCCTTCCCGGCGTCATGGAGAGACTCAACCTAGGCTACGATGTTCTAAGAGAGGTCAACCCCCAGATCATCTACGCTGCACTAAGTGGATTCGGGCAGTACGGGCCCTATATGACAAGGGCATCATTCGACGTGGTGGCCGAGGCCATGAGCGGCCACACACGCCTTACAGGAGACTTGGTAGACCCTAAGGGGCCGCCTCTCAACATGGCCATGAGCTACGGCGACCTGGGTCCCGGGACGATGGCCGCCTACTGCATAATGGGGGCGATTAGGAGCAGGGACAAGACGGGGGCCGGTCAAATGCTGGACGTGGCCCAGACGGACTGCATGACGGCCCTAAACCCGGCGATCACTGAGTACTCCATGACCGGCCTCCTGCCCTGGCAAGTCCGGGAGATGTACCCCATGACTCACATAAGCGGGATCGTGGTAACTAAGGACGGGTACATCCAGGTAGCCGGATACAGGCCGAAGGCCCTCGACGCGCTGAAGGAGAGGCTGGGTCTAGACGAGGTAACCATTGAAGTCGTCAGGGAGATAGTCAAGAACATGACCCGGGACGAGGCTGTACGGTACTTCGAGGAGCTGGGCATGCCCGTCGCCCCCATCTACCAGGTGAACGAGTGTATGGAGGACCCGCACCTCAAGGAGAGGGGCATGTTCTTCCACGTCGAGCACCCCAAGGCCGGGCGGTATATGACTGTGAGTTTCCCCGTCAAGTTCTCGGAGACCAAGCTCGTAGAGCGGTCGGCCGCGCCTCTCCTCGGACAGCACAATAAGGAGGTCCTTGAGGGGCTGCTTGGGTACGATGTGGGCCGCATTGAGGAGCTGGAGAAGGCAGGGGTCATCTACACCGACAAGTAGCACGCGGCGATGAATTAGCCGCGCGCGTATCCGATCAATTCGAGCGAAACGAGAAGTGTTTGTGGGGGGATAAAAAAATCTATAAAAAAGAGGAATTTATCAGGAGATATCTCCACTGAGGGCTGGGTTCGAATCTATCCCAAGCTACTTAATTTCATTGGGCTGGTTTCATGGCTCTACATGGCTGTCCTGTAGAGGGCCCGCATGTCCTCCTCGCTGCACCTGCGAGGGTTCCGTGGGTGACAGTGATCCAGCATCGCGTTGGGAGCCATGACGTCTATGTCTGCCTCGGTAACCCCCCATTCGCTCAACGTGGCGGGGACGTCCAGCGCCTGGATGAGATCCTCGATCGCGGCCGGGGCGTCCTCGGCTTCTGCATCCCTCCCCGTGAATATCTCGGCTACTTCCTTGTACGCCCGGTGGGTGCCGGGCTCCTCGAGGTTGTACCTTATGGCATGTGGCGTCATTATCCCGCAAGCCGCGCCGTGGGGTACGTCGCACTGGGTCGACAACTGGTGGGCGAGGCTGTGGACGACGCCCAGCCCCTTGTGAAAGGCCAGGGCGCCCAAGCTAGAGGCGTACATCATGTCCATCCGTGGCTTCCTCTCGGAGCCGTCCCTATAGGCCTTGACGAGGCTCTCCGAGACGAGCCTCAGCCCCTCCCGGGCGAAGGCGTCCGCCATGGGCGCGTAGACGTCCACAGCTATCGCCTCCACGCTGTGGCTTAGGGCGTCGAGCCCCGTGTACGCAGTGAGCCTGGGCGGCATGGTGACTGTGAGCTGGGGGTCTAGGACCACGGTCCTCGGCAGAAGGTGCCTGCTGCCTATGGCGCGCTTCCTGTTGGATCCGTCGGTGATTATGGCTCCTCTGGAGACCTCGCTCCCCGTGCCGCTGGTAGTGGGCACCGCCGCGAACGGCGGCACGTCGCCAGTGATGGGGGTGAAGTCGGGCTCCCCTCTGTAGTAGTTCCTTAGGGTCCCCGGGTGCCTGGCCATTACGAGAATGCCTTTGGCTGCGTCGATGGGGCTTCCCCCGCCCACAGCCAGTACGCCGCCGCAGCCCTCCATCCGGTACCGGGTCACGCCGTCGTAGACGTTCCCCTCGGTGGGGTTGGGCTGCACGTCATCGAAGACGCTGTACTGTATCCCGGCTTCGTCCAGGCCCAGGGTTATCTTGTCTATTATCCCCGCGTCCCTGACGCCCGTGTCTGTCACTATGAACGTCTTCCCACCCCCAAGCTCCAAGACGTACCTGGGGATCTTCTCGGACTCCCCCCATCCGACGTGTATCGAGTCGGGGAAGTTGTAGCTGAACGAACTCATTGACACCGTGTCTGTCTACGTTCACTGGTTTTATAAAGCATCGGCGAGGATGAGTGCTTCGTCATCCGCATTCTTTATTAGAACCCTTCTTCGTCTCGACGCGTGGAGAGGTTATCTCTCTCGCTTTAGTATTCGGGGAACTGGATCAGCTTCATCCCCTCGAGGTCCTGGATCGATATCTTCGCCGTGCCGCCCAGCGACTCCACCTTCCTGATGACCCATGAGTACCCGTTATCGTTGGACTCTAGATAGGCTTTAATCCTGATGGTTTGGCTCATGGATATTCCTGTATATTATGTTCATATGAATGTGTTGGACAACGTGCGTATGCATGCTCCAGAGATAAACGTAAAGTACATCGTACATGCACTCATGTGGAGAAGTACAATGAAGTTAAGCACGTTACCCAGGGTAAGACTTGCTGACCTTCCGACTCCTCTGCAGGAGCTACCCAACCTCTCGGCGGCCCTCAAGGGTCCGCGCATACTTGTGAAGCGCGACGACCTGACGGGCCTGGCTTTCGGGGGCAACAAGACCAGGAAGCTGGAGTACCTCATGGCGGACGCGATAAACCAAGGCGCGGACTACATCGTGACTGGCGCAGGGTTCCACTCGAATTGGTGCACACAGGCGGCTGCAGCCGCCCGCAAGCTGGGTATGAGGGTCGTGTTAGTCAAGTCTGGGCCCAAGGACGGGTACGAGCCCGAGGACATCGACGGCAACCACCTTCTGCATCACCTGATGGGCGCCGAGATAAAGGTAGCTCGGCCCGAGAACACGGAGAGGGTCATCGAGGAGACCATGATGGAGTTAAAAGCGGCTGGGCACAAGCCCTACAGGCTGCACGCCACAGGGTCCACCCCTCCCGGCGTCATGGGCTACGTCAACACCATCCTGGAGCTGACGTCTCAGGCGGTGGACATGGGCGTCGACATCGACTACCTCGTACACGCCTCGGGCTCCGGCGGCACGCAGGCTGGCCTCGTGCTGGGCGCTAAGATGTTCAGCACCGGCATGAAGGTGCTGGGCGTCACCACCGGGGGCAAGACGGAGGAGGGCCAGATCGAGAGGGTGTCCGGCCTGGTCAAGGAGGCCGCCGAGCTGCTGGGGCTGAGCATCGACCTGGCGCCTGGCGACGTCGTCGTGTACAACGACTACGCCGGCGAGGGTTACGGCTACGTTACTGACGGGAAGATGGAGGCGGTTAAGCTGGCGGCGGAGACTGAGGGCCTTATGCTGGACCCCGTCTACACGGCCTCCTCCATGGCGTGCCTCATCGACCTCTGCAGGAAGGATTTCTTCAAGCCCGAGGACGTAGTGGTCTACCTCCACACAGGGGGGCCCGCAGCGCTTTTCCCGTATAAGGAGCCTTTGAAGGCGTATCTTGGGGGCGAGAAGAGGCCCTGGGTGATACCTCCCTGGAGCCCGGCCTCAGGGTAACCCTATCAATTTTTAATTTTCTAACTTTCTTCGATGGCGGCTCTGAGTCTTTCCTCAACGGAGTCGGGGTCCTTCATGGCCTCTTCCTTCCTGTGGTTCATCTCGGTTATGGCGTCGACCCGGTCCAGTATCCGCCTGCATCTCTCCGCCGATGCGACGTCGATCATCCTGCCGTCGACGTTCACAGAGGCCGTGCCCTTCTTCAGCCCTTCCTCGAAGGCGTCTAGGGCCCTCCTCATCTGCTCCGCCTCCTCCTGTGGCACGGAGAAGCCCTGGTTGAGGTACGGGATGGGGGCGGGGTGGATGGACTGGGCGCCCTTGTAGCCGAGCCTGCGGCTGTTGACGGCGGCGTCGTAGGCCTTCTCGAGTTCCCTCCAAGTGAAGGGCTCAACGCCCACTAGGCCCATGGGCTGGACACCGGCAGCGTAGGCGTCCGTGAGCACCTTGGACCGGGCGTACCACAGCTCCTGTCCTTCGGCCGTGGTCTGGACGCCCATCTCCTGGGTCAGGTCCTCGGCACCGACGCCGATGGACACAGTCCTGGGGCTGGCAGCGGCTATTTCGTAGGCCTTGACGACGCCGAGGGCTGTCTCCACAGCGACGGCTATCTGGACCTTGCCTGGCTTTATGCCTCTCCTCTGCTCAAGTTCTGCGATGATGTCTGCTCTTACCCGTACCTCCTCGGCCGACTCGACCTTAGGGAGGGCGACGCACGTGAGGCCGGACCACACGCTGGCCTCGAGGTCCAGCTTGGCCTGGTCTGGAGGTCTGTTTATCCTGACGGCGACGTCTCCGCCCCCCTTTCCCACTATGGGTATGGCGTCCTTCACGAGGGATCTGGCCGTCTCCTTCTCGGAGGGCGGGACGCTGTCCTCCAGATCCATGACTATGCAGTCGGCGCCCCTGGTGTACGCCTTCTCGACGAACCTGGCGACGTTGACGGGGAAGATGAGGGAGGAGCGTCTGACGAGCCTGCCGATGTCGGTGTTGTGGGTGGAGCTCATGAAGGGAATGGAGGGTGTAACGCTTTTATCTTCTTTCCCGTGGGGCTTTAAGCCACCGCCGCTGCGCCCTCGTCGATTAGCCGCTTGATCTCGTCGTCCCCGTACCCGACGTTTTGGAGCACCGTGACGGTGTCAGCCCCAAGGGTGGGGGGCAGAGCTTCGATGGACACGGGAGTCTCGCTGAACTTCACCCCGGTGGCGACGGTCCTGTACGTGAACCCCAGCGGGTGAGGCTTCTCCACGATCATGCCGCGGGCCTCGACGTTGGGGTCGGCGATTAGCTCCCTGTCTGTAAGGACCGGTGAGAGGGGGATTTTCTCGGCGAGGAGCCGGGTTACCTCGCTTCTCTTCCTCTCCTTGAACCAGTTCCTCAGGGCCTCGGAGGAGGGGGTGACCATGCTAGGCTCTAAGCCGACTGTCTCGGCGACGGCGTTCACCGTCTTCTCCCCCACGACGCGGATCGCGACGTATCCGTCCATGGTTTCGTAGACGCCGTGGATACGGGCGGGGGGTCTGCGGGCCCTTTCATCGGCATCGCCGTCGTCGTACAGGGTTCGAGTAAGGCCCAGCGCCGAAAGGGTCATGAGGGCGTCGGTCTGGGCGACGTCGATCCTCTGGCCCTGTCCTGTCTGATCTCTGTGGCGGAGGGCGGCGAGTATAGCGAGGGCGCAGAAGAGGCCGGGAACGGTGTCGCCTGGGCTTCCCGCGAGGCAGGAGGGCTCCATGGATGCTTCGCTGTTGAGGCCCCGCTGCTCGCGGCTGTTGAGCCACATCCAGCCACTCATGGCTTGGGCGATGATGTCGAAGGACGGCCTCAGGACGTAGGGGCCGGTCTGGCCGAAGCCGCTGATGGAGGCGTAGACTACGCCGGGGTTGACCTTCTTTAGATCATCGTACCCTAGGCCAAGCCTGTCCATTACGCCGGGCCTGAAGTTCTCGACGACGGCGTCCGATGATTCGACGAGCCTCTTGAGGCCCTCGACGCCCTTCTCGTGTTTGAGGTCGAGGACGACGCTCTTCTTGTTGCGGTTTACGAGCATGTAGTAGGAGTTCTGTCCCTCCACGGAGGGGTACTGTGGTGAGGATCGGCTGGCGTCGCCCCACGGCGGCTCCACTTTTATAACCTCGGCCCCCATGTCGGCGAGGAGCATGGTGCAGAAGGGGCCCGCTAGATGCTGGGTAAGATCGACTATCCTGATGCCGTGTAATGCGGATGTCAACGTATCACCTTGTCACAGTGGCTATATTTTGGGTAGTTAAGAATTTAATCAGTTGAATTTATGGCATTAAAGATTGTAGGCATCGCCTCGATGGGAGTTCAAATCTCCCCTGAGCTTCTACTAACCCGAATCCCCGTTCTCGCATTCCCACATCAATGCCCCATGCAGAACATGTGACACCCTAATTGGTACGCCATCATACTTTAGAGAAGAGTTGAGCCCTCCCATCCAGGTGCGCCAGCAGTATATCGCCGTTCGGTGCAACCGCTATGTCGTGTGCCGTCGATATCTGCCCGGCATCGCCTCCTGGAACTCCGAAGAACCCCACGACCCTCCCCGATCGCTCCACCTTCGTGACCCTGGCGTTCGTCCCGTCGCACACGTACAGGCATCCATCGCTCGCATATACGATCCCGAAGGGCTTCCCCACGTGCGTCCACTGCCTCAGGAAAACGCCCTCGGGGCTGAAGATCTGGACGCGCCACCTGTTCCGATCCGCGACGTACACCAGCCCCTCGTCGTCCGTCGTCACCGCGTGGGGGAGGACGAACTGGCCCTCCTCTACTCCCTCGGAGCCCCACTGACCTAGAAACCCGAGTTCCTCGTCGAACTTGGCGACGCGCTTGTTCCCGTATCCGTCGGAGACGTAGAAGCCTCCGTCCAAGCCGAAGGCTATGTCCGTGGGTTTGTCGAAGTGGCTCCCATCCTCGCCTGGCACCCCCTTCGTGCCTAGGCTCGTCAGCAGTTCTCCTTCAGGCGAGTAGAGGTAGAGAATGTGCCCGTTGTCATCTATCAGCCAGACGTTGTCCTCTTCGTCGCATTTCACCATGTGTGGTCTGACGTATGCGCCTTCGCCCCAAGAGTGAAGATACTCGCCTTCCCTGTCGAAACAGAGGAGCGGGGGCGCCTCGTTCCCCCGGTGGTAAAGATAATAACGTCCTCTCAGGTCCACAGCCGCACCCGCTACTTGCCCGAGCCGCCAGTTGTGAGGGAGCTTCGGCCAACCGATCATTACTCTGTAGCCGAGGTCGGTGGGGCTTTCCTCGACCTCCCAGGCGCGCAAGGAAAGGAGCATCTCTTGATCCTGCGAATGCGCCCCCAGAACCTCCTCTGAGGGGCTGTCAATTCTCTCCCAGATGTAGGTCATAGTATTTCGAGTTCATTGAGTTATTTTGAGTTGAAAAAAGTGTTGTCTGGCTGTCCAAATTTAGACTGGTGCCCTTGAGCACAATCCCGCATATACATCCAGTACTCGACAGATGTCCGAATCTCCCCCGGCAACAATTTTTTTATCCTCTAATCTTTTCGGCTGCATATTCTGTGACGGACACAGCCTCCTGGATGGCGTCCGAAACGGCGTTCCTAGCTCTCATCAGCTTGGTTCTAAGCGTCTTATACCCTGTAGCATCGGGGTTCAGAGCCGCTAGCTCCGACACCGGGCGTAGGACGGGTATCGGTTGCACGTACTCGGCCCCATAGTAGTCCTGGTCGTACCTCCCCCGGAGTGTGTAGTTAACAGGGTTCATGACGCGGCTCACCTTCATCATACTGCTGTTAGCAACCCGGACCTTGTCCTCAAGACCTATGGCCCCTTCCTCGATTCTCTTGGCTAACCCTGACGTGGCCTCGTCGAGCCCTGACGCCTTCTTCTTGAACACCGACGCCCTTTCTTTGAGGCTGCCGAATCTTATCACGCCCTTCCCGAGTTCCTCGATCTCGTTCAACGCCTCCAGCGTCCACTCTGCGAGCCGCTCGATCCTGTACGGTAGCACAGGCAAGGTGCACAGCCGCAGCAGCACCAGCGTCTGAGCCTTCTCAGCCATGTACATAGTCTCAGGGTCACACTTGTCCAGGGTGTCATGTTCGCTGTGGTACCACCAGCCGCCCCCGGGCCCCACCGCCTCCCTGCCCTTCGGCGTGAATCCCATCTGCACCCTCGCCGAAGGAACCCCGACGCCGTAGAATGACTGGTCCCCGTACTTTCTCGGGAAGTAGTGGGCGCCGGGCTCCCTGAACGGCGCGCCCTCCGATTCGGCCAGTTCACGCACCGTGTCGACGAGGAAGTCCCTCAGCACCGGGTCCCCGTCCGCCGTGTACACCGTAGAGTGGATCATGCTGGTGGTGTCGTTGTTGAGGTACGCGACACAGTTGGCGGTCAGGTCATCCCAGAAGCTGTCCACATACCACGTGGACCCCGACATTATCCCCGTCTCGTGGCCTTGGAACCAGAGGAGCTCCAGCCCCCTCCTCAGCCTGGACCCATGTTTCCTCATCAGCCTCGCCGCCTCCAGCGTCGACGCGCAGCCCAGGGCGTTGCAGGTGGCGGCGGCGCCCCACGCATCCATGTGGCTACCCAGTAGCACGAACTCCAGCGTGCTACCGGCGATCCTCGTCATGGGCTGCCTGACTCCGTAGAACCCTCGGAGCCCCTCCGCCTTCATCCTGACGCGGACAGGTCCCTTCTCCAGAAGCCTCAGCATGTACTCGCCGTCCTCCCTGGAGACGTTCACTACGGGTATCCTGCCTATCTCGTCGATGTTCTCCGGGACTGGGTTCCCCCACACCGACTTCACAGTCCCCCTGTTCAACGCCTCCTTGGGGCCCGCGTGGCTGATAACTATCTGGCCCACGGCGCCTTTCAGCACCCCTGCCACGTAATTCTTCCAAGGCCGCGCCGGGGGCAGGCTGAAGTCCACGAGCACCACCCTGTTCGCCGCGTCCACCCCCTCGTAGTCAGTCAGCCCCCCGCCGCCGACGTACACCAGCTCGCCCTCCACCGACGCGGAGGCGCACTGGGCCAGGGCGATGCACCTCAGCGCCCTCTCCTCCGGCTCCACCACCTCCACCTCGGCACCGAAGAGATCGGGGAACCCCAGCCAAGCTTGGAACCCCGGCGCCGAGGCCTCGACGCCGATCCCCTCCAGCGTCTTCATGATGTAGTCGACCGTCCTCTCGTTCACAGGCGTCCCGGATAGCTTCTCTCCCTGGGCGGCGAACCACTCGACGTGCCCCCAGCACCTCTCCTTGGAGACGTCCGCTAACACGTCTCGCTCAAAATCCGTGAGAACCAAGTCCACCCCTCTACGCTATAAACGTCTCTCGTCTGATAGAATTTTTCATCAATCTACTATAACAACAGGCAGATAACATCTAGTGCTGGCCACGGGCACCCGAAAAGACGCCCCGCTCAGACACTCTGCAAGCCGGTTTCCTCATCTCGAACGGCTCGATATCCTCCTCATGTAGAACCTGTTGCCCAGGTACTCCAGCTCCACGAGCTTCTCCTCTCTTATGAGCCGCTCCACCTCCTCCCAGCCAGATCCGTCGCGCCTAAGAAGCGCCTCCACGGCCTCCTCCCTCATGGGGTGCACTGCGGTGATGCTAAGGAGATCCTTTTCAAAGTCACCGGACGAGGCGAAGGCGTTTCCCTCGTACCCTATGAGGTACTCGACGTTCCCGAGGACGCCCGAGAACACTTGGTACGCCCTGTTCACGGCTTCCTCGTCGGCGGGTTTAACCGAGGCCTCGGCGGGCGGCCGGGTGGGTATGGCGACGTAGGATATGTCGGCGTCAAGCTCCCCTAGGAACCGGGCGACGTGGCCGGGCTCCCTGTCGTCGTTGAATCCGTCGACGAGCATGGTCTCCGTGGCGAGGGTGCCCACGTACTCCCTCGAGAACGCCCGCACCCCGTCCAGCACCGTGCCGTGGTCCAGCCCCCCGTGGGGCCTGTCGACCCTCCTCCAAGCGTCTTCGGTTACGGCGTCAACCTTCACGGACACCCAGTCGGCGGCCGAGAGGTCGCTCCTCACGTCCTCCATCCAGAGCAGCGAGGCGTTGCCTATGACAGCCGTCTTGGCGCCCATCCCGTTCACCGCCTCTATCATCACTCCGAGGTTCACGTCGAGCGTGGGTTCACCGTCTGGGACGAAGGTGACGTAGTCGATCTCGTCCCCCACGGCATCGACCCTCTCCCTCACCTGCTCCACGATGACCCCCGGGTCGTAGAAACGCCTCCGGTCAAGGATCATGTTATCCGTGCGCCCCAGCTGGCAGTACACACACGAGTAGCTGCACGTCTTCGGTGGCACATGGTTCACGCCGAGGCTTCTGCCAATCCTCCTGGAAGGGACAGGCCCGTATACTAACATCGTGAAACTAAGATAGACCGTCGTGATAACTGTTACCCCTCAGGGGATCACTGATATACCCAGTGACACCGATCCATCCACAGGTGACAACATATGCATAAGAGGATAGGAATCCTCGGAGGATTAACAGCAGAGTCGACGGTTCACTACTACCAGCACATATTCAAGACCTACGAGAAGCAGCACGGCGATCTGGGGTACCCGGAGACGATGATCTTCGACGTCAGCTTCCAGAGGTTCGCCGATTGGATGGATATCGAGGACTGGGACAGCATCGAGGAGGCGCTCCTGAACGGTCTGGAGAGGCTTGACGCAGCCGGCGCCGACTTCGCGGTCATAGCCACCAACACCATGCACATACTCTTCGACAAGCTCGAAGCAAAGTCCCCGCTGCCGCTGATCAGCATCGTCGACGCCACAGCGGAGGCCATTGAGGAGGAGGGGCTTACAGTGGTGGGCCTCCTAGGAACCCGGTTCACCATGGAAAAGCCCTTCTACATCGAAGGCCTGAAGCGGCATGGAATCGAGGCGCTCGTGCCAGAAAAGGACGAGAGAGACTACATAGACAAGGTTGTCTTCCAGGAGCTGGCCAAG
>Ga0209427_10007830_pt1 | contig 12057 bp, 14 predicted proteins | sample DeeMarSWOR136_30_FD_187465 | JGI IMG/M metagenome (GOLD analysis project Ga0209427, IMG submission 187465) | Marine sediment microbial communities from White Oak River estuary, North Carolina - WOR-1-36_30 (SPAdes) (version 2) | ecosystem: Environmental > Aquatic > Marine > Intertidal zone >... | reverse complement strand
AGGTTCTTTTGCTGAAAAGAATTAATCTAAGCCACAGTTTAGCATGGTTCGCCCCACTTGACTCTTTCCCATAATCGTTCATGAACGTAGTATAGGGATATTTGGATTGTGTGGAACGTAACTGAAATGAATGTTGTTTGAACCAAATCGCCTGTAGCATACCATGTGATTATCATCAAAACTATGAAAGCTATTATCCTGTAAGTTATGCTCTTGATTAAACTTCTCGCCCTTTTAGCCAATTCTCATCCCACTGTCACTTCATCTCAGGTTGTAAATAATTTTTATTGCAAATTAGTGGGTGAGCAAGAACTGGTTACTGCCAGTTTATCGAAAAAAGGGGAAACAGAAGAGGCTAGCGCCTAGTTTAATATGTTTTTTTATCTTGTTTCATTTGGATGATGTGGTTTTCTTTTTTTCTTTCTCGCCATGTTACTGTAACGTAGATTATCGCTTGGATATACAGCTGATTCTTAAAGTTAGTACTACTGATTTTGTTTATTTTTTAGTAAGATTTATAACCTTCATCTTCTCTTTTTGGGAAGCGTAGTACCCCAATCTAAAACTAGCTTTATCTCCCCCTGATGGCTCAGTTTTATTTTGGTTGGGGTACTGCTTTCTCTTCCATCTCTGTAGAGGATGCATAATCTTTTTCAAAAGACGTTTACATTTTAATGTGGAATAATTGTTGTTGTAGAGGCTAACAAGTTGATTCTGAGGAGAAAGAGGAAATTAAAGGTGGATTTAGGCGAATTGGAGAATGAACGTGAATCATTGTCCACTTTCCTGCATTCTAAACTCAAGGCTGATGTCACTTTGAGTGGCAATAAGCTCTTGGTAGATTCCGATTCTTCTTCCTCAAGCGAGCTGAAGAGGCTGGTAAACAAGTTTGTTTATCACCGAAATCTAAATCACGCGTATTGGGTTGCGCTGGAAAGTGGTGTAGTGAAAATCAACAAGCTTAAACGTTCCGAAAAAAAGGGAAAACAGACGAAAGGAACCACCCCCTCAACAATTAAGCACGGTTGGTAGGAAAGAAAAAAATAGTTGAATACGGTCAGGAATATGTCTTGCCGAATATGTTAACTGCTGATGTTTTGTTTAGAGCAAAAGTTGTTTACTTGATTCTCTCCAAAGACACTGAGGAAGCTCTTGAAATGCTGAGCCAACACTTTAAGGTTGTGAAGCCGAAACTTAAGGTTGGCATGCCGAAAAGGTACTCAAAGAACCCTGCATGTTACGTACCCAAGAACAGAACCATTCATGTTTCCCGCAGGGAGATTCTCTGGAATCCAAATTTAATTCTCCACGAGTTCTATCATCACCTTAGAAGAGAGACAGACGCGCAGGGAGGCATAGAAAAATACGCCGACACATTCGCACAAAACTACCTACTAGCGTACCAAAAAGCAACAATACACAAAAAATAAGGAATTTCATGATTTAATGGGACGGTGACTGGTTTGGACAAAGAGATTATTGTTGAGCGGGCGGTTGTAGATAGCATTTTAAGTTATGCTCAGATGATTCATCCCAGAGAAATGATTCTTCTTTTGAAAGGAAAAGTTGACAAACACAAAATTGTGGTCAACGATACTCAGATTCCGCCGTTGGCAACTCACGGAAACAGGTTTTCCGCTTTTCCTTTAAGTAGGCTTCCAATCGATTTCTCGGTCATAGGAGTTGCCCATTCCCACCCATCAGGCGCTCTGCGTCCCTCAGTTACAGACTTGAACAAATTTTACAGCAGATTAATGCTCATAACCGCTTACCCATATCTCTCAGAAAAGAACATAGCAATATTTGACCGAGAAGGAAAACCGCTGAAATACGTAGTCGTTTGAATCTACTTTCCATTAACCAAATAGGGATTGTTTAGTCATGATCCATGCCAGAAACAGAATAATTCCACGATCAAACAAATGTCCTGACGATTAAGCTGAACAATCGCTTTGAATCAAAGGTTGAAACCTCAAGAATCAACATTGGAAAGAGACAGACAGTTGAGACCTTAATTAATTAAGAAGCTTTGCTTTTCTCTAAATATCTCAGAAATGCGAGCACAGAAAGAAAGGGTTTGCTGAGGCTCCTGCACAGGCTGCAATTTAGGAGGAAAAATGAAATGAAAACCCCCTAATCTCTGCTACCGCTTTCGTTCCATCCTGTGCTGTAGCCTTTTCAGCCCCCTATTCTTCTGATGCTTTTACTCCCAAAAAAAGAGGGAGGGAAATTGTTTGGTTTATTTTCGTTTTCTGAGTACCCAATATGCAACTATGCCAACGACTGCGACTACAACGACAGCTATTATGATGGCTATTTCTGTGGTGATGAATGGCGCTTCTGCCGGTTCTGTTGGTTCAGGCTCAGTTGGTTCAGGCTCTGTTGGAGTAGGCTCTGTTGGTACGGGTTCTGTAGGCACAGGTTCAGTAGGTACAGGCTCTGTTGGCACAGGCGCTGTAGGCTCTGGTTCTATTGGCTGTGCAGGTGATGGCGCTTCTGCTACGCCCATGGCAGTTTTTGCATATGACGAATAGTATGAATCTGAACCCTCGAAGGTGGCGATAATAGTGTATTCTCCCGGAACAGGTGGCTCCCACATCAGCTTGAACATGCCATATGCGTCGGTGGTGACCGTTCCACACTCGTAGAAGTTGTTGTTAGGATCAAGAGTCTCTATTTTTACTTCAACGCCTTTAAAGAACTCGGGGTGTGGAAATTGCTTATACACGTATAGCATCCACTCGCTCATGTATTCATCAGCTACTGCTGGAACTCCTTGTGGAAAACGTGCTGTCAGAGCGTATTCCTTCGTGCCCGGAGACACGTCAGTAACAGTGCCTTCAATAATTACACTGGATCCCAAGTTAATGACTTTAGGTCCTGCTGCAACTGTGGTAGCGCTTGGACCTTTACCTATGGCGTATACGCGCTGGTCGTATGTATCCATGGTTGCTATTATGCTGTCTCCGATGATTGCTCGTCCTCCCCAGCGGGTTTGACGGAACATACCATCGGCTCTCCATATTAATTCTCCAGTTGTTGCGTTGAGGCATACGAATGGTCCACCGCGCGGTCTAGGATCAATGGGAGAGTGCTCAAGGTGTCCAGTGTATATCTTTCCGTCTGTGATGAACATTGGTTTTTGCCACCAGTTGTTGGCCCACAAGATTTCCTGGTATGGGTCATTTACTGGATAGTCCCACAGAAGTTCGCCTGTTGTTATGTTGTAACAGTATACTATTCCGCTTACGCTGGCTGAGTAGAGCCTACCGTAAGCGATGGCTCGAGCTTCGGCGTGTGTGTCATCTAATGCATCCAAGTAGTACTGCGATGGAGTTGGTCCCCACAGGTATTTACCTGTTTCGAGGCTGAAACCGTAATGTTCTGTGGTTTCTTTTACCCATGCAACTCCAACCTTGTCTTCTTGACTCCAACCCACAAAGCCGCCGCCGAAACCGCCTACTGTTACGTTGCCTTCTTCCCAGTAGGCTGGTGGTGTCCAATTGTTATTGAACAGCAGTGTTCCTTCTTTTCCGGGTTCTAAGCTGACTCCCCATAAGTTGACATTGGTAGTGGATATTGATCCGCCGATTATTCTATCAAACAGAAAGACACTATAGACTGATCCCGATAGGCCTGTTGGTAATGGTTTGGTCCATTCGATTCCGCGTTCTGACGCGTTGAATACGTTTCCATGGGCGCGCGCACCCCAACTGCCTGAATTCGGTGGAACTTGGCCACGCAAGACAGTTCTACTCGAGTTCCACAGAGATACCGTGCCTCCGATTAGGTCAACATTGTATCGGTAGATTTCGCCATTTGGACCGTATAGGTTGGAGCCCGAAGGTACGTCCTCGTAAGTAAACTGCCAATTCCCAGTGATGGGATCAAAGAAATACCAATTTTCGGGCACGGGGGGCCCAAAGAAACCGCCGCCGCCCGTAGTTACGACCAAGTATGCGAATGTGCCGTGCATGTTGAAAGAGTTCCAGTCGTATAGTTGAGCGAAGTCTATTGTCTGGTTGTTCAAGAATGTTTTAGCCCACAACTCTTCTCCGGTATGCAGGTCTACACAGTGATATACTACCGGGCGATCACGGGTGGTGTGTTGGTAATACAGTTTTCCGTCAATGATTAAGGAAGATGAAAGCCACATTAATGGACCACTTGATCCAGTCCATTTTCCTTCGTATGCATCTCCGATTTCATAGGAGTATCCAACCTCCGTTCCTCCGGCGATGCCTCCGTAGGTTAGTGGCTTTGCCCATAGTATGTGGGCGCTTTCTGGTCCGTCATTGTATGGAGCGTAGAGATTTCTAGGAGTGTTCAACCAACTTGCTGAGACCTTTGACCATGATCTTAGCTGTGCATCTATTGGGCGGGTCCAGTATTCTGTTGGAAGAGGATTGTCGGGATATATTGGACCCGCTTCTTCCATTACTTCAAGTGTTAGAGGTGCGCTGGTGGCTTCTAGATACAGCGTTTCCCAACTAAGTGGTCCAAAGAAGGAAAATCCTGTATAGTTATACCATTGTGCAGGGAAGTGGGTCCGGAGGTAGTGTGTGCCGACCTGATCAGGCACGAATATTAGACCTGTTCCACCCGTTGCGTCTGTGTTGACTGGTCCCAGAGTTGCAGTTGTGCCATCAGGTTTTTCAACTAATACTGTTAAGTTTGCCCAAAATTGAGCTCCTTCTTGCTTGGGTTCTGTAATTCCAACATGGAGCAACGTATCGTGTCCAACCCATGTTGGGTTAGGTACAGCACCAATGTATGGGAAGGCCTTTTTTGTGGTAGGCACAACTTGTGCGGTGGCAAGTGGCAAAGCAACAAACATTGCAGCAAAAGTTAATGTTAAAACTAAAGCGATAGTGGAAATTTTTGATTTGTTCTTCAGATTTAGCAAATTTATTTTCTCCAATTTTCTTACGTTTAATCCTTCCTACATTCTGGATATTTAATACTTTCCACAAATATATACCGTTCAATGGAAAATGTTAGTTATATCTAATTTGAAGGTTGGTTTTTACAATAAACTACGCTTGGGGCTCCTAATCACTGCCAAAAAATAAGACAATTCTCTTATATGCCCCAATGTTTACAATTATTTCCAACTTTGCGCAAGCGGCGCATCTTAATTAAGGGTTTGCTGAGGCTCCCCGACAGGTAACTGAGGAGGAAAATCAAATCGAAAACCTCCTAACCTATCTGCTATCGCTTCAGTTCATCTCCCGTGGTAGAGCCTTTTCAGCCCACATTTCTTTCAGTGCTTTTCTCCACACAAAAAAAAGGGAGGGAAACTGTTTGGTTTATTTTCGTCGTCGTAGTGCCCAATATGCAACGATGCCTATGACTGCGACTACAACAACTGCTACTATGATGGCGACTTCTGTGGTGATGAATGGGGCTTAACATCCACTGCTATTTTCAAACGAATCAAACACTTAAAAAACATCGGAGTGATCGTGGGAACAAAACTGTACCCTGATGCAAAAAAATTTGGTTACACCCACATAGCAACTATTGGAATCAATATAAATTATGCTCAAAAAAACGAAGTCCTAAAATTAATCCAAGAGCAAGCAAATGCCAATTTAATCGAGTTTTCTTCAAGTATCGGGAAGTACGACGTATGCGCTTTTATGGTCGCAAAAAGTCTTCAAGAACTGGACAATATTACGCAAGCTATAAGGAAGCATCCCGGGGTAAAAAGAATAGCTGTCAACATCTGGGTTTCCGAACCATATTTCCTTCTTGAGAATCTTGACCTGCAACCAACAAGAGTTTGATATGTATGGATGAACTTGACCTCTACATAATAAGAGAATTAACGAAAGACGCTCAAACGCCATTCCTGAGAATTGCAAAGAAACTTGGCATTTCACCGGAAACTGTTAGAACAAGATACGCAAAAATGAAAGAAAATGGAGCGATCAAGTGCTGTTCAATATCAATCAATCTCTCGAGAATTGGATACCAAGGCAAAGCTTTCTTAATGATAACGAACGCACCAAACCACGATAAATCAAAGACAATAGATGCTCTAAAAAAATGCGAAACATATTCATAATCAGCGAGATGATTGGAGACTTCGAGATAATAGGTATTGCACCAGCTAAAGACTTGAATAACCTCAGAACGTTACTGGATAAAATCAAGAAATTGCCAAGTGTCAATCGAGTAGAATTCATATTAATTAATGATACCGAGTTCCCCGTTAACTCATGTTTCGGAGAACTTTTCTTATAAAATAGCATTAACACGGCAAATCCAAGAACATGCTTTAGGAATAGAGCAAACAATATACCCAGCTACTGTATGCCACAAGATTTTAAGAGAAGAAAAGATGTATCCATTCGAGGGCGTTAAATTTTACCCTCAGATGGATCGTGACACGTTGCATTTTTCCCTGTTTCTTCGGGGAAAACGTGGAAAAGGTCAATTTAACTGTTTTTTGTGAAATTAAGCTCATTTAAACATTATTAAGAAACTCTGAATAACCATTATATTAAAATAATCCTTGGGACTGTAAAGTTAAGCCTTGAGGGTTCTAGGATGAGCAGGGATGTGCCCATAGGATTAGCAGTCGTCGAGAAATTAGTCGGCTTGACACTCATCATAATAGGCGCAATAGTTGCATACTTCTCAATGAATCCCCCAGCAGGCGACATCAGCCAGTTTTCAGGCATCTTCGTAGCCATTGGCTTAGTAATCGTAGCGGTAGGAATCTTTCTAGTCATAACCAAAACCGAACAATAACCCAGCCCTCCTATTAGGCTCCTAATAATACTTCATTGTTGAAAACAGTCTTTTTTCAGAAAACGAGAAGACAAGAGAAGCAAATCCAAAAAGTTAAGTTCTGCTACAACAACCATGATGGACTGGAGAAATTGGCTTTGCTTGCCTATATTCTGATCACAGTGAAATCAGGTTCAGAGAGAGAATTCCTGAAACAAATCTCAGAATTCAAAGAAGTTGTAGAAGCAAACCTCGTCATTGGAGAAAACGACGTCGTCATAAAAATAGACGTCAAAGACATATCTCAACTGGACAAATTCCTAACAGAAAAACTCAGAATACTACCCGACGTCTTCCTCACAACAACCATGATAATAACCGAACAATATAAAACAAAAACAGCATAATTGGCACTTACTTTTCTAGCATCCTAAGTTATAGATAGCCACGCAACTCCCCCAGCACCGAGACAAAAAAAAGAAAAGGGGTTATTTGAGCATTTTTTTCGCTTCTTCGTGTGGGATTGCAACCAAGGTCTGGGTGTCGCAGAACTCCACCCATTCTGCTCCCATTTTGATGGCTGCTTTTTCATTAGGTGCCTCATAGATTAGGACGAAGTCATATTGCCCTAACGTCCAGAAGACATTATGAATTTTCACTCCAGGCGGCGGACTTTTCAAAGCTTTCTCCGTGGCTTCCATAAAGGCTGGCGACATCTTTCCTTTCAACTTGGCTAGAACTACAAAAAACACAGTTAACCCTCCAGATTCTTTTCTCAATTATAACTATATAAAATTCACCCACACCTCAACATCTGTAAAAAAACTGGTCATTCTATCCTACTATTTAATAGGTCCAGAGTCTAACAGATTGAGAGCTTTTTTGTTTGATCTAGAACATATTGACGAATTTCTCTAGGCTTTGGAAGTTCTGCAACAATCTTTCCTCCTTTTACAAGCGGCTTCAACATCGGCTCTGTGCTGCCTCCACACACAGGACATTCAGGCTTAAGCAAATTGAATGGAAGCACAACATCAGCCAAACATTCAGGGCATCTCCAAACCTGCTTCTTCCCACCCAACTTACCTCGTTTAGCCACAAGTCTGCCTTCAAGCTCGATAATATCCAAAGCAAAGTTCACTGTAGACGCATTACTAACCGAAGTTCCCACACCAAAAGCCTCTGCTCCAGCCTCGCCAAGAACCCCAACCGTTTCCTCATCAAGGCCCCCGCTAACAAAAATCTTAACATTTTTGTATCCTCTCACATCCAGTTCCCAACGAACCTCTCGAATAATCTCAGCAAAATCTCCCTTCCTTGACCCCGGAGTATCCAACCTCACACCATACAGCCGATCCTTCAAAGCTTCAGCAGCCATTAATGACTCCATCTTCTCATCACAATAAGTGTCCACCAACGCAACTCTTGGAACATCCGAAGATATAATTTCATCAAACGCCTTCCATGCTTCAACCTGATTCTCAAACATGATTATGAGAGCATGAGGCATCGTTCCCATAGGCTTCTCCCCGATAATCTCAGCTCCCTTAAGGCTGGAAACGCCATCAAAACCACCTATGTACGCAGCTCGGTCAAGCATCGGAGACAAAGCCGGATGCATACGACGAATCCCAAAAGCAACAACCGTCTTCTCGCCAGCAACCCTCTTTATCCGAGCAGCTCGACTAGCCGCTCCAGAAGCCTGACAGATAAGCCCCAGCAGAGGAGTCTCCAAGAGGCAATACTCTCCGTAAGGACCATCAATGAACATAACCGGTTCCCTAACACCCCTGTAATCTGCTGAGTAGAAGATGCTGCCCTCAGGCATAACATAAACATCCACTGGCACGCCCTCAAACAGATGAGCCACCTCCTCGATTCCACAAAGGACACCCCAAGGCCATCCATCCGGAAGCTTTCCAGACGTGACCTCTGCTAGAGCATTGAGTCTATCCAGTTTTTTAGCTTCAATAATCTGTTTTGTTCTAGAAAAGTAAACGTCTGTTGTCAGACCACTCTTAATCTCTTCATCGGTGGCGTGATGAAAAACTCGCATAACAGTTCCCTCCAAAAATATCACTGCACAATACATCAACCATAAAAGCTTGGTGTTTAAATTTTTTCTGTAATCTCGAGATCATTTTTCATTCTTCTATCCGGTGACATCCCCGCTGTTAATAATCAAGTATAGGGCATGACATTCGCAGTGAAATGCGGTTGCTAGGAATTTTCAATGTTTAGTAGGAGTGTTTACTGCTTCCAAGAAAGTGAAAGAAAACGACATGTGACATAATATTAGCTTGAGCTTTTGCTCCTTTGTATTCTTTCTATGAAAATTTTTCCATCTTTCATCGCGATCCACCTCAATACATCACCGTCTTTAAGTTTCAACATTTTGAATATACTTGCAGGGACAGTTGTTCTGTGTCTATATTGTCTAACTGTAACCTTGGTTTCTTCTATGGAAAGGACATCGTCTAACATTTTAACCTTCAAAATAATGGACCAACCCTCAATAAATATTTTGGCATACCACCAAAACATCCATGTCTAGGACTCTGGTGTGCCTTTGCCCCTCATTCTCGTACGATGTTTTGAAAAAGAAACGATGGAAAAAACATATGTATTGGTAGCATACCAAAATTCTTAAATATTGGAAGCTGTTTGGTATAATACCAATAGATATTGGTAGAGAACAGTGAAGACTCATGGGCTCTAAACAGGGGTTGAAAAATAGAACAATCACTTGGGAGAGAATGAAGAAATGACATGGAAAGATTTCACGGCTCTTTTTATCGCACTTGCGTGCGGATTTGGTGATTCCAGTTTGGGAATGGACTTGAGAGGTGATTAATGTGAACAAAAAACTTGTAGCCGGCGCCGTGCTAATTATTATAGTGGCCGCGGTCGCATATGGCTCTCTTGGCACTTCAAAAAAAACGATAAAAGTATCAGGCGCATGGGCGCTTTACCCAATGATGGTCAAGTGGGCCGAAGAGTATCAGAAGGTCTATCCGAATGTGAGAATCGATGTATCCGCGGGCGGCGCAGGTAAAGGGATGACTGATGCCCTCGGAGGATTGGTTGATATAGGCATGATCTCCAGAGAAATTTTTCCAGAGGAAATCGGGCAAGGGGCGTTCTGGGTTTCTGTTTGCAAGGACGCCGTGGTTCCAACCGTTAACAAAAACAATCCACTGTTAGAAGAACTTCTCGCCAAAGGGGTAACGAGACGTACCTTCATGGACATCTGGATCAACGGAAACATAACCAGATGGGGAGAGGTTGTTGGAACAGGGTCGCAAGATGCAATCCATGTGTATACGAGATCTGATGCTTGCGGCGCTGCTCAGACTTGGGCAGACTACCTAAGCTACCAGCAAGAAGACCTACTGGGAGTAGCAGTTTACGGAGACCCTGGGCTTGCAGAAGCGGTAAAAAATGATCCTCTCGGAATAGGCTACAACAACATTAACTACGCCTATGACATGGAAACAAAAGAAACAGTCCAAGGGATAGTGGTGATCCCCCTTGATCTCAACGAGAACGGCAAAGTTGACGAAGACGAAGATATTTACAGCAACAAAGACGAGGTCGTCGAGGCGATAGCCACGGGAGCTTATCCATCCCCACCGGCCAGAAATCTGCACCTCGTAACCAAGGATGCATTCACGGGCATAACAAAAGAGTTTGTAACATGGATATTGACTGAGGGACAGCAATACATTCCCGAAAATGGGTACATCCAACTGCCTGAGGAAGTAATTGCTGCGGAGTTAGCGAAGCTGGACTGATCTTGTTGAAAAACGGTAAGACCTCTCCCATCTTTCCCGTTCTATGCCATAAGAGGACAAGAAAAGATGAATAGACGACTGAAAGACCTCATTGCAAGCAGATTCATGTTATTAGCCACGGTCTCCTCCAGTTTGATTGTTTTCATCATAGCGCTCACATTATTCAACAGGAGTAGACCAATCTTGGCAACTCAACCTCTAAGTGAGTTGCTTCTCTCATCTTCATGGCGCCCATTACAGGGGGATTTTGGCTTCTTTCCATTCATTATGGGCACCCTCTGGGTAACAGCCTTAGCCATGATTTTGGCGATCCCCGTTTGCCTCTTAAGCGCCATATACCTCGCTGAATATGCACCAGCCAAGGTTAGAGGAATTGTAAAGCCTTTGACTGATCTGCTTGCAGGTATACCCTCTGTAGTCTATGGGCTATGGGGCGTGTTGACTCTGGTACCGCTAATAAGAGATTATGTTGCTCCCTTTTTGGGAATCACATCCAGCGGTCACGGTTACACTGTGCTCACGGGGGGTATAGTGCTGGCGATAATGGTCTTTCCCATAATAATCTCCGTCTCAGAGGAAGTGTTTAGAACTGTGCCCTATGGGGTTCGAGAAGCCTCCCTTGCCTTGGGCGCTACGAAGTGGCAAACTGTGAAGCATGTAGTTATGCGACGCGCTTTTCCAGGAGTTGCCGCCGCTATTATCTTAGGTTTCTCCAGGGCTTTCGGAGAGACGATGGCTGTGCTGATGGTAGTTGGAAACGTACCAAAAGCTCCATCCTCAGTGTTTGACCCCGCTTATCCATTACCCGCACTGATAGCCAATACCTACGGTGAAGTTATGTCCATTCCTCTGTATGATTCGGCGATATTACTTGCTTCTCTAATTTTGTTGCTTGTTGTGCTATTCTTCAATATTGTCGCAAGAATTATCCTGAGACGACTGAAGAGGAGGTCGTTATAGTGGATAAAAGAAAGCTGGAAGAGTCCTTCTTCAAAGTGTTGATGGTAGCCTCCACTCTTATAGTGGTAGGTAGCCTCTTAGCCGTCATTGGTGTAGTGGTTTTGAAGGGGCTGCCTGCCCTCAACCTTTCGATGATTACTCAAACCCCGACAGGAGGATACTATCTCGGAAAAGAAGGGGGCATCTTAAATGCTATAGTTGGATCGCTATATGTGGCTGGTGGGGCAACTGCCCTGGCTTTTGTCATCAGCCTTCCAATCGCATTGTATCTGCAGGAGTATTCTGGATCAAGACTGGCAAGTTTCACTCGGTTGTCCCTTGACGTTTTGTGGGGTGTTCCATCTATAGTATATGGCGCATTTGGCTTCGCTTTCATGCTTTACTTGGGACTAAATACATCGTTGTTATGGGGCATCATTGTAGTAGCTTTGCTTGTGCTTCCCATAATGACTCGATCTATGGACGAGGTGGTGAAGATGGTTTCATTTGGGATGAAAGAGGCATCCTATGCTCTTGGAGCAACAAAATTGGAGACGTTACTGAATGTTGTAAGTAGACAGGCGTT
>Ga0209427_10007829_pt1 | contig 12058 bp, 13 predicted proteins | sample DeeMarSWOR136_30_FD_187465 | JGI IMG/M metagenome (GOLD analysis project Ga0209427, IMG submission 187465) | Marine sediment microbial communities from White Oak River estuary, North Carolina - WOR-1-36_30 (SPAdes) (version 2) | ecosystem: Environmental > Aquatic > Marine > Intertidal zone >... | reverse complement strand
CCCTGAGTGCTTGTTTTTTCTTGGTGGAGCTGATGGGGATCGAACCCACGACCTCATGAATGCCATTCATGCGCTCTCCCAGCTGAGCTACAGCCCCACTTTTATGCCATGTTAACAACGGGTTCCTAGTGTGTCAATATGATATTGACAGGGCTTACGGTGTATCACTATAATTCCAGGAAAAATGTGCCGGAGTGGTGAAACTGGTAGACGCGCTGGACTCAAAATCCAGTGGGCCTTGTGCCCGTGAGAGTTCGATTCTCTCCTCCGGCACCAGAAAAAGCAAAAACCTAGGCCTCATCGAGAGGCCTGTTTTTCTTGGGGGATTTTGCCCGCTGTGTCTGAATGTGGGCCCGTGGAGGGAACTTGACACAGCCTCACGATTATGAGATTGAAACCCTTATGTTATTTCTAATATAAGCGCTGTTTCATGGGAAAGCAGGAGGCATTGACTCTTGAAAATCGGTCGCTATTCAGTTGAAGAATTCGCCGAATTGGTGCGGTCCTTTCACGGGAACGCCGCTCCCGGGGTGATCCTGGGCGGGTTTATGGTGGATGCTGCCCTGCAAAGAGTTCCGGAAGGCCGGTTGTACGACGCGATGTGCGAAACATACCGGTGCCTGCCTGACGCGATTCAGCTTTTGACCCCTTGCACTGTGGGCAACGGATGGCTCAAAGTGCTCAACTTGGGTCGATTCGCCCTGACTCTTTACGACAAATTTGAGGGCAACGGGATAAGGGTATTCGTGGATTCAGAAAAGATCTGTGCGTGGCCCGAAATCAACGACTGGTATTACAAGCGCAAAAAAAAGGCCGAACAGGATTTGGAACGGCTCCTTGAGGAGATCAAGGCTGCTGGCGCGGGGACTTGCGGTTTTGAAAGCGTGCAGGTGAAAGCTGGGCTCCTCAAGAAAGAGGAGCGAGGCGGGATGGCAACCTGTCCGAAATGCGGAGAGGGCTACCCATCGCGGGACGGTTCGCTCTGTTGCGCCTGCCAGGGGGAGACCCCGTACAGCAACACGGCAAGTTCAGTGTGAGACCTGTCTGTCTCCGCGTGCCCCCACCTCATCTTGGCAAAATACCCCCATTCTGTTGTTCTTGGTCATGTAACGCTTTCCTTCATGAACCATCCAAGTCATTCCCAGATAGAGTGTTGAAGGCCGCACACATAGGCATGCCAAATGCGTTGGCGGGCCGCATACCCGAGATCTCCAGCTATTTGACATTCCGAGAGAATTTGCGTAAAATAGAAATTATTCGAACAGGTTCTCTGGCGGCTTTGGCGTGGTTGCCCGGTTCTAACACAAGGCCCCTTCTCGATTGCGAGGGGTCCCCTTTTTTCTTGCAGGGGTCTTGAGCTTGACAGCCTTTGATAGCGTCGGGTGAGTCGCTGTTCCCTGTTTCGAAGGATTGCAAGAGATGCCTTATGGGTCGTTCTCGTTCGAGGAGCGCTACATGGCACATTATTCGGTCCGGAGCAAACAAGAGATCAAAGCGGTGATTGATTTCGTGGTGTCGTCAGAAAGAAAAATCACGATCGAGGTCGAGGGCGACAAGACGCCCTACTCGTCACGGATCGTCGTAGCCAATTACGCCAAAGAGGTGTCAGGAGGGGAAAAGGCCGAGTTGATCGTGGAGAGGTTGGATCCGGATAGGGGCAATACCCTGATTGAGAAGCACCCTCGTGCCGTCGTGAGATTTTTGCTTAGAGAGAAAGCGTGTGAATTTGATACCGAATATATCGGTTTGTCTGAGTCCCAGTTCTTTCGCCCCATTCTGAGCTACCCTGATTCCATAAGGATCACTGAAAGACGGGTGCATGAACGGGACACCACGGATATGCCGGAGTTTGTGAGCGCGAGATTTACGCTGGGCAGAGGAGAAAAGACCTATGAGTTCGAGGTTGTGGATTACTCAGCAAACGGGGTCGGACTCCTGGTGACTGAAAAGGACTTGGAGGTTCTGAAGAAAATAGAGGCAGGAGACAAACTCCAGAACCTGGTCTTGTATGCCAAGTGGACCACGGCCATGGTAGAGGGCACGGTGGTGCACAAGACAAAGGTAAGAAACGGAGAGACCTATATTATCGGCGTACGTTTGGAAGAAATCCTGGAAACCATGAAAGCGAGCTAGGCTCTTTCGAAGGAACACGCCAAACTGCATTTCTATCGCCTTCCTTGACTTATCCATTCCCTTAAAGGTTCTTCAGGTTTTTCGAACGCCAAATTCAGGGATTCCCTGATTGACATTTCGGGAAAAAGCCAGACTTAGTGGGACGTTATTAAGATCCCGTCTTCGTCTTCACCTTGGGTTCGGGGGTTACCCCATGGAGAAGATCCTCAAAATGTGCCCATTCAGGTCCTGAAAGGACCTGTTAACTATCAAATGTGGCTTCTAAAGCGTCCTCAGTGGTCTAACTCGGTGGACAGGAGGCGAAAAATGGGCGCGTACTTCCAGCAAGACCGTAGAGCCCTCAGCGACAGGCGCTCCGGCAAAGACCGCAGAAAATTGGTGAGTCTCCAATTCAGCGGCCTGGAGAGGCGTTGTCATGGAGAGCGAAGAGATGGGTTTGAAAGAAGGAGATGGGTCCGCCTTTTTTTGAGAATCGGGTGCATGCCGCGCTCTCCTTTGATCGAGCACCAAGCGGGTTATCGGCGAAGATAGCGTTTCCGTCAGATTAGCACCGATCCCGTCAGTTTTGCCGGCGAAACATAAAAAGCAGGGTCTTTCAGGCCCTGCTTTTTTGTGCCTCGGGGGGAAGGGATCAGCGGTCTCCAGCCCTCGCTATAAGGCAGCGGGATCTTCGACAGTCACTCAAAAGACCCTTCAAAATCTTCTTCTGTGGTCAACGGCTTTCGCCTGTAATCACTCGTATTCATTTGCCGGAAAAACCTCATGTTTCACGTCTCGAGACCCTATTGCCTGTTTCCCAGGATGCGAAAAATTTCGAAAAACTGCGAAAATGAAAGAAAATAGACAATCAGCATTGTGGATAAAATGTTCAACAAATGTGTTTATCCTATCAAGTCTATGAATTCACTTCTAATTTTCACCAAAAAATCCATTGATATTACGGTAGCTTAGGCAACAACAAAATTATCCATTCCTCTTAAACGCTTACCGTCCTGAAAAAAACTGAGGAGAAAACTGGCTATTTGTGCCTATTCCTATCTGCTCAGTTTTGACAGCTCCGCAATAAATTGTGTAGGGGGAACGAACCTTACGGAAACAACGCTGTCTCTTATAGGGGGCTATGATCAGCACAGACATGTTCTTCGCTTCCAATGACAATGGGGGAAGGCGGTCGGGCTATGTTCGCCGAACGTTTTCCTACACGGTCCATATTCCTGAAAGGCGTAAGGATCAGGATCGGAGAAGCGGACAGGACCGAAGAAAACCCATCGCCTCCGCAGAAGGGATAGATCCAAAGATCAGGGTAGAGCGCAGGGCCGTGATGCGTTAGTTCCTTGAGCCACGGTTCCCTCAATTTATCCCCAGCCCATCGCTTAACTTCCTAAAAACCCTTTCGATTGATGCACATGTCCTGAGACCACGACCGTCTCAGAATCTAGTGTTCCGTATCATATATTCTTGTATTATAAAGTGATGGCCTGTTCCTGAAAGACGATATCTCAAAAGAACTCCACTGCGCATTGCCGTGGTCTGATCTTTGAGGGTTCCTGCCCGCTCGTGCTTTTGCTCATTTTGGCTGAAAAGCCTCACCGTTACGCCACTCACTATGCTGCCGCCTTGGCAAGCGAGCAGCTCGCATGGCGGGCGGGTACGCCCGGAAAGCCCTAGCAGAATCTCTCGTTCCGACGTATTTAGGATCTTATTAAACCCTCAAAGATCAGACCACCTCTCCCGAAGCCCTTAGATATCGTCTTGAAGGAATGGGCCATCACGCAGTCAATACGAAAACACGATCTTTAGATATGCGGATTTATGATACATGGCTAGTTAATGGAGTGAGGGGATTCCTCTCAGAGAAGGCGTCCAAATGGTGCCTTCGGAAAAGGGGTTTTGTCCAACGTCCCTTGCCATCCCATCACATCAAGGTATACTATAATGAAAAATACGGATCCATATTTGCGAATCGAAGCACCAAGCAAAACCTTGCCGCCTAACTGAGGATGATAAACCATGGAACCGAAGACTGCGCTTTTTCTGATGCGTCTCGGCATGCTCCTTGTCATCATAGGGGCTGTCGTTTTCTTTTTGACCGGGGATCCTTATCAGCCCATAGTCAATCATATGCTTGTTTGGGGTTGCGGTTGCGCAACAGCCATTTACTTTGCAGGCTTTAGCGCCATCAATCGCTTGTGGGAACGGGTGCAGGAGTCGAGAAGAAGGGAACCGCATATATCCGCCGCGAGCGACATTGCCGCCGACCTGAGGGAGATTCATTCCCTTCTCAGATAGTGCTGTCAATCCTGGGACAAATCTTGAAATCTCTAATAAAATCAGGTAAAATAACGCATAAAAGAAAAGCAGGTCAATGGGTCCATGGATGAAAATCGAGTTGTTGATCTGTTCCTGGTAGGAATTCTTGTCTTGGGAACAGCCTTTCTTGTTGGATTTTACTTTCTCACATCCCATCATCCCTATGTGAAACCAGCCTTTGTGACAAGCCCTGGGGAAAACACTGCTTTCGGTGACAAGAAGACAGCGGGATCTCGTCTTTCATTTCAAGTTCCTCTGTCTCGTGGCGGCCATGAGGTTCAATCAGGCAAGGGGAGGGTGGCCCATCCATCCGGAGAAGTGGGGGAGGCCATGGCGGAGCAGAAGGCAACCGGGTCAAAGGATGATTCCCCGTCACCGGAGAAGAGCTTATCTTCTCGGGTTGCGCCGCTCGCGGTTACTGGGGATGTGCTTGCGACTCCAGCAAATGAGCCTGCGAAGGAGAACCCCATGCCTAGCCCCAGCCTCCCCTCTGAGCATTCTGAAAAAGCATTCCAGGAGACTGCAAAAGCCAATGGGAACTTCTACTTGGCCCAAGAGATCGAGGATGGGGTCATCACGGGCAGGAGAGGCGCAGCGGACGACAAGGCCGACTTCTATAAGATCCGAGCAAAGGGGGGCCGGATGACCCTCAAGCTCGAGTCCTCTTCGGGCAAAGAAGAGCAAGACTTCGTGATGGCCTTATTTGATGCAAACCGAAAATTGATGGAAAGTATTTCGGAAAAGGCGAATTCTGCTTTGTCATTTGCTGTTACACCCGAAGCCACTTACTACATCAAGCTGGATCTCAAAAATAGCCCCATTGAGGAACCTGCATACCGTTTGCAGATCCACTTTAACTGATCGGATTTACGGAGCTGTTTCGCGGTTGTTCCGTCCCCCCATCATAGAACTGAGCATGTCCCACATCTTTTGCTGGGCACCGGGGGTGAATGGGAGATCTGGATGATTTCTTGGGGACAGGAAGGCTTTTCTTGCGTTCCGAGGCTCCCGGGCTGGTCTTTTCTGATGACTTATCCACGGGGGAGTTCTGCCCCCGACCCATTCCACCCTTCGGGATGGCTGCGGTTTCCCCCATGGATAAGTCATGAAAAGACGGTGCCCTCCCACCAGTCACTTCAGAAAAGCCTCCCTGTTCCCCGGGTAGACAACGCTTGGGGATTCTACGGAGCACATCTACCCCCGTTGTCCAGCAGGCGACTTATGGGTAAGGGTGAGATCATAGAAAGGGGCGGATGAAGGTCGTGGAAACCAGGATGGGCATTTGACCCTTGGATTGGCACTCAGCATAATATTGGAGGCGTCTATGATGAATGATGGAAGTCTCGGCATAAGGAGAATGTTTAGGATGAAACCCGGCAAAGGTCATCGATTTATCAAGGGTCTCTTAATGGGGTGTGTCATGGTGGGAATGATCGGCGCATGCGACGGCGGCGAAAAGGTTGTGGATGAGGTCACCGGAAATCGCGCGGTCAAGCAGTACCACAAAACCAAGAAAGATATAGACAGGATCGCTGACCAGCAGTCACAAAGGTATGATCGCATAGCCGATGATGAAAAGGCCCGGGTCGGAAAATAGTTGGATCACATGATCTTCCCATATCTTTCCAGACGCCAGAAAGCTTTACGAATTCTTTCCCCCTGGGTCGGGCCCTTTATGTCTTTGATGAAATGGATCATTAGAACGATGGCTATGAAAACAAATCCTATCCAAATGGCAGATGATGTGAGTATCGTCATTTTAACCTCCTTTCACTGACGGTCCGCCGCTCCCGATATGAATGTCTGCGCTTTTCACGCTGCATGCGGCGCAAAAAAACAGAAAAACAACGCAGCCCAGTAAAACGAGCAGATAAGTTATATTGGATCGTCTCATCTGATCCTCCTTCAAGGTGGCTTGGTGACAGGGTTAATACCCTTTTGCCAATGATTCGGGCAGACTCCATTCGTGAAGCCTGCTCTGTTCCCACTCAGAAAATCCCAGCAAATCCAAGAAAGCAAATAGAGGCAGCAAGACCCATGCCACGCCGTTTCAGGATGGACAGAAAAGTCTAAGGTCCTGATTTTTCAGTTCTTTGGATTATGGATTGTGGGGGGTTTGCAGCAAACAGGATGGTCTTTTGGGGTTCACAGTGGTGATCGTGTACACTTTTTGTAGATACACCCTTTTCATTTTTTGGATTCTGAATATAATGGGCCTCACCGTAGTCAAAGGATTCTAAATGACCCACTGACAGACCCTTTTCTTGGGCTTCGGGATGAATGGGGGGCTGTCACAGGAGGGCTTTAACCAAGCCTAAAGTAAGGAGAAAACCGATGAAGAGAGTGTGTTTCCATCTTCTGTTTCTAGGCATATGTCTGAGCATGGGCCAGTGGGCCTTGGCACAAGACCAGGGGGAGCCTGACATAATCGTGGAGAAATCCCGCATCGTTGTTCAAGAGATGATGCTCAGCCAGGACAAGGAGGCTCCTCTGGATCTGATCAAAAAAAGCTCGGGGTTGGCCATCATTCCGGACATGATCAAAGGCGGTTTTGTGGTCGGTGGTTCCTATGGGAAAGGGGTTGTTTTCGCCCACAAGGAGGGCGGCGAGTGGTCAGGGCCTGCTTTTATACACATCGGCGCAGGCAGCTTTGGACTTCAAATTGGGGTTCAGTCTACGGATTTAATCCTTGTGATAATCGGCCAAAAGACCATGGATTCCTTTCTCAAGGCAAAGTTCAAACTAGGCGGTGACGCTGCCATTGCAGCCGGGCCGGTGGGTGCCCAAGCCACAGGTGCCGTGGATATTCTCCTCAAAGGCGGCATCTACTCCTATTCCAGGACCAAGGGGCTCTTTGCCGGCGTGTCACTGGAAGGTGCTGCCATTAAATCAGACACCGGCTTGAACCGTGCTTACTACCAAACGACGGAGGACACCCGGGAAATTTTGTACGGCAAAGTGGCCACGCCAGCCACAGCCGAGGAGGTCATTGCCGTACTTACGGGAATTAAGTAGGAAAACGAGAATCTTGTCCAAAGACGACAGGTTGTATTGACCTACTTGGGTTGTCCTTTATTCAATCCTGTTGCAATGGCGTCATCCAAGACTTCTGGGCTGAGTCTTGTGATAATTCTACCGTTGACCAAAACGGTAGGAATACCGCGAATACCTATCTTTCTGCCATCCCTAAAGTCCTGCGCGAGGAGGTCATTGACAGGTGCGGAATTCATGTCTCTCGCGAATTGTACCATGTCAAGGTTGAGTCCCTTTGCGATTTCCAGAATCTTGTTGTCGTCAACGGATTGATAGTTCTCCATGAGCTTTTCATGGAACGCCCAGAATTTGCCTTGCGCATTGGCTGCGAGAGCAGCGGCTGAGGCTTTTTTTGCGTATTTGTGGCTGCGGAGCGGGAAATGTTTGACCACCAGTTTGACGTCATTCGGATGTTTATCCAACACCTGTTGGAGGAGCGGCTCGAGCCGCGCACAGTAAGGTCATTGATAGTCGCTGAAAACCACGATGGTGATAGGAGCATCCGACACGCCTTTGAAGGGCCGGCCTGACACATCCACCGTGTGGACCTGTTCCAGTTTTATAACCTTGATGGCTTTTGACGTCGTGCTGGTCAAAATGATGGTTTTATTTTTGTCAGACCAGGTGATTCTGTCAAATGCTTTGTCAATGGGAATACGGTTCGTCGGTCTGTCCTCAGTGTCATCGTAGACAAGAACCGACCCCGGCACGAGAACGAAGATGAACGCACCATCAGAGGAAGCGGCAATATCCAACGGTTGGTCCTCAAGGTTCATCTCCTTGACGACTTCCCAGTCCACCATGGCTGAAGCCATAGGAAGAGACCCTATCCAAGCAAACAGGCCGAGCAGTAAAATAATCCGCAACTTCACAGGATGTTTCAATTTGGTTTACCTCCATCTCATAAGATCAACTTATCCTATAGTCTAATGATTTTTGTGGAAAAGGCAAATCCCTTTTCCCGCGGCCCGCAACAGACGTCAAGTGTGAACCATGTTTTAACCGCCTTTTTAGATACAAAAAATCAAAGGGCCTGAGAGGTCCTTCATCCTTGTCTTACAGGATTATGGTACGCCCCGCGCGGCGGAACATTGACCTGGGTTATGACCGCGTGCTATTTGGAACTGGAGAATTGACTTATCTGCAAAGAAAAGGAAATCTAGGGATGGCTATTCCGCAAAAAGGGATTGCAAAAGAAGCGCTCTTTCATGAATTGGAAGCGCTGCGGGCTCATGACTTAGATTGGCACTCGGGAAGAGCCTTTGCCTATGTATTCGATCCTGGGCCGGACGTCATGGAAGTAGGAAAACAGGCCTATTCCATGTTCCTGAACGAGAATGCTCTGGATTTTTCAGTGTTTCCAAGCCTATTGCAGCTCGAAAATGAATTGGTGGCCATGGCACGGGAACATGTCCACGGTGACGAGCAAGTGGTGGGCAATTTTACGAGTGGCGGCACGGAGAGCATCATTCTGGCTGTTAAGGCGGCAAGGGACTATTTCCGGAGCCGAAAGCCGGAGATCAGCGAGCCTGAGATGGTTCTGCCTTCAACAGCCCACGCAGCCTTCCACAAGGCGGCCCACTACCTGGATGTAAGGGTGGTGCAGGTTCCCGTTGAGTCTGAGACATTGAGGGCCGACGTGGATACAATTCGTCAGGCCGTCTCCCCGCACACCATTCTTTTGGTAGGATCAGCCCCGTCTTACAGCCACGGGGTGGTTGATCCTATTCGGGAACTCGGCGAGCTCGCTTTGAGCAAGGGTTTGCTTCTTCACGTGGATGCTTGCATGGGCGGGTTTATGCTCCCTTATTTCAGGCGCCTGGGTGCTCCGGTGCCGGACTTTGACTTCACTGTGCCCGGCGTTAGCTCCCTGTCGATGGATCTGCACAAATTTGCTTACACGCCTAAGGGGGCGTCCATTATCTTGTACCGCAGCAAGGAGATCCGAAAGTACCAGATTTTCGCTTGCTCAAGATGGACCGGCTATACCATGGTCAACAACGCCGTGCTGAGCAGCCGGTCCGGAGGGCCTATGGCCGCGGCTTGGGCCGTGCTCAAGTTTATCGGGGAGGAGCGTTATCTGGAGCTTGCCCAAAAGAAGCTCGAAGCAACGCGCAAAATCGTGGAAGGAATTCAGGGCATCAGGGACCTGCGCTTGCTGGGTAAGCCCGACATGTGCCTGATCGCCTTTACCTCGGATACGGTCAATGTGTTTCACATTATTGACGAAATGAAAGAACGAGGCTGGTACATCCAACCAGCGCTCGCTTTCGATCGCTCCAAGGAACACATTCACATGTCCATCAATGCATCGAACGTGAACTGGGTGGATGAATTTCTCTCCGATTTGGAGGCCTGTGTAGAAAAAGCAAAGGGCATGTCAGCAGGCGGTCTGGCTGAGGCACTGAAAGAAGGCCTTTCCAAGTTGAACCTCCCGGAACTAACGGAGGAAGCCCTTTCAAAGATGGTCGCCGCGCTTGGCATGCAGGGGGACAGCTTGCCGGAGCGAATGGCGGATATCCAAGCAATACTGAATGTGTGCCAGCCTGTGGTGCGTGAACGGCTCGTCACCGAGTTCGTGAATGAGCTTTTTCGCACCAAAAACCGCAGGCTATGAACTGAAGTCGTTTTCCAACAATGAGGCCCGCTTCGTGAGCGACATTGGAGGATAGACCATGGAAAGCCCCTTCCCCTTTGGGCCGATCCTTCTTTTTGCCTTCTTGTCTGCGCTGCTTCTTTCGGGAATCGGCCTGAGGGCTAAGATCCCTTTCTTTCAGAGATTTCTGGTGCCCAGCTGCCTCTTGGGAGGCCTTTTGGGCCTGGTCTTTACAAATACGGGAATGGTGCCGTTTTCCTTTTCGCGACTGGAGATAGTGGCATACCATTTCTTCAACATTTCCTTTATTTCCGTGGGATTAACCGGAAGTACCACCCGGCAAAGCGCACTGAAAAAGGACAAAGGGCCCATGGGTGGTTCTTTATGGATGGCGCTCACGCAGGGGGTTCTCTTTCCCCTTCAGGCTGTTGTGGGTGGTTTGTTTGTCATCGCTTTCGGCGCCCTGGGCATGGATCTTTTTCCAACCTTCGGCTTCTTTGCGCCTCTGGGCTTCGAAGAAGGACCCGGTCAGGCTTTGTCCATTGGCAAGGTTTGGGAAAGCTTCGGCTTTGAAAATGCCGCGACCGTCGGGCTCACCTTTGCTGCCATCGGTTTTTTCTTTGCTTTTTTTGTGGGGGTGCCTCTCGTGAATTGGGGGATTAGAAAAGGCTTGTCAGCGAAGGGGACGAAAGAATCGCCTCACGGCATGTTGACCGGTGTCATCCCTCGCGACCAGGAGCAAGAAGAGGCGGGTAGGCTCACCCTTCATTCAGGCAACGTGGATAATCTGGCGTTTCAGGCGGCTTTGGTGGGTGTGGTTCTCTTCGCAACCTATGCCTTTGTACGCTTACTCGGCAGGGTGGTCCCCTTGGATGTGGCCAAGATGTTGTGGGGCTTTTTTTTCATTTTCGGGCTGGGGATTGCCCTCCTTTTGAGAGGCCTCATGGCAAGAATCGGTCCAGGCCGCCTCATCGACCCGGGTATCCAGCGACGGATCACCGGCTGGTCAGTGGACTTTTTGATTGTCTCAACGGTTGCCGCGATCCAGCTCCCCGTGGTATGGAAATACATGATTCCCATTGTCGCTATTTCTCTCACAGCCGGATTTGTCACCACTGTGGTTGTTCTTTATCTTGGGAGGCGCACACCGTCTTACAATCTGGAGCGGTCCGTGGCTATTTTCGGAACGGTCACCGGGACCGTGTCATGCGGGCTTTTGCTCCTCAGAATTGCGGATCCGGATTTCAGCACCCCGGTCGTGATAGAGATAGCGCTCATGAATGTTATTTCCATCCCCATCATCGGGGCCTGCTTGGTGCTTCTGAACGGTCCGATTTGGTGGAACTGGAGTGTGGGGCTCAGTGTGGCCGTCTTCTCGGTGATCGTGGTGGCGTGCCTGAGCCTCATTAGGGTGTTCGGGTTGTGGGGGCCGCCAAGGTTCTGAGACCCTAGAAGCCCCCTCATTGGGTAGCCCAAAGGCGGGTCCTCCGGGCCCGGCTTCTTTACTATGTGCAGGAATGATCCTGGTGAAGTGAAGGGAGCGGACAATGAAACGGACTGTGCTTGGGAAAACCGGTATTGAAGTGAATCGGCTGGGTTTTGGCGGCATTCCCATTCAAACGGTGGAGGAAGCGGAGGCGGTGGAAACAGTGCTCCATGCCGTAGAAAAAGGGGTGGATTTTATAGACACCTCGCGGGCATACACAACAAGTGAGCGGCGCATCGGCCTGGCTCTTCAACAAACCGACAAGAAGGTGGTTATCGCCTCCAAATCTCAAAATCGAACCTACGACGGCGTCCGGGCTGATTTGGAGGAAAGCCTCAGGGAACTCCAGACCGAATTCATCGATCTTTACCAGTGTCATTTTGTCAGGGACGAAACCGAATACCAACAGGTCATTTCTTCGGGAGGCGCACGGGATGGGCTCTTGAGGGCCAAAGAGGAAGGCTTGATCGGGCACATCGGCATCACGAGCCAAAGCCTCG
>Ga0209427_10007827_pt1 | contig 12058 bp, 9 predicted proteins | sample DeeMarSWOR136_30_FD_187465 | JGI IMG/M metagenome (GOLD analysis project Ga0209427, IMG submission 187465) | Marine sediment microbial communities from White Oak River estuary, North Carolina - WOR-1-36_30 (SPAdes) (version 2) | ecosystem: Environmental > Aquatic > Marine > Intertidal zone >... | reverse complement strand
GATACACTCTTTTCTATGCTCCGGCGGTACCTGGAGCGCCGTTCAATGTTCGCTCCCGACCGCAGGCATTTCCACCACAGACTGGTTGATATGGGCATTAAGCAACGTCATGTGGTTATTACAATATATATAGTAACGCTTCTTTCTGCCGGACTTGGAATGTTTATGATGGTTACCCGCAACATTAATTCTCTGGTAGTTTTCCTTTGTATCTTATTACTGCTGATTCTTGTATTCCGCGTTGTTGGCTCGGTGCGACTGAAAGAAACGATTTTGGGCCTTCAGCGAAAGCATGCGATAAACCAACAGGTGCAGGATGAGATAAGAAACTTCGAGGACGCAGAGCTGCATTTTCGCCGGGTTAAGACTTTTAATGGGTGGTGGAAGGCGGTCTCAACAACAGCGGACAAAATGGGCTTTTTGAGTGTCAGTCTGCCTCTTACCAATCGTGATGGCAGCGCTCACACATTGACCTGGTGGCAGGATGGCCAGGACACGGTTTCTAATGACGTGTTAAAAGTAAGTGTTCCCGTTCGAGATCGCCGGGACGGATCAAGCCTTAATTTGAGGATTGAGGTTTGCAGGAGGGACTCTCTGGAATCTGCCGGGAGAAAGGTTGCACTCTTTACCCGCCTTATGGAGGAGCACGACATAGTCAACCTGCCGCGAGATAAAAAAGAAACAATATCCGAGTAAAGGGCCAGAGTACTACTAACCTTAGAACTCTGATAACGCTAAGACTAACATCTTTTGAGTACATCGCAGCCTTGATCCTGAAAGCAATCAGCGTATAATTCATGTCCTGCGATGCACTATTTTGTGCAGCACTTGTGAGAAGCAAAAGCTAAGGTTTGAAAGATGGGTTGGGAAACCTTTTTCTGTTTCGGTATTCTTATAGTGGTATTCGGCGGGTTGATCGCCAACCGCGCGCCAGATGCATTGCTGCTGGGAGCGGTGGTTATCCTGGCGATAGTCAGGATAATAACGCCTGAAGAGGCATTGGCAGGTTTTTCCAACACAAGTATGCTGACCGTCGGTGCGCTGTATGTGGTCGCCGCTGCTATGCGGGAAACCGGCGCACTCGATACAGCCGGGTCATGGCTATTAAAACGAGCGAAGTCCGAGCGGGCAGTACTCGTGCGAATGGCCGGCTCCCTTCCCGCGATGTCTGCTTTTTTAAATAACACACCAATCGTCGCAATGTTTATCCCTATCGTATCCGACTGGTGCAAAAAGCATCGGATTGCTCCATCAAAGCTGCTACTTCCGCTTTCCTACCTGTGCATTATTGGAGGGACGTGCACTTTGATCGGCACCAGCACAAACCTCGTTGTGAATGGACTGATGCAAGAGGTCTCGCAGTCGGATCCTGAGTTGAGCCAAGCTTTACATCCTATGGGTTTTTTCGAACTGGGCTATGTAGGCTTGCCCTATGCGATCGTAGGTATCATTTACCTGCTTGTTATTGGGCATCGCCTTCTGCCCAACCGTGAGGACCTTATTGAAAAGTTTACACAATCGTCCCGCGAGTACCTCGTCAATATGCGCGTACAGTCCAATTGTCGCCTCGTAGGCCAAACGGTTCAGGAAGCAGGGCTTCGGCAGCTACCGAGCTTGTTCCTCGTCGAGATTACTCGTGACGACCGGGCAATCTCACCCGTTCCGCCGGACTGTGTTCTTAAATCAAACGATGTCCTCACGTTCACAGGGGTTGTAAGAACGATTGTGGACCTTGAGAAAATACAGGGGCTTGTTCCCATCGCTGATGAAGGTTATGAAGCCCATGCCGCCAAACGACGAGGACGCGTGCTTTGCGAAGCAGTGGTTTCAAAGACGTGCCCCAGTGTCGGAAAAAGCATTCGCGATGCGGATTTTCGTGCTCGGTACAACGCTGCCGTGGTTGCTGTCCATCGTGGCGGAGAGCAGCTTGTAGGCAAGGTTGGGGATATGGTCTTAAAGCCCGGCGACACGCTTCTTATTCAGGCCGGCCCGCATTTTATGCGGGCCAATAGAAACAATCCCCATTTTCTTTTAGTGGGTGGTGTCGACGACTCTCGGTCGTTGCGACACGACAAGGCCATATGGTCTTTGATTTTGCTGGTCGTGCTAATCACATTGATGGTTAGCGGTGTGATTAAAATCGTTTTGGCTGCATTTTTGGTGGCCGGTTTAATGGTCGCCACCCGCTGCATCTCAGCCTCGCACGCTCGCCGTAGTGTCGATTGGCAGACTTTGATTACTATCGCAGCCGCTTTTGGAATAGCCAAGGCCCTTATTAACTCAGGATGTGTGGATTCTATTTCGGCGTTTTTTACAAGTCTCACCGGACGTTTGGGATCGTACGGAGTACTTGCCGGAGTTTATCTTATGACCAGCCTGTTCGCCTCAATGGTGGGTAATAACGCTGCTGCCGCACTTGTTTTCCCATTTGCAGTAGTGATTGCCGGGCAGACCGGAGTCAATCCACGACCTTTTGTTATGTGTGTAGCCTTCGCAGCATCGGCCAGCTTCATAAGCCCGCTGAGCTATCAAACGAACCTAATGGTCTATGGCCCCGGCGGCTATCGCTTCACAGACTTTGTACGAGTCGGGCTACCCCTTAACATGCTGCTCCTAATCTGCGCAACCATACTAATTCCGCTTGTATGGCATTTTTAACGTGAAATGCGGATTGACAAATACCTCCCGGAAAAGTAAATATACAAATAGAATCTACTGATCGGCATTCTGGAGAAGTGGTAGTGTTCCGGATATGTTTTATTGATGATGACGAGAAGTTTGAGATACCCCTGTTTTGTGATGTGTTCGGAGAAGACTTCGACATAGTGACGGCAACTGGGTACGCCGAACTGAAATCACAGATCGATAGTCGGAAAGACTGGACGCCCGACCTTTTTGTTCTTGATTTGTACTTTCCATCCGGGCCGGCAAACCAAAATGCGATTGAAGAACTAAAAGCAGAACCATTATCACTTGAGAACGATAAGGTTCAAATCAGGACCGCCTATAGAAATTACCTTAGAGCCGGGGAACGTCTTCACAGCATCCTCAAGGCATGGAACCAGAATGCTTACGGTGGACTAAAGCTTGCTGAGACAGTATCAGCCGACTATCCAAAAGTTCCTGTCGTCTTCTATTCCCGCAAGGCTACACTTAGAGAAGCCATTCGATGTATGGCGGCCAAGAACGTCTGGTGGGTAGAAAAAAAACCAACGGGGCCAAACGAGGCTGAAACAATCGAGCTGACTAAATCAGCAAAGCAGCGTATTGCTCGTCGGTTCAAGGCCGTGATTTCGAAAGTGGACTCGGGGAAAGTCAAGCGTTTAAAGGAAGCTGCAAAAATTCTTACAGAAAATCTTCCTGAGTTCGGTTAACGGAGAATAGGATTTAAGCTTAGGAGAAACATAAGTGCATTCGAATTTAATTTCGCCACATGGTGGTACACTGACCAATTTAGTAGTTAATCAGATAAGAGCCGAAGAGCTCAAACGCCATTCTCGTGACTGGCCATCCTGGGATCTCACACCTCGCCAGATTTGTGACCTTGAACTCCTTGCCAATGGTGGTTTCTCGCCTCTTCAGGGATTCCTTCGCAGAGATGATTATGAGAGTGTTTGTGAGAAGATGAGGTTGACCGATGGCACTCTTTGGCCAATCCCGATTATGCTTGATGTTTCTGAGGAGCTGGCAAAAAGTCTGGACGATGACTCGATGTTGGCGCTGCGAGATGCCGAAGGTGTGATGCTCGCTGCTCTCAAGGTGGAGCAGATATGGCAACCAGACCTTATGCACGAGGCCCGTCAGGTATTTGGAACAACAAACCTGGAGCATCCGGGCGTAGCATACTTACAGCACAGCACGAACCCATGGTATGTGGGTGGTAAATTAGAGGTTCTGCAACTACCTCACCATTACGACTTTATGGAATTTCGACTTACACCCTCGCAACTCCGAGAGAAATTCATAACTTTTGGATGGCACGGTGTTGTTGCTTTTCAGACGCGTAATCCCATGCACCGTGCTCACCAGGAAATCACTTTCCGCGCAGCAAAAGAGATCGAAGCAAATCTGCTAATTCACCCAGTCGTCGGGATGACGAAACCCGGTGATGTGGACCATTACACACGTGTAAGATGTTATATGTCGATCCTGAAACACTATCCTCATCATACAGCAATGATGAGTCTCTTGCCGCTGGCCATGCGAATGGGTGGTCCACGAGAGGCCATCTGGCACGCTATTATCCGTAAGAACTACGGATGCACACACCTGATCGTTGGCAGAGACCATGCAGGCCCCGGCTCTGACTCAAGCGGCCAGCCGTTCTATGGACCGTACGATGCCCAGGAACTGCTGCGGCGTCACGAGCAGGAGCTTGGTATAAAGATGGTTCCTTTTAAAATGATGGCGTATGTGGCAGACCTGGATGAGTATATGGCGATAGATGAAGTTCCGCAGGGAGCCGATGTCAAGATGCTTTCAGGTACCGAGCTGAGAGAGCGTTTGGCCTCGGGTCGTGAGATACCAACCTGGTTCTCCTTCCCGGACGTGATTGATGAACTTCGGCGGACCTATCCTTCGCGAAGCAAACAGGGATTCACCGTGTTCTTTACAGGCCTGCCGAGTTCGGGAAAGTCCACCCTGGCAAATGTTTTGTTGGTGAAGCTATTAGAAGCTGGAGGACGACCTGTCACCTTGCTGGATGGAGATATTGTCAGGAAGAATTTATCGTCGGAACTTGGCTTCTCGAAAGAACACCGTGACCTGAATATTCAGAGGATAGGCTTTGTTGCATCGGAGATTACTAAAAACCGTGGCATCGCGATATGCGCGCCCATCGCACCTTACGACAATATACGGAAGCAAGTCAAACAGATGATAGAAGCCGGAGGCGGTTTTATCCTTGTTCATGTCGCCACTCCTGTGGAAGTTTGCGAGCAGCGAGACCGTAAGGGATTCTACGCCAAGGCACGTGCGGGAATCATCAAGGAATTCACCGGCATATCGGATCCTTACGAAGAACCGGACGATGCGGATGTAGTGCTGGATACAACCGACTCGTCACCGGAAGAATGTGTACAGGCGGTTATTCTGCACCTTGAGAAAGAAGGCTATATAAGCTCAAATGACTAAATTCAAGATTAACCCCGGAAGTATACAATACTCATCGGAAGAAAACGGGTGTTTGGTCGAATTTAATGGTAAAAAGTGGACAATCTGAAACAAAACTTAGAAGTTGTTAATAAGTATGTACACCAGGCGGGTCAGGCAATTTTCCAAATGGCCTCAGAGGGTTTTGAGACAGCCTACAAGGCAAACGAAGATCCTGTTACGACAGCAGACCTCAAAGCGGACCACATTCTGAGAAAAGGTCTGCTCGGTCATTTGCCCGATTCCGGCTGGCTTTCAGAAGAAACCCGTGATGACCCTGCACGTTTGGATAAAAAGTACGTATGGATCGTCGATCCAATTGATGGAACCAAAGAATTCGTAAGCGGAATTCCTGAGTACGCAGTTTCTGTGGCCTTAGTCGAGCATGGACTGCCGGTACTGGCGGTTGTGTACAACCCGGCGACCGAAGAACTGTTTGCTGCTGCCAACGGGCAAGGCGCGTGGCTGAATGGAGAAGCGATCAATGCCGAGCATGCGTTAGGGGCAAAGCCGGTGTTGCTTGCCAGCCGCTCAGAGATACGACGAGGAGAGTTCGAGCCGTTTGAGCCTTTCGCGGAGATACGACCGTGTGGATCCATCGCGTACAAGCTGGCCTTGGTCGCTGCTGGCACCGCTGATGCCACTTTCAGTCTCGGCCCGAAGAATGAATGGGACATTGCTGCTGGCGTACTTCTTGTGAGCGAGTCCGGCGGCAACGTAACTAATCGAAGTGGCGCACCATTTACCTTCAACCAACGTTCAACCTTAGTTGATGGTATTGTGGCCACCACCAAGCGTGCCCTTCGGCCGGTGCGGACGCTGATTGAGCAAGTTACATCACGAAGATAAAAAGGCCGGACGGTTCCGGCTTGAGCCGAGTAAATGGAACAGAAACAGAGTCGGATATTGTCACTTCCTGGTCACTTCGCGGCATCACTAGAATTTCCTGATGTTGCAGAGAGTGTTGTACCATTCTTGACGAAGGTTCTAAAGTAAGACGAGTAATATGCTAAAGAAACTGTTAACTTCACAGCTTCGTATCAATATGGCAACCGGTGTGGCCACCCACGGCGTGAACATTATCGTCCTGGCAGTATCCTATCCCATTTACCTTCACTATCTCGGCTACGAAAGATATGGTCTTTGGCTTGCTCTTGGGGCGGTTTTGGCCCTTGCGAGACTCAGTGACTTTGGGATGGCGCAGGCGGTGACAAAACTCGTGGCGGAGGAGTTGGGAAAGGGTGATACACAGACTGTTCAACAATATGTGGCCACGGCCATATTGGTCTTATCTACGGCCGGGGGAGTTGCTTTTACGATTATTCTCGTATTTAGATCGCAGATTGTATCGGCCTTCAAATTTACAGGTATAAATGCAGAAATTGCAATGTGGTTGTTACCGTATATTGGCTTGCTGTCGATCTACTCTGTAGCTGTTCAAGCACTGGCGGGTACATTAGGCGGGCTTGGGCGGATGGATCTTTCAAACTATGCTGAAACGGGTAGACGAATAGTCTTGATATTAGTTGCGGTTCCGCTTCTTTATTTTGGGCAAGGTCTAAAGAGCCTACTTATTGCCAGCGCATTCTCGTACTTTGTGAAGCATGTGCTGACTCTGTTCCTCGTCCGGCGGATGGTTCATTTTCGACTGATGAAGCTAAGCAACATCAGCAGGCACTGCTTCAAGAGACTCTTGGGTATCGGGTCTGGTCTATTCGGCGGTTCGGTGGTGCGGATGGTAGGGATGCCTTTCAACAGATTTATGTTGGCTCGTTTTGCCGGTGTGGACAGCTTGCCGGTTTTCGACGTTGCCTGGCGCGGGAGCACGCAGATTCATCAGATTTTCGGGGTGGGATTGCAGGCTCTTATGCCTGAAGTGAGCCGGACCGCGAATGAAATGTCAGTTAATTCGATCAAGAGGATTCGTTCTATTCTGAGGCGGACATTTAGTGTGGTTCTTGCTACTGCCATGCCACTATTTCTTGGTCTGTTTCTTTTGGCCGGGCCGCTGCTGAGGATCTGGTTGGGGAAATCCTTTTTGGACGTAATCCCTCCTTCCTTCAGGATTATGCTCGTGGGTACTCTCATGAGCCTGCTGGCAGCACCGGCTTACCATTTTATGGTAGGCTCAGGTAGAGTTGGAAATGCTTTTGCGGCTGTCTGCATCACGTGGATAGGCGGTATAGGGTTAGTTTTGTTCTACAGCCTCCATTTCGAGCGATTGTCACCTTTTGTTGTATGCGCGTGCTTTTGCGGATCCTGGCTGCTTTCAAGCTCTTTTTTAATGTGGCGACTTCACAGCGCGCTGCAACGCATGCAAGTTCTACAGGTCTAACGATAATATCCTTGGAGAGGGTCGTTTACGGACAGAACGGCGGAATTGTGGGCGAAATGTCAAGAAGTGTTCGAGATAGATTCGGGAAATTTATTTTAGCAAAGCCCGCGATTCCAGTTTCGATATGTCTTTTTGGCCAACGGTTTGATTTATAAGGTCGTTGACCTGAAGAATGACGCATCAAGGCGACTTCGTGTGCAGGATCCTAGAGGTGAGTTTTTGATACTTCAGCGATGCGCAGGCCGGGTCCACACGTTGGTGTATTGTGACCAACTTGAGAGGCTACGGTTACATAGTTTCTGTCGACTAATGTTATGGGAGCTCTGTTATGGAAACAAAAAACAAGGCGTGTGTTGTTGTAACACTAATAACCATCTTGTTAATCAGTCAGATTCGTTTTGGTTTCGATGATGGAGATTTTCAATACTGGAATACAGCGGGTGCTTCTCTTGATATTGACAAAGATTGGAAATTCACATTTAACGAGAGGTTACAATAGGAACAGATTATATTCGGGAGTTTCCTTTAGGTTATCAAGCAATATTAAAGGTGGCGTTTTTTACCTCTGGCAATCGAGTAAATCCGGCAGAGATTTGAAAGATATCAATGTGCTTGGTGTTAACGTAAAATTCAATTTTTAGCGGTTTGTTATCTGCCAGCGATTAATTACTGCGTTGGAGAGCCTCAGAAAATGACACTCTATTCCCGCGTTTTAATTTTGAATGCATGTTCTGAAACAGCTTTTTGTGGTGCACATTTTCACTGAAATATTTTTATCAGAAAAGTAAGGGCATAAGTCAAAATGAAGGCAATCATCTTAGCTGCCGGTGAAGGCTCTCGTCTCGGTACAGTCTGTGAGGGACAACCAAAATGTTTAATTAAGATCGAAGATAATACGCTGCTTGAGATCCAGATAAATACTCTCCATGCCTGTGGTATTGACGACATCTCCATCGTCCGAGGGTACGAAGGGGAAAAAATTAATATTCCAGGATTGAAATATTATGATAATCCTGATTATTCCGGTACAAACATGCTGCATTCTCTTCTTTGTGCCCGGAAGGAAATGGCCGGTGATGTGTTGATTCTTTACGCAGATATCCTTTACGAAGAACAAGTAGTTAGGCGTATTATTGAGTCAAGTCATGATATCGCAGTGGGGGTCATGGTCAATTGGAAAGAGGCTATTCAACAGCGCAGCAAAGTTGCTCTGGAAGAGCTTGAGATGGTTTATTTTGATTCTGAAAATCGTATACAGGAAATAGGCAAAAAACGGACAGAAGAATATGAAACACAAGGGCAATTTATTGGAATAGTTAAGTGTTCAGGTCGGGGGATAGATATCCTTAAAAAGAATTACGACCGTCTACAAAAATATTATTCAGGCAAACCTTTCGGGCAAGCAGGTGTATTTGAGAAGGCCTGGGTGACGGACATTTTCCAGGAGATGACTGAGCTAGGAGTCCCGCTGCATTGTGTTATCCTTGAACGAGGATGGATGGAAATTGATACGCCTGAGGATTATGAAAGGGCATTGACAGATACTAAATTTGTCCGGCGTTTGGTGAAAAGGAAGACCGACTGGAACAAACGGGCCAAATTTTATAATAGTCTGGATTGGGTAAATAAAGATGAACTCCTAAGTCAGGTCGTTGAAGTTGCAGGAGTTCTAAAAAACGAGAAGGTTTTAGATATCGGCACAGGTACAGGGAAAGTACTAATAGCTCTTAAAGAACAGTGTCCTGAAGCTGACTATTATGGGATAGATATCTCTCAGAGCATGTTGGACAAGATAGAGGCATCCTATGGTTTTAACCTATCCATCAGGACGATGGAAGATTTACAGGGCGTTAAAGATAGTGACTTTGATTTGGTAACAGCCCGCATGGTTTTTCATCATGCAACTAACCTCGAAGAAGCTATGAATGAGGTTTATCGTGTCCTCAAGCCGGGAGGAAGATTCGTTCTTTGTGAGGGCAATCCGCCCGACCGTTATTCTATAACCTTTTATAAAGATATGTTTCGTTTCAAAGAGGACAGAATTACCTTCCTCTTAGATGACCTGGTCAACCTTTTTATACGGCAGAAATTTAGAGAAATCGCTTCCAGAACGGTGATATTGAGAGATATGAGCCTAAACAACTGGCTTGAAAATTCTGGACTTCCATTTCGTAATGTAGATATTATTAAGAAAATGCATTACGACTGTGACATTTCCGTTCAGGAAGCTTATAACATGAAATTCAAAAATGACGATATCCTGATGGATTGGAAATTTTCTATAGTGCTGGGGATTAAATGACTGCCCACGCTAATTTGCGAACCACCAAAATCTAAATGAAAGGAAACAAGGAATGAAAGTGGTTTATTCGTATTATGTGTTAGATATCGTCCATAAGGGACATTTATTAATGATGAAAAACGCGAAAGCAGTTGCAGGCGAAGACGGCAAATCAATTGCTGGAATTCTTACAAATGAAGCGGTTATGGAAAAAAAGTCCAAACCAATCCTTTCGTTTGAGGACAGAGTAGAGCTTGCAAGTGCAATCAAATACGTGGACCTTGCGGTAGCACAAGAAACTTATTCGCCGTTACCTAATGTAAAGAAAATCAAGCCGGATGTTTTGATGGAAAGCTCAAGCCACACTGAGGAAGCAATTAAAGAGGCAAGGGAATATATGGAGAGCATCGGTGGGAAGGTTATCGTGATACCATACTTTCCCACACAATCATCATCCGGGATAAAAAATAAGATAAAACAAAACAGCCCGAAATAAGGACTAAAACTAAAAGAGACGGTAAATGAAGAAAGCTTTAAGTAGCTCTGTATCTAAATCAATAGGCGCATGGCAAAAGAAAATGTTTTTTCTTATGTGGGTGACCTATGCCTCTTTCTATCTTTGCCGGGTAAACATCTCCATTGCTATGCCTAAAATAATGGAAGAGTTTGGTTTGACAAAATCCAATATGGGACTGGTGCTAAGCAGTTTGTTTCTATTATACACAATAGGCCAATTCATAAATGGTCAAGTTGGTGATAGAATAAATTCACGGCGTATAATTACGTTGGGTCTATTGTCCTCAGCAGTACTGAACGTTATATTTGGCTTTAGTGGTGGAATATTAGGTCTTATGATAGCGGTATGGGGACTGAATGGGTATTTTCAGGCGATGGGGTGGGGGCCGACCGTCAAGGCAATGGCGAACTGGTTTCCGAGTAACGTAAGAGGTAAAATTTCTGGACGTCTCGGCACAAGCTACATTATCGGAGGAGCTCTCTCTTGGTTTCTGGCTGGTTCTGTTATGAAGTATTTTAATTGGCGTTTTACTTTTTGGTTCCCTTCACTGTTCTGTGTATTCATTGCTATTCACTGGTTTATTCGCGCGCGAAATGCACCTGAAGAAGTAGGACTACCAAGCTTGGAGGAACAAGAAAAAGGCCTTGAAAACACAGAGATTCGTAAAGATACTCACATAGGTTTTCGTAAGACTCTAAAAATTACACTTTTAAATCCTTATGTCTGGTTTGCTGCCTTTGCGTTATTCGGGCTAAATATTGTTCGCTACGGTTTTATGTCCTGGGCACCTACATATATGTTTGAGGAACAAGGGGCGACAATTTCTTTGACTGCTTATAAGGCTATTGCTTTCCCTATTGCAGGTGGATTAGGAGCTATCTTTGCTGGCTGGGCGTCTGACAGAATATTTAAAAACCGCAGAGCACCGGTTGCTTTTATAATGCTGATTTTATTAGCCGTCTTTTGTTATTTATTTAAAGCATGTCCCTGTGACAATTGGGTATTAAGTTTGATTCTTTTATTATTCGTTGGTTTTTTTACTTTTGGTCCTCACGTACTACTGGTAGCAGCTTTACCCGCAGATTTAGGCTCACGTAAAGCAGCCTCTTCGGTAACCGGTTTTATAGATTCAATAGGGTACTTGGGAGCAAGCTTGACTGGTGTGGGGACAGGTTATCTGGTAGAGAAGTTTAGCTGGAATGCCGGTTTCTACTTCTGGATTTTTGGAGCAATTTTTGCAGCAGTTATGACCTTGTTTGTCTGGAACCACAAGGGTCAAACAGCTACGGATGAATAAAATAACGGAAAATGTCACCAATCTACCAAAAATAGCCTAACTTACCTTCCATTTCCTGTTTTGATACAGATATATTTATGAAATGGAACTTCTGTGATCCACATGAGGCAGTAATATGTACTTTTCCCCATCGTGGCGTAAAAAAAAGTATTCTTTTTTGAAGGACAACGAAGCGTGGTGGATCATTCTTGTTCTTGATCTATTTGCTGTACCAGGCGTAATTATTTTGGGTAAATTACGTAAGTACGAAAAAATGATTACACCAAATGGCATAAGCGTGACTTCATTTGTCTTCTTTTTTTTAGGGATTACCCTCTTATTTATTCGCCCTCATAATAATGCTTATTTCACTCTTTGCTTTTTCTTGAGTTCTGTGCTTGACTGCATGGATGGGAAGTTAGCCAGGCTGCGAGGGGAAACATCGCAATTGGGCGTAATAGTTGATGCGTTTTTTGACATGTTAAACCACAGCTTAGG
>Ga0209427_10007825_pt1 | contig 12059 bp, 11 predicted proteins | sample DeeMarSWOR136_30_FD_187465 | JGI IMG/M metagenome (GOLD analysis project Ga0209427, IMG submission 187465) | Marine sediment microbial communities from White Oak River estuary, North Carolina - WOR-1-36_30 (SPAdes) (version 2) | ecosystem: Environmental > Aquatic > Marine > Intertidal zone >... | reverse complement strand
GGGTGTTTGGAGTGACTCCCGATAGCATTCTGAGTTCATTAAGAAGCAATGTATGATTGGCAGTTTCATCGAGACTGGCCATGAAGAGTGTGGCTTCATGTTTATCAATTACATCCTCAATAAACTCAAGGTTGGTTAATGCAAACCCATTGTACCCAGAACTGAATCCAAAACCAGCTCCTAAAGGTGAGGGGGGAACATAATCACCTGAAGCATATCCAAATCCAGGTGCACTATAAACCAATCCAGTGACATTGAATTCTACTATCTGAGTCGTACCAACAGCACTCATCTCAAGATTCAAGGTAGAACCAATAGTTTTGTTCCATCTTTCAGCATGAGAAGCACTTATGATGATACCATTGGGTACAGCTGCTAGGGCAGATAAGACACTCTCCGACGATTCACCAAAGAAACTTGATTGGTCGAATTTCCCTATCGAGAGGTACTCATTTGGATTAAGAGCTTCGATATTTATAAGATCAGGACCTATTCGAGCCCAAGTCCTTAGTACAGGCATTACATCAATGAGACCATCATATGATTCTAGATCTTGACTGAAATTCAACTCGCGAATAGTACAATCGATACGAAGATCAGAACCTAAAGCATAGGTAACTTCACGACCAAGATCGACTCTCAGGCTTTCAGATTGAACAGCAAATGTTATGGTTGAAGACATGGTTAGTGCTAGAACAACCATAAGAGGTATGATTCGACCTTTTCGCATCTTCAGATAACCAGCTGAAATCAGATTCTTCTGACCGAGTGCAAATGACAACTTCTCTGAGATTTTGGCAAGACCTACTCTAGAGATGCGAGAACCATTGAATGCTATGAAGAACCAAGCAGCAGTGCCCAATCCAAGTTCAAGCAGGAATAGGACAGGGTGCCTAGGAAGAATGAAAATCATTACAACAACCAGTATTAGAAGGAAAATGGAAGCTCCAATTGTGAATCCATGTGCTTCAGACTGTTCTGTTGATTCTTCTGTTGCCTCAGCTAGAGTGAGACTGATCTCGGTCGAAGCTGATTTTCGAGCAAGATATAGGAGGAATAAGAGGCTAGGAAGGACCGTAAGGCCGATTGCACGAGCCACTGTGTTCAAGCTGATTACTGTGTTGGACAAATAGAATAGATAAATCTCCCAGTCAAAAGTCATGAAGGTGATTGTTGAAGGGATTAATGGTGCAAAGAGCACGCTAAATAGAAGTCCAAGCGCTACTGAGAGAGCAGCTACTATCGCAGATTCCCATAAGAAAACTCCTGATACTTGAGAGTAGCTAGCGCCCTTGGAACGAATGATTCCTACTTCGACATTACGTGGGGCCATGAATGTGTCTGCCGCAAATATTGAGAAGAACAAGGCTAGTAGAATAACAGGGAGAGCAAGTACCGAAAGGTCTAGTGTAGCAACATAGGTATTGACAACACCCTGGAGTTCCCATACCTTCTCATAACCAATCCATGTTATATCGAATAGCTCCTCAGTTCGGACAGTTAACTCAAACAGATTCGTTGCAACGTTCTGTGGGCCGCTTGCAGCTAATGCATCAGCTGAAGCTCTGACAAGCAGTGTCTCACTGAAGAATCCGTTCTCAGAGAGCGAGCCAGAAGGTATCGAATCAATGTGCATAAAGACGCTGTCTCGGAGCCCCATCACTTCATATCTCAAATTAGTGTTATTCCAATTCGCTCGCCCATCCTCGAATGAAGGAAAGGCGCGTTCGAAGATTGATCCATAAAATCGAAGATTGAAGATACCAACGATCTTGAGATCGGTCTTACTCATACGACCAAGTGTACTTAGAGATGAAGGCAAAGAAGTAGCATCTCCAAGTAGAAGATCGATATCTACTGTATCATTAATTTGAAGTGTGATTTCAAAGACCTGACGTACATATTCAATGAACATTCTAGATACAATGATTTCACCTTCATTAAGGTGGAAAAATCCCTCAATAATGAACTCATTAGAGGTCTTGTTTAGAAACTCATTGTCCACAAAAAGAACTCTACAGTCCTTTAATCCTTGGCTATATATTGTGTCCTCTATGTCATACTCATAACTGTCAGACAAGTTATTACTCCACACTAGTCCCACTGTGGAGTTTACACGGTAGGTATCCTGCACAAATTGACTCTGTTTCATATAGGTTTCAGCCATATTAAGAGCATCAGGATGTCCTGGTTCGTAGTCAACTGCAATTTGGAATGAGTTGTCTTCAAGATACTCGAAGATGCTCACGTAGATTCCAGTATCACCCCAAACCATTGTTGATGCGAAAAGACTGATGCCAAGACTGAGTGTAATAGCTAGGCTTATAGCTCTGAAAGGATGTGCCTTGAGTGCACTAAGAGCATAAGAGAGGCCGTACGCTCTGTTACCCTTTGTCCTAACACTTTTAGGAGTCTTTGACACGTCCACTAGGCTCACTCCTAGGTAGAGGCTCTATCACCAGTCCCTTGATTGTGTTTTCTTGTGGTCACATCGACCTTGCTATGCTTGAAGAAGTCACCAATTAGCTCATCCACCAAGACACCATCTCTCAGGAGGAGAATTTTGTCAGCCATTCTAGCGGTTTCAGGATCATGAGTTGCTGCAAGCACTGCAAGATTCTTTTTCTTGGCAAGGTCTCTCATTAGTTGGATGACCTCTCCACCAGTCTTGTGGTCTAAGTCACCAGTAGGCTCATCGCAAAGAAGGATGGCAGGGTCATTCGCAAGAGCTCTCGCAAGAGCGACTCGTGACCGCATACCACCAGAGAGTTCGTGAGGCATGTGCTGTGACCTGTGATCAACTGAAACCATCTCTAGCAGCTTTATAGCTCGGTCTCTGCGATCTTTTTCAGGAATATCATCGAGAAGCATTGGCACCTCAACATTCTCAAGTGCCGTAAAAATGGGGAGCAAATGCTGGTCTTGAAACAAGACGCCAATCTTGTGACGTCTAACCTCTGACATCTTTTCATCATCAAGGTCGGTGATGTCAAGACCATCAACAAGTATGGTGCCTGAAGTCGGTTGGTCTAGGCCGCCTATTAGATTGAGAAGAGTGGTCTTTCCAGATCCAGATGCGCCGACTACGGCTACAAATTCGCCTCGATCGACTTTAAGATTGGTTCCTTGTAGGACCTTGATGACTCGTGGGCCATCCTGGAACTCGCGCCATACATCTATACATTCAACCGCAACATGCTTCTCGCTAGCCAAAGGTGATTTCACCAACTCGAACAAAACACGACCCCGTTTTAAGGCTCATCCTTCGAGCAGCTTTTTTGAGCCATTTCAGGATACTAAAAAACAAAACGAAAATACCTTATGTGAAGTAGTTAAAATGAAGAGAGATGCGAGTATTTGCAGTTTCGGGATATTCAGGCGCTGGAAAGACATCCTTAGTGGAAGCAATCGTCAGATCATTGGTAATGAGTGGACACTCAGTGGCTACAATAAAGAGCTCGTTGCATAAAGCGGGACCGAATCGAGGAACAGATACCTGGAAACATATGCAGGCAGGGGCTTCAGAAGTTGTGTTTCTAGGACCAAGCAAGAAAACAACCAGATTCAGAGAAAGGATTGGTTCTGAAGAGTTGTCGAGACTGACAAAGTATGACTTTCTAATTGTGGAGGGAATGAAGTCGGTTGACATTCCTAAGTTCTGGTGTGTTGGGGATAGTGAGATAGATCCTAATGATATTCCTGTAAATACTCAAGCCATAGTGAGCTGGTCGGTTAGAAGGTCCGATGTTAATGGGGGTATTCGAATTATTAGTGCAGATAATATACATGAACTAGTCGATATCGTGAAGAACAAGTCAGTGAATCTGATGGATATTGAATAGCAGTTGCGGCTCAGATACCCCTTAGGTCGATCATATGTTCATAATCTCACATTGGAGGTTCATCACTGCCGCATTAGAACAATCTTGGAAGTTTCATTTTAGTATTGCTCATTTGACAATTATTGTCCAAACACAATACTCATTTCGACTCTGGCGTGGGTGGTCCTGATGAGAAGTCTAAAGATCAAAAACTTCACTCTTGTAGACACACTGGAATGTGGACAGACGTTCTGTTGGCTCAAAGAGGACAATGGATACATTAATGCTGACATTGGGCAGGTAGTATATGTGGAACAGCAGGGGGACATGCTTCTCTATGACTCATCAGAGAGCGCGGTGAATCTCTCAAAATTGCTCAGACTGGATGACCCTTTGGAACAAATTCATGAAGAAATTACTAGAGATGGAGTCATGAAGAAAAGTATAGACTTAGCACCAGGATTACGTATAATCAATGATCCTTTCTTTCCCTGTCTTGTTTCATTTCTCTGTTCAGTGTGGAAGAATGTTCCTGCAATCAGGAGCATGACCAATGCTATCAGGAAGAGATGGGGTCCAACATATGAGTTCATGGGAAAGATCTACTACGGAATGCCAACCCCAGCACAGTTGTCTAAGGCATCAGTGGATGAATTAAGGTCATTAGGACTAGCATGGAGGTCTGAGTTCATTGTCAAGTCAACCCAAGCTATTGTATCTGGTGAAGTGACCGAGATGGAACTCAGATCAATGGAGTATCTCGAAGCTCGAAAACATCTAAAGAATCTACATGGCGTTGGGGATAAGGTTGCAGATTGTGTTGCACTTTTCTCACTCGGGTTTCTTGAGGCCTTTCCAATTGATGTCTGGATTGAAAGAGTGATTCAGGAACACTATGGAATCTTCAAAGACACTGGAAATTCTTATTCGAAGAAGTCTGAAGCGGCAAGAAAATACTTTGGAAAATATGCAGGATATGCACAGCAGCACCTCTATCATTACATGAGATGCTCAGTTTAGAAGTTCTGCTTTTTGTTTCTTTTTCTTTCATACCAGGAATGGTCCTGAATATCCTTTGATATCTCCCAAGCGCGTGTTTGGTAGAAAACAAGAGGGTTTAGGATGTACTCACATAATGGGTCAAAAACTGCTCCGAGATAGACTGGACAAAGATTGTTCACCTGAAGCTTCTTGCATCCAGGGGGAATATAACCTTCAACATCAACGCCCGAGGACCTCTTGGATGCAATGTGTCGAACTTGATACTCAATGAGACTTATGTTCTTATCAGGGGAGCTGCTGAACACTTTTTGTACCTCGTTCTTTTCCATCCCTATCCTGAGAAGGAATGCAGCAAGAGCAAATCGTGCATCATGTGAAAGGTTGACATCTCCTCTTATGGAGTCATCATACATTTTCTGGATGCAAGGGGGGAATGCTGATGTGAGGGTTTCTGTTATTTTTACAGGTTCACGTTTTCGTATTCTTCCCTTTGTCTTATCCTCAATACGTTGAACTGCTTCAATCAATCTACGGGACATTTTTGGTATATCAAAACGACCGTCCATTATGAGTTGCTTGAACTTCCCAGAAATGAGCCGGTCCAATTCAGACCGTCTAATCGGAATCCATCCCTTGTCCATGTAACGATTAATGAGATTCCATTCATCACTATGAAAACTTGGAGCTACTTCGAGGTAATTCTCAAAGCGCATCTTGAGCTCGAAGGTACGAAGCATCAGAGGGAGCTTGGACCGTTCATTTATGTCGCCCATTGACTCGATTCTCCAATTGAAGGATGATTCCCCAAGGTCTACGACAAGGGCACTTTCTTCTTTGCCCAGTTGTCTATTAGCCTCTTTTGACTCAGCCTCAGCTTGTAGTGCACGTAGTTGAGGAAGACCAAGTTCTTCAACAATCAATCGCGCAGTGGGGTAAATTAGAACATCTTTTTCATTTTCCATAGTGGGATATCTGATTTGAGTTTGTGTTAGAGCAGCATAGACTCGTTTCTCAGCTTCTTCAACAATATAGTAGTTATCTGGCTCTTCAAGCAGATCAACAAGGACTCCCAAATCTCGAGCAAGTTTTTGCGAGGCTTGCCTGGCTTGAGCTGAGAAAGGGTATTTCGATTGCTGTAATCGTACAGACACTTTCCTCGCTCCATGCTTTGCCTATTTTATAAATGTTGGACCATAATCATCGTATCCCCGGTCATAGAATTTCTTTCCACATATTGTGCACTTGAACATCTCGACTCCGCTGGAACGTGACCAAGAGTCAAGTATTCGCACTATACGATTACTCCCACACTTTGGACAGATTAATTCTGAACTATCATACGCCCAAGGGGATGATTTTCGATGAGGGGAAACCATGATTTTCGACTCTCTAAACTCAGACGATTGTATGTCTGCTTACCTCTTTAGTCCTACTACAACTGCGCGAACCGCATCAATTGTGATTAAACGACAGTCTGAGAACCCTGAGGTTTCTAGTTTCTCTACAATATCGTCAGCTGAATGCTTACACATATGTGGATATCGCTTTCGTGCGTCTTCTTCGCTCATGCCTTGCCTAGCAACGGTCTTTACGAACATCTCTTCATTTCCGGATACAAAATCATAGACCACAAAAATCCCATTCGATTTAATCACTCTTTTTACATTGGTTACAAAATCCAATGGATTTGCTACTTCATGCAACATGAATCCGGAAAAAGCAAAATCAATACTGTTTTTCTCCATTTGTATCTCATCAGTATCAAAATTCACATGTTGAATATCTATGGATTCTAGTTTGGTAAGTTCTCTGAGGTTCTTTTCAGCCAATGCAAGCATTTGCTCACTTTCATCAAGAGCTATTGCTGTGTGAGCTTTGAATCGGTTTGCTATATCAGCAAGTAGTAGCCCCGGACCGCATCCAAAATCTGCAACAACAGGTTGTGAATCTCGATTTGTGAGACTTGAAAATGCTTTCCAGAACCTGTCATCATATCTCACTTTGTATGAATTAGCCATTCGTTGAACGCGTTCATCGTCAGTCCAGTCAGCCTTCCCATGGTTATGTGCCATGTTCAGCGTCTTCCTAGAATATAATCAGAACGCAGTATCAGGTTCATGAACTCTTTCACGCTCTGCCGTTGGATTTCGGTATCACTATAGAGCTTTTTCAACTCGGTTCTCCGACCTTCCAAAGAGGGATTTGTCGCTTCATTAATGAGTTTGTACGCAGCATTGGGTCGTTCAACCCAACGACACAACTCTTTGTCTTCGGAACTGAGAATGAGAACGACTGGAGTCTTCCTTTTTCCATTGACCTTGAATTGTTGGTGGTATTTTGCATACGCATCACTATCAAGAACTCGGAGTTTCAATTTAGACGAGATGTCAGTCATCTTTGCAAGAATTGGTAAATTACCAGCTGTGTCAATGCATCTGTCATTGCCAATGACTAGAATTCGAAGTTCATTCTGAAGACTACGAAGGTTTTCTAGATCTTGTTCAGTTATCTGAAGATCATTATACCTCGCTTTCATTAGCTCAACATTCTCTCTAGCACTCTTCAGAAATTTCGGGTACTCAATTGCATTATTCCATTCTGTATTCTCAGTCATACGTACCAGCTCTTTGATACGAAAGAATTCGTTGGACCTAACCAACAGTAACGATTAGTGTACAATGAATAAAAGGATTGAGGAAAAACCACTTTCACAAGCAAATTTATCTATTAGTTTCGGTCATCTATTGAGCTTTTATTTAATGATGTATCTTTAATTCAATATGGCCGAGAGCATGATTGCATATTGTGGGCTTGAGTGTTCAACATGTCCAGCTCATATCGCATGGATGACAGATGATAATGAGCTACGAAAGAAACAAGCTGTAGAGTGGGGAAGTCCAGATTATCCGTTGACTGCGAAGGACATCAATTGTGTTGGATGTAAGGTTGAGGGTGAACCAAAATTCAAATTCTGTGATGCTTGCGGTGTCAGATCATGTGCTAGTGAACGTGGCGTAAAAACATGTGCTCACTGCGAGGAATATGGTTGCGACATCCTGGAGAGCTGGCTTGCTCATGCTGGAGATAAACCAAGAGAATTGCTAGAGAAGATACGAGCAGGATTGTAGAAAATCTGTGGTCCTTATCTATGCTAGAAGGGAACTCTACATTGGAGTTGTCGCAATGAAGAGAGGTGGCGTTGCAGACCTGAAGCTGCATCCTGGCAAAGCACCGCATTGGCTAGTGAAGCGGATGATACCAATGGCTCGTGCACTATGCCAGTTCATTGTAGAGGAGTTCGGAACAGCTGAACTATTGCAACGACTCGCTGACCCCGTGTGGTTCCAAGCACTCTCCAATGTTCTTGGTTATGACTGGGATAGCTCTGGATCTACAACAGTCACTTGTGGAGTGCTTAAGACTGCACTTGACTTTGAAAGACATGGAATGTTGGGAGTTGGAGGAAAAGGAATAGCTTCCAGAAAGGTTCCTCTTCAGCTCAGAGCACTAGAGGATTATGGTCTCGACGGTGCAGGACTAGTTGATATTAGCAGGTCAGTAGCAAAAGTAGATAATGCAGCTGTTCAAGACGGATACCATCTCTATCAGCATGTGTTTTTTGTAGACTCTGAAGAGAACTGGACTGTAGTTCAACAGGGAATGGACTATGAGAGCACTGATGCAAGACGATATCACTGGTCTTCTTTTACAGCTGAAAGTTTGATAGATGAACCTCACTCAGGATTGATTTCAGGTCAAGTTAGAGATGAAGCTCTTGATATGACTTCAAAAAACTCTGTAAGTTGTAGAAAAGTCAGTGTGGATATAATAAAGGAGGACCCTGCACGCGTCAGGAGATATTTCGAGAATGTCAAATCATATGGGCAATCCACACTCATCCCTTGGATAGAGGGGGATGATCCGCCTCAAGAGTTACCATCGTATAAGGTCGTGCCAACAAGAATGGACTGGGATGCAGTGCGAAGTGCCTATGAAACTCAACCCTCTGACTATGAAGACCTTTTGTTCATGAATGGAATAGGTCCAGCCACCATAAAGGGTCTTTCATTGATATCAGAGATGATATTTGGTACACCAGCTTCTTGGGCGGATCCTGTGAGAATGTGTTTTGCCTTTGGCGGGAAGGATGGAGTACCATTTCCGGTGCCACGAAAGGAGTATGATAAAGCCATTCAGTTTATGGAACAAACCCTATGTGATTCGAAATTGGGAAGACAAGATAAGGTCTTGGCTTTGAAACGACTTCGGAATTTTGCACCACCAATTCTGTTACAAACTGTATAGTTTAACTAACTGATAGCCACCAAAGAAACATATCTGAATTTTCTTGCTAGGATGGACCACCTCCAATATCTAATTGTCGTAATGCATATGAGCAAGCCTTTGAATTATCAGTGCTGAGAGGCCACAAGGAGATTGAAGACATGATTCGGGTAGAAGACGTGTACAAAGAATTTGGTGAGGTCATAGCTGTAGACCATGTCACACTTGAAGTTCCAAAAGGCACAATTCTTGGTATGATAGGTCCTAATGGTGCAGGGAAGACCACACTGGTGCGTATGATGGTGGGCATTCTCTTGCCAACGAGTGGAACCTGTTTTGTTGAGGAAAAGCCATCATACCTCCTTACACCTGAGGAGCGTTCACATATGGGTTATATGACTCAGCAGAAAGCGCTTTACCCTGATCTCACAGCAAGAGAGAATCTCGAGTTCTTTGCGCAGAGCTATGGTATCAATGATCCTCGAGTTCAGGAAGAGCTAATAGCACACGCTGCAAAGCTGACTCAGATTGTTGACTCCCTTAATCGTCCTGTTGAGGTTTTGAGTGGGGGAACAATTCAGCGACTGAGTCTTGCTTGTGCAATTGTACACAATCCAGACATAATCTTCCTCGATGAACCTACTGTAGGCGTCAGCCCAGAACTGCGAGTGGAGTTCTGGGATTACTTTCACAAACTATCCCGTGAGGGAAAGACTATCATCATGACGACGCACTATCTTGATGAAGCGTCGAGGTGTGATGCCATTGCAATGATTTTTCAGGGCAAAATTCTAGCGCATGGTACGCCAGAAGAGATTATCAGCTCACTGCCACTTGAGAGCACTATTTCAGGCATTATAGAACCTGATGAGTCCCTACAGCTTACGAATGTTTTGAGAAGTATTGCTCCAACCGAAGTAAAGGGCAAACGGTTCACAGTGACAGCAGCTAGTGACGATGATCTCCTCAAAACATTCGAAACAATAGTCACGTCAAAGATAGCGGTGAGCAACATAGTTGTACGTCAAGCGGGTCTCGAAGAGGCGTTCACGCACTTGGTAAGGAGGAGCCAACAATGAATAAACGTGTAGACTCCCGCCGCATTAACACAATTGTAAGAAGGATCTTCAAGCAGATTCGCAGAGACCAAAGAACGCTGGGACTTATGATTATTGCACCAATCGTTGTTACAGTCCTCTTTGCATTCATGTTTACAGGAACTGTTTCGAGTGTGCCTACTGCAGTGTGCGTCCAAGATGAGCCTCTCGAATCGTCCGTTGGAGCTACAGTTACCTCACTTCTAGAAGAAAATGAGAATGTGACTGTTTCTCACAAACTTCTTGCAAATGCATTCGATGAACTTGGGTCATCAATTCAAGCCGTTCTCCTGCTACCCCCAAATCTCACGCGAGGGATTGTACTAGGAGAGAATGTCACAATTACCACTTTCGTGAATGTCACAAGCGAGCTTCAAGCCAATTACATACTGGCCACAATAGCCAACGCAACATCGGAGGCTAGTATTGAAATGTTCGGAAGGAGAGGTATTCAGCTAGACCACAATGTCACATTCGATTTTCCACTGCCACCAATCGGAACAGATCTATCGTTTAACCTCTCTCTGGTTGATGAAGACGTTGGCTTTCCAGAAACGATAGGTGCTGTTTTCGAAGATCTCCTCTCGGAAAATGGTAATGTATCAATCATCACATGTACAAATCGAGAAACTGTGATTGACTCCCTCATGAATGAAGTTGCTGTAGCAGGTGTCTATATATCACCAGGTTTCACACAAGCTACCCTTAGAGGTGAAGAGCCCTCCATAGAGCTATTCATCAATGGTATTGAAAGCACTGAAGCAGCAGCTGCACTAGCAACACTCCAGGAGGTCCTATCTGAGGCACTTACACAGTCTCTTGGACGTGGAACAGAGGCAGACCTGACTTATATCTACGGAGAAGCAGGTATGTCAATGATTGACCTTGTAGGACCGTCGATGATTGGTTTCTTGAGTGTTTTCTTCAGTTTCCTTATACCAGGTATATTCTTCCTTAGGGAACGACAACAGGGCACACTCGAGCGGATGCATGCATCACCCTTGACTGATATCGAGATTGTTTTCGGGTATGTTATTGCATTCATTGGGGTCAGTCTTATTCAGACTGCATTAGTAAGCTTTGTTATACTCTATTTCTCTCCAAGACTATTTTCATCAATCTTGCTGATGCTCCCTCTAGTCCTTCTCTTAGCAACTGGATCTGTCACACTTGCAATCGCGGTTTCCTATAGGATGAAAAATGAGTTACAGGTTATGCAGATGATTCCTCTGTTCATTATACCTCAGATGTTCCTATCCGGTCTCCTGTTCCCTCTATCTATGTTGCCACCTTACTTAGCTGCTCTTCCATATATCTTCCCACTCACCTACTTTGTTATGGCAGTTAAGGCATTGGTCTTCTTCCAAGCTACACTCTTGGACGTATCTATACCCATGGTAGTCTTGTCGATTTACTGCCTGTTAGGTATAGTACTTTCTGTCGCAAAACGAATAGAGAGATAATCATCATTCATCGGTTGACTCTCCATTAGAAAGATTGTCCTAAAGTAAACCGAAGGACACAAGTTATGGGATGTTGCAACCTGTCTTATGTTTGAAGTGGAATCCTATAACGAGGAAGTCACTCTCATCAAGACTGCGACAGCTATGGAAGATAGAAACCCGATAATGTGGGCGATTTCATATCTTGTAGAAGATGTACTGATCGATTCAGGTTGTCCCAATGCTCTTGAAGACATAAAGAGATATGCCGCCAAGAATGTTGTCAAAGAGATTTATGTTACTCATCCACATGAGGATCATTATGGTGGATGTTCTGCGTTTGTGCCTCATTCAACAATCTACGCAGTCAAACCCGATATCAGTATTCTCAAGAATCCACCAATCTACCCAGA
>Ga0209427_10007823_pt1 | contig 12060 bp, 11 predicted proteins | sample DeeMarSWOR136_30_FD_187465 | JGI IMG/M metagenome (GOLD analysis project Ga0209427, IMG submission 187465) | Marine sediment microbial communities from White Oak River estuary, North Carolina - WOR-1-36_30 (SPAdes) (version 2) | ecosystem: Environmental > Aquatic > Marine > Intertidal zone >... | reverse complement strand
ACAAGGAATACGATAGGCCCATGGAGAAGGAAAGGCTTGTCCTGAAACCCATTATGGCTAGGCTTGGTCCCGCGTTTAAAATAGAAGCAGCTAAAGCAGCGCAGCTTCTGGCTGAAGCGCCCGCCGAGGAAGTCGCGGCTTCACTAGAGAAAAACGGTTGCTACATGGCTGAAAAATACAAAATTCTGCCTGAACACGTAGACCTGAGCCGCCAAAAATGCATAGTTCGAGGTAAACGCTTCATTCCACAAGTTGTTGAGCCCAGTTTCGGCTGCGACCGGCTTTTTTATGTCTCCTTGGAGTATGCATATGGTTTGAAGGACGACCGAGTTGTAATGAGTTTCCCAAGAACAATTGCGCCAACGCAACTCGGCGTTTATCCGCTCGTAAGCAAAGACGGCCTAGCTGAAAAAGCGAAGGAAGTTCATCAGCTACTTGCGATTGAAGGGTTCGTAACGGAATTTGATGAAACAGGCAGTATAGGTAGAAGATACGCCCGCGCGGACGAAGCAGGTGTTCCTCTCGGCATAACGGTGGATTACGACACGTTGAAAGATGGTACAGTAACAGTCCGAGATCGTGATACATGGCAGCAAGTAAGAACTCCAATTAGCGACCTGCCTGGGTTGTTGCACAAGTACTTCCGAGAAAAAATAAACTTCGAGGATTTAGGTACTTCAATGCTGGCTTAAGTCATTAGTTTTTATAATACACTTGCAATACTAATGTTGGGCGGATCAGCGATATTTATGGATGGGGAATAGATGGTACTTCCAGCAGAAACTGAACAACGCGTAAAACGCAGAGCCTTAAATGCATGCCAAGATAATCTGCGCAAAGTTGTAGAACTCACAAGAAAGATACCCCAATTGGTCGACAGCTTCTCGAAAGGTGACAAAGAATCGGTTAGGATGCTTTTCAGAGAAATAAGAAAAGGCGAAGAGGAAGTTCTTGCAGCTAGACGTATGGTCTCTAAAGAGCTAGCTGAGATAGGTGCCATTCTCACCAGTAGGGAAGACTACCTGAGGTTTACAAACCTTTCAAGTGAAATAGCTGATTTTTCCGAAGGAATAGCCTACTACCTCGTCGAAATAATAGAACACAACTGGAATGTGCCAGGAGACATTAAGAAAGACTTAATCAAGCTTTCTGAGGCTGTTTTTGAAGCGGTGCTTAAGCTGAGAGAAACAATGATGGTTCTAAACTATGGTTCATCAAAAACCTTGGAAAAAGCCAAGGACGTTGAGATTGCCGAGAGAACTGTTGACGATCTTTACCGGGCGCTGTCAATAAAGGTTCTCAGCAGCAAACTTGAACTCCCAGTCCTGCTGCTTATGAGAGACGTTCTTCAACTTCTGGAAAACTCGGCCGATAAAGCTGAAGACGCGGCTGACACAGCACGCATATTATCTTTTATAATGTGAAAGCTGAGCGCGAAAACTTAAATGGCTAAAATCAAAGTCGAACTAATCGAAAACTTTCTCGTAATCTGGGATCCGGCAGAAGGCTCGAGGATATATAATTCTGGATTTTATGGCAAACCGCTTGGGATCCCGAAGCCAAAAATCCCCGAATTCAAAGTCCCGTTGCTCTTGGATTTAATGGAAGGTCTATACCTTTTTGAAACGGGTAAGATAAAGATTTACGAAGGCTCCGCAAAGCGTAAAGTTGGGCTCAAGAAGCTGCGATATAAAATCAAGCAGTTGTATGACGAGTTTGAAGAGAAATTCGCGGTTTATCGAGATCTAAGGAACAGCGGCTTGATTGTGACGCCGGGTATAAAGTTCGGTTGCGACTTTGCAGTTTACAAGTATGGTCCGGGAGTTGAGCACGCGCCATATATGGTTTCCGTGAAGAAAACTAGCTCAGAAATTTCAGCGACAGAGATTGTGAAGGCTGGGCGTCTAGCAACTACAGTTCGGAAACGGTTTATAATTGCTGTTCCCAACTTGGCTGCAAAGAAGACGAAATATTTAATTTTCAAGTGGTTTAAGGCTTAATTTGACATTAGGGTTTGCTGTTCGAATTTTCCTCTCACTTGTTGATGTGGATAAATCTTAGTAGCTGTTAACGTGCAGCCTTCCTCAAGTGTTACGTCATCGGCGATAACTGATACGGAGTCTATCTTCGTTTGATTTCGTCCACTTGAAAGAATGGTGGTGTGCCTACCGATGATACTATCTCGAATTTTGGCTTTTTCGCCCACTATTACGCGGTCTAGAATGGCCGAGTTTTCTATGGTGACGCCTTTCCCTATTCTTGTAAAGTTGTCTATACAGGAGTTCACTATTCTGACTCCGTCGTCTATTTGGCAATGTCTGCCGATAAGCACAGCGCCTTCAATATTTATTCTTCCCTGCCTTATTTTCCTAATAATCTCCCCTCTTCTTAACTCTGAGTCATTGCTTTCTCCTTGAACCCATATCGACTGTTTTTCGTTGATTCTACCTCCGAAGTCAGTTAGCATACTGAAACCTCCATGGAGCAGTTTCTTCATGGCTTCAAGATAGTTTTTAGGAGTGCCTACGTCAAACCAGTTTCCATCCAGAGTGTAGCCGCATACTAGGTGGTCTGTCTGCGTCAAGTAAGGTATGAAGTCATAGCCGAAGTCTAATCGGTGTTTCTCTTGCATTATTTGTTTGACGCCTTTTTCTTTGAAGACTTTTCTTATTTCAGGCGAAAGAACGTACAAGCCTGTATTGGCAAGGTTGCTGGGAGCATCCTTGGGCAGAGGCTTCTCGACGAAGCGGCGAATATAGTTGTTGTTGTCGATGTCGGCAATGCCTAAGCCTTCAACGTTTTGCACTTTCCTGAGCACAACAGTCATCATCGCGCCTTTTTCTCGATGAAACCTTATTAGATCTTTCACGCTAATTTCGAAAACATTATCGCCTTGCACCGCGAAGACTGGGTTTTTAATTTCATAGTATTCCATATTTATTCTCGCCGAGTCAGCGCTTCCAACATCTTCCACGTTGGGCTGATATTTTATATGAATTCGCGGTTTGATGTTGTACCGCACGGAAAAACCATAACCTGATTCAAAATAATCGTATAGGTCCCTATAGTTCGTGTAGCCTTTTACTCCGAAGATTATGTTGCGTACGCCTTGTCGGGCAAGCGACAGAAGCGAAAACTCTACCAAAGGCCTATTTAATAGTCTGAGAGCAGCTTTGCTGGTTTCCGCTGTGAGCGGCAGAAGTCGGGTTGCTTTTCCTCCTACTGGAATTATTACTTTTATCCTTTCCGGGCTGTAGTTGTCACCAAGCAAAGGCGCATAGTTGTTACTCAAAAGATTTCACCCACAAACATTTGGTAAACTAACTTTAAAAGCGTATAAGCTTTTTAAACTGACAATTCATATTGAAAAACAACTTAGGCTAGAACTCACTTCTTTTTGAAAGTTGGTAGCCTTAAAATATGCACACTGACTGCGATTGCCACCGTTACCATGATTATCTGCATTGGCAAAACCAGCGTTGCTGACAAAAGTCGATCCAAAACAAAAATTATCGAAAACCCAATTGTAGCCCATAGCACGGTTAAAGCGGTGATTTTGGTTTTTTTCGTTAGTCCTTTGCCTTCTGTGTAATTGCGTAAGTACTCACCAAACCATTTGTTGTTTAACAACCACTTGTGCATTCGTGGAGAGCTTTTATAGTAGCAAGCCGCAGCTGCTAATAGAAAAGGCGTTGTTGGCAAGATGGGCAGCACTATGCCGATGGCGCCTAGCACCAAACAGATTGTACCCAAGAGAAGCCATAGTGATTTTGCGAGCTTTTCCCCCTTTTCTTTACACTTAGCAATAAAAGTTTTCTTTTCTTCCATACAAACTTCTTTAGCTAATTCTTGCTACTATCTTAAAAAAGATGTGTATCGCAATAACATACTGCCAAGTTTCACATCGTAAAGGAGAATTTTATAACTGAGTCAAAACTAATGCTTCTTAAAAACAAGGTTCGTATGGTCATGGGGAAAATAAGCAGCTTTGTAAGGCTGATGCGGCCAATCAACTGCACAATGATGGGCTTCGCGGTGCTGGTCGGTGCATTTCTGGCAGATACAGGCTTCTTCAACGCCGAGTGGCTCGGCGTGCTGTACGGATTCGTTACAGGTTTCACGCTAACCGCTGCATCCATGGCCATTAACGATTATCACGATCGAGCGATTGATGCCATAAACGAGCCATCCCGTCCAATTCCAAGCGGAATAATAAGTCCGCGGCAAGCTTTGATTTTCGTTTTCATTCTCTCACTGGTTGGCTTTGTTTTCGCTTATTTCACAAGTGTTCTATGTTTGGCGGTTGCCATAATTTCATGGATTGTTGTGACAACATACGTTACCGTAGGTAAACGGAGTGGTTTGCCTGGCAACTTTCTCGTTAGCACATGCGTAGCGATTCCGTTCATCTATGGTAGCATAGCAGTCATTAGCAGCGTCCCGCTTAGCGTTCTACTTTTCACACTCATGGCTTTCCTTTCCAACACAGGTAGAGAAATAACCAAAGGTATCGTCGACGTCAAAGGCGACGCAGCTGAAGGCATTAAGACGATAGCGGTCCTTTATGGAAAGAAAAGTGCCGCCTTTGCCGCCTCGTTTTTTTATGTTTTCGCGGTCGCCTTAACCCCTCTCCCTTGGGTTCTGAACATGGTTTCATTCTGGTTTATTCCCTTCGTGTTGGTGACGAACGTTGGGCTTGTCGTTGCTTCCATAATTTTACTGGGGGATCACACTCGGGAAAGTGCTCGAAAAATCAAGAAATGGGTTCTACTGCTGTTTGTTTGGGGTTTGTTGGCTTATTTGGTTGGCGTTGTCTAATAATCCTAAAAAGAATGGTGAATTAATCTTTAAATTTGAGCAATTTTTCCGCTAAACCTGAAAGCGATTTTATAATTGAATATATGATAAAGATGAGTCTTAATATTTTCTGAGCACAGCAATTCAGTTAAAATCTTCAAATATCTGTTTATTCACGTATATTCAAGATACGTGTTCTTAGATGGTAAAGTGTAGCTGAGGTATGACTTGCAGCTTCATGTATATATGTGCATGTTTCGCTCATGTTAAAAATCCATAAGTACGTTCCACGCGTTTTTGCATGTGAGGATATTAATATGTCTGAACGTTTTGCTAAAAAATGGGAAACAAGAAGAGATGAAACCTCGTTCGTCGACACTATTCGTTCAACAATTACTCCCCCTCCACCGTTGAAGCCACGCATGGATTACGCTATCAGACGTTTGGATTTGCAAATCCACAGGCTAAACCAAGCCTCGGAAAAATTCAGCCAAAAAGACAAAGCGCTTTTCAGCAAGATTGTTGACGCCTACTCAAAACACGACAGTGCACACGCTAACATCTACGCGAATGAACTGGCTCAAGTTCGCAAAATGGAAAAACTAGTCATGAACGCAAGACTAGCACTTGACCAAGTACAGCTTAGACTGCGAACTGTCACAGAATTTGGGGACATCGTCGCTACGCTTGGGCCGGTAATAGGCGTCTTGCGCTCAGTTAGCGTAGGACTTGCAGGCGTTATACCTGAAGCTGAAAACGAACTCGGAGACATCGGGAACATGCTAAGTGGCTTAATATTTGACGTTGGACAAAGCTCTGGATTCAGCCTCAACTTCAACTCGGTAAACGAAGACGCAGCTAAAATACTAGATGAAGCAGCAACTGTTGCGGAACAGAAAATCAGCGCCAATTTTCCAGACTTACCCCCTGGGCTCTCAACTAATACTTCAAAAAGAACTAGCATCAGCTAAAAAAACAGTTTCATTATCTTTATAATTCCCACATATTTTTTAATACTTTTCAAGATTCGAGTTTTTAGAACAAGCAAAAATGACAATTTTTAAAAATCGAAAACGTAAAAGCTTTGGAAAGAAATTTGTTGAAATTCGCAATCATTATATTTTAGGCGTATTTACCTATGTATTGTTATCCAGAGACAGCGAAAGCCAGTGCTCTCAAACAGGAGATTATAGACAGAAGAATGGGAACTCTCAAAAACGTAATTATCGCTATTATATTGGCGGTATCTCTTGCAGTTCTATACGTTTTTCTCAGTGGAAGAGGCGTTTTGCTAAGCCAGCCAGAGGGTTGGATCAGCTGGTTTTTCGTGATTATAAATATTGTATTCTTTTCAGTGTTCATTTTGTTCATACCATACAGAAAGAAGCTGTCGCGCCTTCCTGGCAGCGTTTATGTAGCGTTTATAGTGGCGTTGTACATTGAGATGTATGGTTTACCTTTAACAATGTACCTTTTCATGGGAGTCTTTGGGTACAGTGAAGTTTTTCAACTAGAATTCCTTTTAATAGAACTATTAGGCGAGGACTTGTTCTACTTCATTTTCAAGTACATCATTTTTCCCCTTTCAACAATAATTATAGTCGCTGGGATACTCTTAATAGTGTTCGGCTGGCGACAAATTTACAAGGCAAGGCGGGAAAGCCAAGGGAAACTTGTAACAACAGGCATTTACAAATACGTCCGACACCCACAATACATTGGTTTCTTACTGCTTACTCTCGGCATGCTTCTCGAGTGGCCTACAATCTTTACGGTACTGCTGTGGCCTGTTTTAGCGGTTGTATACTGGCGGCTCGCCAAAGAAGAAGATAAAGAAATTGAAGAGCGATTTGGCGAAGAATTCCGGGAATACAAAAGTCGAGTTCCTGGTTTCATACCACGCCTACGAAAAAACGATTTGAATAAATAATAACGTTGACTTTTCAAATTAAGAACGCAATAAATTCCTTTACGTTGCGTAAAAACCTAGCGTCAGCTTGTTGCCTGCACTAAAAATAGAAATAATCAATCGGACTTTTTAGACAAGTCTTAATACAATCCAACTACGTATATGGTCGGCCAATTCAATGGTCTTATCTCAGTATGCTCAAAAATGTAGAGCATCTGATTTTGGACTAGAATTATGTCTTGCATATCCTAAATTGCTTTAGCCTCTCGCGTATGCCTCGACTAAATCACGCGATGAAAGAACCCCTACAAGCTTGTCGTCTTTGGTTATTGGCAGTCGCTTTATATGTTTTCCAACCATAATTGCCGCGGCTTCATGGGCGCTTATTCCGACAGGTGCTGTAATGAGCGGTGATGAACACACGTTACCCACTTCCTCGATTAAAGATTTATCTGTGGCTAAAAACTTTGTAAGCAAATCTCTTTCGGTAAAAATCCCTATCGGTTCTCCTCGACTAGTTACGATAACGCTACCTATATGTTTTTCAGCCATTATTTTTGCCACATTTTCTAAGAGTGTTCCTTCGTCAGCAGTCACTACTTGTTTGCTCATGAACTGGTCAACTTCAAACCACGTTTTCATAGTTTTTGGAACCTGAGGAAGGCTACCAATCATATCTGATGTGGTTATTATTCCAACAAGATTTCCTGAATCACATACGCCCAGTCGCTGTATCCTTTTTTCGATCATAATCCTAGCTGCGTCTTTGAGAGAATATTCTATACAGATCTTAACGAGAGGGAAAGACATAACTTTCTCGACTTTTTCGTTGCGTATGCTGGGACTGCTTCTTATCCAGTCTCTTTCGAGTGGGATTCCTTTGCTCACAATGCTTAGTAAGTCTCCTTCGGTTATTATGCCGATTGGCGTCTCATATTTCGTCACGATCAAGCTTCCAATATGTTTCTCGCCCATTAGATGGGCAGCCTCATGCAATGTGCTTTCAGGAGTTATAGTGAAAACATTAGAAGTCATAATCGAGGCTATCTCTCGATGGCGCATGGGCTTTCTTTGGATTTGATCAGATCCATTGCTAATCGCAATTAAATTGTTCTTGCTTGAGTCTGTGTGCTCTACCATTTTTCTTCCTCGGTACATTATTAAGCAGAGACCTTAAATAAAAATTATGATGCACCATTTTGGCTAGACATTTTTCCCAGCGATTTGATTAAAAACAGAATTTTAATCCGGTGTTATCATAAAAATCAAACTTTACGAAAATCGCACCAATATACACAGCAAGTGCTTTTTCAAAAGAGTTGAAATATTCCCACAAAATCTAAAAGCGAATCAAGTATAATATAATATTGTTTCAATTGAGAATGCAAGGGCTAAAATTTTAGGAGAAAAAATAATGCGTGAAAGAAAAGTCTACACAAGGACTATACCGGCTATTCTAATGATTTTAACAATTTTGGCAATAGTTTTGTTCGTAAATGCCCAATCCGGCATAACGTTAAATCCAACATCTGGGTAGCCAGATGATTCCGTCGAAATCACAGGTACAGATTTCGCTGCATCAAATCCAGTGGGCTTAGGTTTTGGAGCAGAAATGGCAGGAAGTGATACAAATATGGCCTATAATGGCTCTGGTGTGGGTCCGTATTATGGTGCGGTATCTAATTGGCCGATCAAACCAGGTTCATTTGTTCTAACGTCAGACACTACTGCCCAAGGTGGCCAAATATCAACGTACACCGATAATGGAGATGGAACACTCATTGGCTCATTTGAGGGCGCTTATGGCGATGTAAACTACACAACTGGGGAATGGAGCCGTACTTCAACGGTAGACCTCACAGACTATACGCAGCTCTACAGCGCAACTTATACCTATTATGAATTTAATGCGACTCCTGCTGAGGGAATAACTACTGACTCACTAGGGGCCTTCACGGTCAATATTAATGTCCCAACGCTTGCTTACAACGGAACCAGTCCTATTACTGCAATAGATGAAGAAGGAAATATGGCAACCAGTGATTTCACCGTATTCGGGAGCCCATACGTTCCAGAAGCCTTGACCTTGGGAGTAGTTGTGTTACTGTCTTCTGCTGCGGTGGTAATCGCAACTTTTGGTTTCAGAAAAAGGGCAAAAAATTATCCAATATCAAGGAAGACTGTTGCATAAAACCTCAAGTCTTCCTAATCCAAAAGAAAAATCCATTACCCCTTTTTTTATTTTTTGTTACACTTTCTTGGGAGAGGAGTTTGTGCGTGCTTTTGCACACGAGGATAGGGTATGATCGCCTTTTTCTCTGTAATCACTTCATTGCTGATGCAATATTTTCATCATCGTGGTCAGGAATTAAATTATAATTACGTGCTGTAAATAGTTGCATATAATTATTAGGAGAAATTGTTCCAACAATTGGACTTATAAGTCTAGAAATCAAAATTATGGCTAGGGACTTAGCTGATGCTGAACTCAGAAGACGAGACTGATTTAGAATACGCACTCAGGGGAAAAGCATGGAAAGTATATTGGTATCTCCTGAGAAATGGCAAGCCCGCCAGCGTGAGGGAGGTTCAGCGTGCCTTACGTTTCAGTAGCCCTAGTGTGGCGAACCATCACCTCGAGCAGCTTCGAGAGCTTGGTTTGGTGGAGAAACAAGATATTGGAGGACAATACGTCCTTGTTAGCCAAGTCAAGATTGGTGTGCTTCGCCACTATGTAAAACTTGGGAAACTTCTATTTCCACGATATTTCTTTTACGCTGTTTTCAGTACCGTTTTCTACGTATCTTATTTAGCCTTCTTTTTGCAGGACTTAACCCGAGAAAACCTCTTCATTATTTCGTTCGGGGCAATTATTTGTGTCATATTCTGGTATGAAGCATATCGCGTCTGGACGATGCGTCCGTTCTAATATTTAGAACGGACTGTTCTATTGCTTAGGATAATATTGAACACTACACCATTTTATAGTAGTGAAAAAAGATGGTTCAAGCAGAAGTTAAAAAGAAAACGAGAATATATGGCACAGTCGCGGTATTAGCAGCTCTAGTTCTTGTTTCAATGATATTCATTTTTGGCTCAACACCAGATTTGATACCAATTGACAATCTGCCGTTCTTATCAGGGATGACAACCTTTGCTGACGAAACAGCGCTCAGAAATTACCTGATCACTAACCAAAAAGACGCAATCACATTTTATGGCGGAGGCCCTCTAGACTCACAGTTTTTCAACGAAAGATCTACTGCTCCTACACCTGCGCCTATGGCGCCAAACGATGGCTCATTCGGAGCCGCTGAAAGCGATTCCTATTCTACAACGAACGTCCAAGTCGCAGGAGTAGACGAAGCAGATTTGGTAAAAAACGACGGCGAGTATCTTTATGTTGCTTCAAACGATTACTCGGACGACCAAAAATACATCTACATTTTGAAAGCAGACGCTCAAGATCCAAGGGTAATTTCCAGAATCCCATTGGAAAACAACACATATTTGGCCGGCATGTACCTTAGTCAAGATGGTGGCAAACTCGTTGTCATTGGAAGCGAATATCAATTCTACGCTCTATATGATCTGCCCGCTCGTGCTGAAGGGATGATTTATCCATACCAGACCGAAGTTAAAACCTTCTTGAAAGTTTATGACATCTCTGACAAAGAAGACCCCAATCCAGAAGCTAATTTCACTTTAACTGGAAGCTACTTCAACAGCCGAATGATAGGCGACTACGTATATACAGTTGTAAGTCAACCTGCCCAAATCCTCGCAAACAACATCTTGCCGTTACCTAGAATCTATGCTGGCACTGAAGTTAACGAAGTTGCCCCATCAGAAATATACTATTCTGACACGGCTAATTATACAGATGTTGCAGATAACTACTTCACTTACACAACATTCTTCGGCCTAAACGTAAAAGACAGTGGTCGAGGACTGACAAACATGACGATTTTGATGGGTGGAGCAAGCACCATGTATGTTTCGCTCAAAAATATGTATATCACTTACCCGACATGGAGTAATGGGCAGTACACGTCAATCTACAGGGTGAGCATTAACGAAGGTAATCTTAGTTTTCAGGCAAAAGGCGCCGTAGCAGGCAGCGTTTTAAACCAATACTCAATGGATGAGCACAATGACTACTTCAGATTAGCCACAACCAACTGGAAAGATACCACACAGAACACTGTTTACGTCGTTAACATGAACCTCACAACGGTTGGCTCTGTAGAATTGAAGAACGCAGAAATCCGCGAAACGATAATGTCCGCCAGGTTCATCGGCAACAAAGCGTACATCGTCACATTCGAGCAGAAAGACCCGTTCTTCGTCTTAGATATGAGCGACCCCACAAACCCTCGAGTCGCAGGTAAACTAGAGATTCCAGGCTACTCAAGCTATCTCCATCCATACGATGAAAGCCACATCATAGGCTTAGGCATGGAAAATAGCGCTGTCAAACTGTCACTCTTTGATGTGACTAACATTAATGATCCAATAGAGATGACTAAATACACTGTTCAAGGCGATTATAGTTCTTCGGATGCACTTTACGAACATAAAGCATTCTTATTCGACAAAGCAAAACAGCTACTAGTTATTCCTGTATCTATAACCCAATATGGAGTTGTTGACAAAGATATAACTCCTCCAACTGGCGATGAAATAAGTGTAGCTCCGCTGGCAGGTGGCTATTGGCAAGGTGCATACGTATTTAGACTTTCTCTTGAAGGTGGCATTGAACTTAGAGGAGGCATAACACATCAAGAGAACACAAATCAGCTCTACTACTATGGAGACTACAACCTCAACGTAAACAGAGCGCTATTCATCGGAAACACGCTGTACACTGTGTCTAACGCGAAGGTTCAGCTTAACAAATTAGACACTTTAGAGTTGATAGCAGAAGTGAACTTGCGTTAGCAGCCCTTTTTCTTTTTTTATTTTGTTTAACTTGAACATTTTTTATTTTCGCGCGCGCTTAATTAGGCTTCAGGACAATACTTCAAGAGCTGTGAAACCAGTAAACCGACATTAAAAAACTCTCTTTTTTATGTTTTAGTTTTTTATTCGCATTCTGGTTCTATGTGAACCGTAACCACAGCTTCAGCAAAATATTCCGCTATCTCCTTCTCAACCTGAGACGAAATCTCATGAGCTTCCGTCAACGGAACTTGCTTCGTGAAGCAGCAATCTATATTTATGTACCGCTTTCCCTCAGCCCCATAAGTCACTGTTCTCTTCAAGCGTAAATTGGTCTTAACTTTCCTTGCCAATTCATCAACTAAATTTTTCAGCTTAACCTCGTCTATCTCTGCCCCAAGCTTTTCAACACC
>Ga0209427_10007822_pt1 | contig 12061 bp, 10 predicted proteins | sample DeeMarSWOR136_30_FD_187465 | JGI IMG/M metagenome (GOLD analysis project Ga0209427, IMG submission 187465) | Marine sediment microbial communities from White Oak River estuary, North Carolina - WOR-1-36_30 (SPAdes) (version 2) | ecosystem: Environmental > Aquatic > Marine > Intertidal zone >... | reverse complement strand
TATCCAGAGTAATATTTTTAGTCGCCTGGCCATCAGTCCCTGTGGATTGCACCTTTATAGTATAAGGATCACTGTTATATCGATAGAATCTCAATACAAATTCGCCATTGTTACTGCCGAAATTCATAGATGGAGTAATAATCTCATCGCCACTGCCTATCGCATCGGTGAACGTACTGGCGGATTCTACAGTCTGGCCGTCCAGAGCCGTGGTTTGAAGATGCTGGCACAGGTCCGCCCAAACCTGGTTGGCCTGTGCGAGGGTAATATAGTTCAGGCCGGTCTCTCCAAGACTGATCGTGGAAACGATATATTTCCCACATTCAATGCCTGACTGAGCGGCTGACAGGGCCGAATTAACCTTGTGCTGGTTTGAAGCAAGCTGGACATTGGTGCCGGACATTGTGGCCATAGAGACTGCCAAAGCAGAAAATACGGAAGATACCGAAGAAGGAGAAATAGCAGCCAGTGAACAAACTGAAGAAACACCGAAACTGGAAGTAGAGAGCGAGGTCGACCAAGAATCAACCGAAGAGGTAGAGGAAGATAATGCTTGAAGTTAACGATTTTGATGCCGTTCGTATTTCAGTGGCTTCACCAGAGCAGATCAGAAGCTGGTCGTACGGTGAGGTAACCAAGCCAGAAACTATCAATTACCGTACCCTGAAACCAGAAAGGGATGGTCTTTTCTGTGAGAGAATCTTTGGGCCAACCAAAGACTACGAGTGCTTTTGTGGCAAGTACAAGAAGATACGTTATAAAGGAATTATTTGCGACAAATGCGGTGTCGAGGTAGCGCGGGCCAAGGTGCGCCGAGAACGGATGGGGCACATCGAACTGGCCTGCCCGGTGAGTCATATCTGGTTTTCGAAGGGGATTCCCAGTCGACTGGGACTGCTACTAGACCTATCGCCACGAAATCTGGAGCGGATCCTATACTTCTCCCATTACATAATCACATCGGTAAATGAAGAGGCAAGAAGTGAAGCAGTCGAACAGCTCACGGAGAAGTGGCAGGAGGAGGTAACGGAACGGGAAATAGCGCTGGAAGCCAAGATTGCCGATATGAAAGATGCATCGGTGGAGGAGGTAAACCAGCTCCGACGGCAATGGGAGGAAGAAAAGGTAGATTTCGAAGAGAAGTTTAACATTGTAGTGGAACAGCTAAAAGATCTACGTGTGCAGGGGCTACTCACCGAGACTCAATACCGCGAACTGACAGAGAGGCATAGCGACATTGTTGAGGCCGGAATGGGGGCTGAAGCTATCCTGAAAATATGCAAGGGGATAAACCTTTACGAACTACGTAACGAGCTACTACAGGAAACTCATTCTACCTCAGGTCAACGACGCAAGAAGGCAAGCAAGCGGTTACAGGTAGTAGAGGCATTTCGTCGCAGCGGCAATAAACCAGAATGGATGATATTGACGGTACTGCCTGTCCTGCCTCCGGAACTGAGACCTACCGTTCAATTAGACGGCGGCAGGTTTGCCATCAGTGATATTAATGATCTTTACCGACGGGTAATCAACCGCAACAACCGGCTGCGCCACTTAATGGAGATAGGGGCGCCAGAGATTATTATCCGTAATGAAAAAAGAATGCTCCAGGAAGCTGTAGATTCACTTATTGACAATGGTAAGAGGGGACAACCCGTCTCTATCAGCGGTAACCACAAATTAAAGTCGCTGTCGGATATGCTGAGGGGCAAACAGGGACGGTTCCGCCAGAATTTACTGGGCAAACGTGTTGATTACAGCGGGCGGTCAGTCATTGTCGTTGGGCCCGAACTCAAACTGCACCAATGCGGTTTACCGAGAAGGATGGCCCTGGAATTGTTCAAGCCGTTTGTAATGCGACGACTGATAGAGGACGGGCTGGCACACAATATCAAGAGTGCCCGAAGGCTGGTGGAGAAAGCCAAGCCAGAGGTATACGACATACTCGAGGAAATTGTCAGAGAGCGGCCGGTATTGCTAAACCGAGCGCCGACCCTGCACCGACTCAGTATACAGGCTTTTGAGCCGGTGCTTATTGACGGGAGCGCCATCCAGATACACCCACTCGTATGCGCCGCTTTCAATGCTGACTTTGACGGAGACCAGATGGCGGTGCACGTACCTCTCTCACGGGCGGCTGTCAAAGGAGCCAGAGAGATGATGCTCAGCATTCACAATATGCTGTTGCCGTCCTGCGGTGAGCCAATAGTAACACCAATCCAAGACATGGTTCTCGGTTGCTACTATCTAACGACTATCAGGCCCGGCGCCAAAGGTGAAGGTTCCGTGATGGGCAGTTTTGATGAGGCAAAGCTTGCCTACGAACTTGGCGGGCTGAACCTAAAAGCTGAGATTGAGGTCAGGGACCAGAAGAACGGCGGCCAGAGGCTGAAGACGAGTGTCGGGCGTATCCTTTTCAATGAAGCCCTGCCCCCAGAGATGGAGTTTTACAACCAGGTAATTGATAAATCAAACCTGAAACGAATAGTGACCCAGTGCTCCAAGACATTGAGCAACGAAGAGCTAGCGGAGGTGGTGGACCGACTCAAGGAACTGGGTTTTCATTTCGCAACCAAATCGGGGACTACCATTGCCATGAGCGACCTCGAGGTACCCGATGTCAAACCGAAGCTGCTAGAAGAAGCGGAGGAAAGGACTGCCATCATTGAAAGCCAGTATGAAAAGGGGCTAATCACCGAGGACGAAAGATATGATGGTGTTGTAGGAGTGTGGATGGAGACCACCGACAGGGTTGCTGATGCCACCTCTGACGAACTAGACCCCTACGGCGCCATTTACATGATGGCGACATCAGGAGCCAAGGGTAATATCACCCAAATAAGACAGATGGCGGGCATGCGAGGACTGATGACTAACCCATCAGGCAGGATTATAGACTTCCCCATCAAATCGAGCTTCAGCGAAGGGCTCAGTGTCCTGGAGTACTTCATTTCCACTCACGGTGCCCGCAAAGGACTGGCGGATACCGCTCTGAGGACATCAGAGAGTGGTTACCTGACGAGACGACTGGTTGACGTTGCCCACGATGTCATTGTTCTCGAGGAAGACTGCGGGACCACAAACGGTATATGGATTTCAGAAACAAAAGAGGAGGACCTGCTGCCATCGCTTGTTGAGCGGATTACCGGGCTGTTAGCCGCTGACCAAGTGTTGCACCCTGAAACAGGCGAAATTATCGTTGACCAGAACGAAGAGATTAACGAGGAGAAGGCAGACCAGATTGTTCAGGCTGGACTTACCAGGTTAAAGGTCAGGTCGCCACTAACCTGCCAGGCAAGGCAGGGGTGCTGCCAGCGGTGCTACGGACGTGACCTTGCCCGAGGGCATACAGTCGACATGAACACAGCGGTGGGCATAATTGCCGCCCAGAGCATCGGCGAACCGGGAACGCAGCTAACTCTACGTACCTTCCATACCGGCGGTGTTGTCGGGCTTGACATCACAACCGGTCTACCAAGAGTCGAAGAACTGTTTGAGGCAAGAACGCCCAAGAACCAGGCACTTGTCTCAGAAATAAACGGGATAATTGACGTGGAGCGCAGCGATGAAGGGCAAACTATCAGGGTTACCAGTGCGGATACATTTCGTGATGAACACCTGCTACCTCCCGGCTGGCAGGTTATGGTAAAGAATAAACAATGGGTAGATATTGGAGAAGTCCTAGCCTGCCAACCACCCGAAGCAGAAGAGTCTGTCCAGCAAGAGAAAGCCGACGATGAATCAACAGACCTTGCTATTCAAGCTCAACCTATCACCTCCCGTGTTGCTGGCGAAGTAATTATTGAAGACGGGCAGCTGTCTATTCAGTACGAGGACATCGAGGAGCGTTCCTATCATGTACCGGTAACCACTCGTATCCGCGTTCAAACTGGCGATGTGGTGACGGCAGGACAGCAGTTGACCGAGGGCTCTGTTAATCCACAAGACATACTGAATGTTCTGGGAAGGGACGCAGTACAGCAATACCTGGTAGATGAGGTACAGAAGGTCTACCGCTCCCAGGGTGTGAACATAAACGATAAGCATATTGAAATTATAGTCCGTCAGATGCTGGCCAAAGTCCGTACCGATTCCTCAGGCGACACCGAGCTTGTTCCAGGAGAGCTGATAAACAGGTTCCTTTATGAGGACATCAATGCCAAAGTGCTAGCCGAGGGGGGCGAACCAGCCACCGCTCATCCGGTATTGCTAGGTATAACCAGAGCCGCATTGAGTACCAGCAGCTGGCTAGCGGCTGCATCGTTCCAGGAGACTACCAAAGTACTTACCGAAGCCGCAGTGAAGAGGGCAACCGACAGGCTGATAGGGTTGAAAGAAAACGTAATTATTGGTAGGCTTATACCAGCGCGATATCCGGCTTCTGAGGAAGTCCCGACATTACCAGCCGGCGAACAAGATGAGGTAGCCACATCTATTGAAGAGCTAGAAGAATCGGATGAGGCTGAACAAAACGAGCTAAATATCTAGCTGGCTCTTTACTTAAAAACTACGGAAACGGTTCACCTGTACAACTTCGGCAAGCATTAAACAGAATACAGGAATATGAAAATCGGTTGCAGAGGCGAATACTGATGGCGGCAGGGGCTTTAGACGGGATAAAGGTTGTTGAGTTCTCCACAATGGTTTCAGGCCCCTATTGCGGCAAACTGCTGGCCGACCTGGGAGCCGATGTCATCAAGGTAGAGCCACGCGAAGGCGACCCATCACGTGACCACGGACCGTTCCCTAAAAGCAGAGGACACCCCGAGCGCAGCGCACTGTTTCTCTATAACAACACCAGTAAACGCGGGATAACGTTAGACCCGGATAAACCGGAGGGCCTGGAGGCACTCAAGCGACTTATCAAATGGGCTGACGTTCTCATCGACAACCACCCTCTACAGCGCCTGGAAGGGCTGGGACTGAGCTGGGAGGCACTTTCCGAGATAAACCCATCGCTTATTTACACTTCCATAACGCCATACGGGCGCACCGGTCCACGAGTGAATTTTAAAGGGGACGAACTGACCCTCATTCACGCCGGTGGTATAGGTAACCTGATGCCAACCCGTTCGGCGGATATCAGCCGGGCGCCGGTAAAGATGGGCGGGTATGCCGTGAGCTGTTACGGTGCGATAACGGCAGCCCTGGCGACCATGGGCGCATTTATAGGTCGCATGAAGACAGGCCGTGGGCGATTGATTGATATCTCACTTTATCAGGTAATTTTTACGATGGTACGGGTGAATGTAGCCGGCAACCGCTACCACGGCACATCGTGGAGTCGTGTTCCAGACCGACCTCCGGCAATGGGTAGAATGAAGACCAGCGACGGATACGTCATCCTCGGTGTTATCGAAAACCACCATTTCCGGTCGTTAATAGAGCTAATGGGAAATCCCGACTGGGTTGCCGGTGATGCGTGGGACTCGATGTGGTACCGGATACATCACGTGATGGATATAGCACCGATGATGGACGGGTGGATGGCACAGCAACAGAAGGACGATATACACCACCGGGCAGCGAAGAAGGGTATTGCCATCGGGCCGATCAACTCAGTCAAAGACGTAATGGAAGATGAGCAATATGCTGCCAGGGACTACTTCGTTGAGGTAGAACACCCGGAAGCTGGCAAGTATAAATACGCCGGCTGGCCATACAAGATGTCGGCGACGCAACCACGGGTAGGGAGACCGGCTCCGCTGCTGGGCCAGCACAACAGAGAGGTATATTGCGACGTCCTCGGGTACTCGCCGGAGGAATTTGAGCGGCTTAAAGGCACAGGGGTGATATAGCCTAAAGAAGGAGAGGCAGGTAACGACATGCTTCCTCTGGAAGGTATACGAGTAGCTGATTTCTGCTGGGTATGGGCGGGGCCATATGCCACCATGCTCCTTGCCAATCTCGGCGCCGAGGTAATCAAGGTAGAAGGTCACAAGAGGACAGACCTCACGCGCCACAGCGTAGTGTGGCCGTTGCCTGACCCGGTACCACTGGAAGTACCGCCCAACCAGGGGATGTCGCTCAATTCAGTTAACATGAACAAAAAGAGTGTAACCCTAGACCTTACACAGCCTGAGGGTGTAGAACTGGCAAAGCGGCTGGTAACGATGTGCGATATTGTGGTCGACAACATGCGTGCCGGGTCAATGATAAAACTGGGTCTGGGTTACGAGGAGCTACGTAAGTTACGACCTGATATCATCGTAGTCTCTGCTTCCAGCCGGGGACAGGAGGGGCCGCACAAGGACTATGCCGGTTATGCCACTATCCATCAAGCCATTGGTGGAGGAGCCTACATTTCAGGCTATCCTGACGGTGACCCTACTACCAGCGGTGGGGACACAGACCTCATTAATGCTACCACCACAGCCTATATTTCCCTAGTGGCACTTTATCATCGCCTGCAGACAGGGGAAGGACAGTTCATCGATTACTCGCAGTGCGAGGGTGTAACTTCCATGATTGGCGAACTGCTCTTAGGCTACGAGATGAACTCAGAGATTGCGGAACGAATGGGCAACGCCCACCCGAAGTACGCTCCACATAACGTGTACCAATGCTGGGGAATAGACCGCTGGCTGGCACTAGAGGTACACTGCGACGAGGAGTTTGTCACGCTAACCAAGGTCATAGGCAAGCCCGAACTAGCCAAAGACCCACGGTTTGCCGACATGGCATCGCGAAAGAAGAACGAGAGCGAACTGAACGACATCATCGAAGATTGGACGCGGTTGAGAGACCGCGACTGGATGGTAAATGAGTTCTGCCAGGCGGGACTGGCGGCAGCACCGTCGCGAGATGGGAGGGACCTCTATGCCGACCCACACCTCCGGGCACGAAACGCCTTCGTGACTGTAAACCACCCGGAGCTAGGTGAACTGGAACTGGCGGGAGACCCCTGGAAGATGAGCGATTATGAAACACCGACAAGGCACGCACCTCTTCTGGGGGAGCACAATGAATATGTGCTGAAGGAACTCCTCGGGCTAAGTGACGCGGAGGTGGCTGAACTCCGCCAGAAAGAAATCATCATGTAACCGGAGCCAGCTGAAAAGCGGCAATCCCGATAGACCTTTTTCTGAACAGAACCGACGAATTCTAGCTACCCTTCACACCGCTCATAACCCGGCGAGATTCTTCGCCTGCGGCTCAGAATGACAGGAATGTATCCCAGCTAGCAGGGGTGTGGTATAATTCCAACATAAGGTTGCATAGAATAGCTGTGACTTTATAAAAGACCTCTCTTACCTACCAGAAAGAGAGAAAGGACAGGGGGTAGAAATAGCTCGAATTATATCGGGTAAACCCAGTGTCGAGGACAAGCCACTTGACACCAGCCTGCGACCCCGTCGACTCGATGAATTCATCGGGCAGACCAAGGTCAAGGACAACCTGAACATAGGTATTGTGGCGGCCAAAGGCAGGGGTGAATCGCTGGACCATATCCTGCTTTACGGACCGCCTGGCCTCGGTAAGACGACGCTGGCCTATATCATAGCTGCCGAGATGGGTGTTGATGTTCGGATTACCTCGGGGCCGGCTGTGGAACGGACCGGCGACCTGGCGGCTATACTGACCAACCTGAACAAGCAGGACGTGCTATTTATCGATGAAGTGCACCGCCTCAACCGAGCGGTGGAGGAAGTACTGTATCCGGCTCTGGAAGACTTTGCCCTGGATATCATCATCGGTAAGGGGCCGGGGGCCAGAAGTCTCCGGTTGAATCTGCCACGTTTCACCCTGATCGGAGCTACCACCCGCTTTGCCCTGCTGAGTCCACCACTGAGAGACCGGTTTGGTGCCGTGTACCACCTCGACTTTTATGACCAGGAATCTGTAAAAACAATCCTGAAACGCTCCGCCAAGATTCTCCAGATAGAAGCCGAAGAGGGAGGGCTGGAGGAGATAGCCCGCCGAGCCAGAGGTACACCCCGTGTAGCCAACCGTCTGCTCAAGAGAGTGAGAGACTATGCCCAGGTAATGGCCGATGGCATCGTTACCCAAGCGGTGGCAATCGAGGCACTATCCAAGCTGGAGATTGACGCTACCGGGCTGGATGAACTGGACCGCAAGGTGTTACATACCATCATCGATAAGTTTAACGGCGGTCCGGTGGGGCTGGATACCATTGCCGCCTCTATCAGTGAGGATGCCGATACCATTATGGATGTCTACGAGCCATATCTCCTGCAACTGGGCTTTCTGGAGCGAACCCCGCGTGGCCGGCTGGCCACCCAGCTGGCGTACCAGCATCTGGGACGTGAATATAACAGGGAGAAACCACCACAGGCGACGCTGTGGTAAAGAGACAAGGCAAGATTTTTTAAGACAGGCAACATGACCGAACGTCCTACTATTGAAACAGAACGCCTTATACTCAGACCATTTACCCTGGATGATGCCCCGGAACTGCAGCGACTTCTCAATGACAGGGATATCGCGGCAACAACCCTCAATATACCCCACCCATACGAAGACGGCATGGCCGAAGAGTGGATTGGAAGACACCAGGAGAGGTTTGACAAGGGAGAAGGAGTCAGCTTTGCGATAACCCACCGTGAGGAGGGATCTTTCATCGGCGGTATAGGACTAGATATAAATAAAGAACACGAAAATGCCGAACTTGGATACTGGATTGGCAAGCCGTACTGGAATAGCGGCTACTGCACCGAAGCCGCCCGGGCAGTGGTAAGGTACGGGTTCGAGGTACTGAGGTTAAACAGGATTCACGCCGCACATATGACACGCAACGCGGCGTCGGGGCGGGTAATGCAGAAGACCGGCATGAAGCACGAGGGAAGCCAGAAACAGCAAATCAAGAAATGGGGCAAATTCGAGGATATAGAAAGATACGGGATATTAAGGGGGGAATATGCTGGCTCAAATGGCTAGGATAGCCTGCCTACTAGTACCAACCTTTACATTACTGCTAGCCCTATTTAGCTGTGGACCACCTCCAGATACTGCCCGGGTCATTAATATCGTTGACGGCGATACAATTATCATAGAAGGCGGTTACGAGGTAAGGTATATCGGCATCGATACACGAGAGACCCACCCCGAAGCGGAAATATACAGCATCCGGGCGCTTAAATTAAACCGGGACCTAGTAGAAGGCAAGGTAGTCCGTTTAGAGAAGGATGTATCCGATAAGGACAAATACGGGAGGCTACTTAGGTACGTTTATGTTGATGATTTGTTTGTCAATGCCGAACTGGTAAGGCAGGGGCTTGCCTGGGCTAAAGCCTATCCTCCAGATACCAAATATCAGGAGTACCTCACACAACTTGAAAATGAAGCACGAGAAGCAGGCAGGGGGATGTGGGCAAAATAAAGGGAGGAGCTTTAAACGCTCCTCCCTTTTACCGTGTGTTTTATCTGTTAGATTGACCTAATCAGCCCATTGGTGCATTTTACCGGGAAACCCTGGTTTACATAAACCCTTGTGGAAACCAAAACCACCTTGGTTACCCCCTGCCGGGAAGATGTGAGCACCGGGAAAGGCGCGGTCTACGGCATCAGGTCGCTGGTTCCACCACTCAGTGATTTGCGCCGCTTCGGACTCAGTGATTTGCTCCTGCTCAACGGCTCTTTCCAGAGCCCGGACAAGAGCGGTTTCCCTCATTTGCAGCTGAATCTGCTGTTGAGCCTGGTTAAAGGCTCCGGTCAGAGTCTCCACAGGAATTCCCAGAATTTCGGCGACCCTGGTGAGGTTCGGGCGGAGCTGCTGGCATGGTCCGAAACTGCCCTGAAAATGACCTCCAAAGCTGCCCCAATGTCGGAACATTTGTCCGAAAAACCAAGGACCGGAAATCTCCGGCTTCTGCAGCAACCACTCTTTTATTGCTTCAGGGTCAGCAGTATCCGGTTTATCTGCCAGCCAGGCTTCAATTGCGGCGGCATCCTCTTCACTGATAAACTCGTTCTCTAAAAGTTTATCCAGAATCCCGTCGCAGGTTGTACCGGTTGCCTCCTGCCTGGCCTGTTCAATGGCACTGACCAAAGTTGCCTCAGAAATACCGAGAATCTCAGCAACCCTAGCCAAGAGAGCATTGCTTTCCGTTTCCTCCGCTGGCGGGGGCTCATCCTGCGCCATGACAGTTGCCGCACCACCCACGGTCAGTAAGACGACCGCCGCCACCACTGAAATGAGAACCTTTACTCGTTTGGACATCGTGTTTCACCTCCCTTCTAAAATATATAACGGAAAAGCTGGCAATAGGTTAGCAGTAGATAAAAAAATTGAATGAAGAAAAAACCCGAGGGCTAGTCCAGGTCCTTAAGTATCTGTCCATAACTGGCGTTTGACATCTCGATGGCGCGCTGCAAGGCGGGCTTTGCTGACTCCGGGGCTCTCTCCAGGATAGACTGAAGTTTAGTGGGATGGTTAACAGAAAACCGTCCCAGGAGCCCCCTGAGCCTAGCCCGGCCATTACCCGGTACAAATATAGCCTGATCATCTCTACCCGTTTGCTCTCGCGCAGCCTGTCCATTCTGCGGGGTGATTTCGGGGCCCCTGCCCAGATGCAAGCCTGCCATCATGGACAGATGTTTGTTGAGTCGCTCAGTGGTTGGTTCCACCCAGTGGGGTTTGCCCTTGCTGATAACGTAGTCCAGTTCAGCCACCCTTCTGTCAGCGAGCGTGGCATACAGTTCCGCTTTGCCTACATCGGAGATGGTGAATGTTAGCCCCACCTGCTCTGTTGCCAGTTTCACCGGATACAGCGGGTTACCGGGCATGATCTGGTCGGCGGCCAGCGCCGTACTGCCCCCGGTGAGCAGTACAACGACCAGCAATGCAGCCGTTGCCACCGCCCAGCGTGGTCTCCAGCTCAGAAAGGGGGTACGCCTTTTTGACTTCTCCTGCTGAAGGAGAACATTAAGCTCATATCTTGCCCTAGCCTTGAAATCAGGGTCGGGCTGTACAGACACCGCCTCATTGGCCGCCAGTGCCATCCGCAGTAGCGGCTCAAGCTCGGTGGAGTGTTCAGGATAGCTGTCGAGACACTGCTGGAGAGTCTCACCCCTTATCAGCAAGCGGTCTATGCAATCATCCAGGATATTATTAAACTCTTTATCCCTTGCCACGGTCCTCTCCCACGAGCAATATCTTTCGCAGGGCGGCTATAGCACTGTGCTGTAACGCCTTGACTGCTCCTTCGCTTTTTCCCATAGTTTTCGCCACCTGGGCAATAGGAAGGCCGGCGGCGAAACGCAAGCTAATTACTTCACGCTGTGCCTCAGTTAGCTGACGGGTAGCCGAGACCATCCGCTCAATGTCCAACTTGCGCTCGACCTCTGCGTGGGGTTCACTGTTGCCAACTACCAGTGATTCATCAAGAGAAACAGTAGGCCGTTTTTTCTCTCTTCTAATATGGTCGACAACCAGGTTATGAGCAATACGATACAACCAGGCAGAGAAGGGAACACCCTTCCACCTGAAGGAGTTAATGGACTCGAATGCCCTGACAAAGACCTGCTGAGTCATGTCCTCCGCCTCTGCCTTGTTTCCCACCCTGAGAATCACATAGCGATAAATTTTATCGAAATATGTCTCATATATTTGTGCGAAAGCCTCCTTATTGCCCTCGCGGGCACTTTGCACGAGGCTCTGCTCATCTTGCACCAGATAACTCCCGCTAGCCAGATCCTGCGCTCATTCTGTAGCTCATGCAGGTCTGGGCGTAATTTCGATTTTACCCCGTGCATATAGTATAACGAAGGAAATAATAAAAAGATAGGTTTTATAGATTGATGAAACAGCCTATTCGCTTTCGAAGAAACAGGCAAAGGACCAATAATGACCGGCTTCATATGCGGTAGACCTGAGTGTGCTATAAAGAGACGAATGTGCTAGAATTATTTCTACATGTAAACTTACTTCAGGGGATAGACCTGTGCTCGCCTATGTTCGCCCGATGCAGCGAGAAGATACCGAGCAAGTCGCCGGGATTGACCGTGAAGCCTTCCCCAGCGAATGGCCATCACCTAATTTCAAGAGCGAACTGCAGAACCGGCTCGCCCACTATCTGGTGGCCTGCGATGCCGAGAAACC